>JABLTO010093415.1_pt1 | contig 158848 bp, 126 predicted proteins | sample 7160091 | NCBI WGS metagenome assembly JABLTO01 (sample SAMN14651225, study PRJNA627086) | human gut metagenome | isolation source: feces | host: Homo sapiens | reverse complement strand
TTAGATACATAAGTACTATCAGAGCCGGCTTTAACCTTCTCGTCATAGTAACTTAGATCTCTATTTAAAGACTTAAGCCAAGTTATAGCGTACATGCTTCCCTCAGAAAAGACTAATTGCATATCTTTATCAAGTTTAAGCAGCTCTTCTTCTTTTTTAATTGTTCCACTCATTTTCTTTGCTAAATCTTTCTCAAAAGAAATAGGTGGAATATTACCTACTGCTGCTGCAAAGAAGTTAGCCAAGCTCTCCTGAAAGTTAGAGAACTCGTCTACTACTACCATTATACCATCTTCACCACTCATATGAGGATTTGACTGACATTCTTTGCTTGTGTAAAGGGCAACACATATACCCATTGCCAATCTTAATGCTCTCAAGTAGAACAGATCACCGATTACATTCCAATCTTTTGAATCATGGCTTAAATTAAAGGCTTCACAAACATAATCCGGAACTAATGTATTAAGCATACCATTAGCTTTCATGGAATTGTTCAAACCAGTAAAATAGCCATAATCATCATACATTGAAGCTATTCCTCCACCATTGACCACAAACATCTCTGGACACATATGCTGGAAAACAGTAGCCATATCTGGTTTTCTATCAAGATAGAAGATACTTCTATTAGATGCTATACCAGATGCCAAAATATTTAAGGTCATTACACCTTTTCCTGCTCTTGAACCTGCTGTTATAAAATGCGTTACCGATTTATTAAGGGTTACCCCCTCACCACCATTTCTTAATATCCTACCGTCACTTGACATACCTAATATAAGGTTATCCATATTTGGAGTTATTCCCTGGTTTTTCAAACTTTCATAAGCCTTATACGCAAATAAAGGTTTTGCCTGAGCCTTATCGTGATCAAACTCATGAGAGTATTCCTTAACAAAACTATCTTCCTTAATGCTACAAGGATATGAAAACGGTTTATTACCCGCTGAACCCAGAAATACTACCCTTATTATCTCCTGCGTTATATCTCCAGGGATATTATTCAATGGATCACACACCCTGATTTTGAAAGCATCTACTGAGATTCCTCCATATTTATCATTCGTCTGCTTCCAATCAACAAACATGGCACTCACAGATAAACACATCTCAAGATATAAAAGAAAGCCTGATAAGGATTCAGAAGCCTTAGATGAGAATCTTTCCTCCTTCGGATACCCATTCAATATGAATGTCTTTATACATCTTTTTACTAGTCTGCCCAAGCTACCCTCCACCTCAGATTTACAGTATGCAGACCAGTTTACAGAATCTGAGTGTTCTCTGTAAGTATTTAATGACTCCTGATTGTCCCCATCCGGCGCTTTTCTACCAAAAGCAAACTCCAACATCTTATAAGGAAAGTAAAGCAAAGAAGATCCACCATCCAAGTAAGTCTGAATTACCCTATTAGCCACAGATACATTGGATCTTTCAGAACACTCTGTCACATTTAATTTCTCTAATATCAATTTGCAGACAGCATCACTAGAAGAAGTTCTATCATACACTACCTTAGAACCACTTAGTTTAGCCATTCCCGTACTTGTAATTATACCTGCGAAAGATGTTATCTCATATCCTGATTGATACATCTCTGTGTAGGATTTTACTAATTTACTCATTACGGAACCTACTCTATCCGAGTAGTACCTTTCTACTTCCTGTTCCTCTTCATCAGTGAACTTTTCCGGTTTACCCTCTGCCTTTTCCTCGTTGCTATCGGCTTTCGCTTCTTCCACGTCTCCATTGCTCTTATACTCATCTGGAATATCATCAAAATCATCGTCCGGTAAAGATTCTTCCATATCAGTCAAATCATCTTCTTCTGGGCTGTCTTCTGGAATATCATCAAAATCATCTTCTGATAAAGACTCTTCCATATCATCTTCCTCAGATGTATCATTAATCATGCCATATAACTTCGACAAACTGGAATCAAAGGAATCTTTAGTAGCAACAATACCCTTATTTCTCGCCAGAGCATACCCCTTGTCAGTAATGAAATATCCCGTATCTCCCTTTCCAAGCAATTCAAGATAAATACAATCCAACAATACCGAGTCAGCTGACTCTACATCATTCCCTGTTAAACATATTCCATAGTTACTTAAGAAAGAACAAGCCTCCGACTCACCATATGAGTTTAAGTTTGAAGATGCAACTACCCTAAAGAGCACTGCTATTCTCTTTTTATCTGAATCACTACATAAATCAATAATATGAGATAAATTTTTCATATATTACACCCCCTACAACATATTTATGTCAACCCCTACTACATCTGATAAATAGAAAATATACCCGTCTAAAGTTCCTTCATTTAGATCTTTAGGAACATATTTCTCTTTAAACTTACCCATCGGTAACTCTGATGCGTGTATTGAAGCATTCACAGTAATCAAAAGGCTCTGCACCTTATCCTTCGTGACTTCATCTGCCAACAATAAGCACACCTTATCATAAAGACTTCCTATATTCAATAAACCTACCGCTTTTTCAGTAGATGCTTTTAATTCAACAGTTCCTTCCTTCTTTCTTTTATCAATTACCATAAAACTATTATAAGCACCTATTAAAGAGTTTATAATAGACTCATCATATGAGTTTGCTAATAATTTTCTAAGATACGACTCTGTTAATCCGTCTACAATCCTATTCTCTTTAATTACCTGCAACATACATGAATAGCAAACCCTAGCCAACGAGTCCTTACTTCTATTAGTCATAACATATACAGCCAGCTTATTAAACTTTTTAGTATATTCCAAATTCTCTATATCTTTATTAATCTCCAACATCAACCTATCAGACTTAGAATTTTCCGTTGAATTTCTTTCACTTTCAGAGGAGTCACCATACTTTTTTAACAACTCCTCTATATTTTTCTCATTCTTTCTAAAATAAATTGCAAGCTGACCCTTGTCTGCATCTAACTTATAGTACATAGGTCTCAAATTGTAGTTCTTATACCAATCAAGTTCTCCTACTTCCTTATATTCTAACGGAAATACCCTATTCTTGTCTTTCGCCAGACAGTACAACACATCCGCCCTCTGATACATTCCTACTAACCAACTGGCTATTCTCAAATCCCCATTTGTTCTACAATACCCATAATATCTTAATCTCGAAGCAGAGTTTTTTACCTTAGAGATATACATATTTATATCAAATAGATTTTGATAAGATTTAAATACCTCATCAAAATATATCTCTTCCAAGCAAGATAACTGCCTCTCACTAAATAAATTATGTAAAGCACCTTTACCCTGACCTCTGGAGTATGACTCTAAGTCTTCCATTACTTTCTGAGGGTCTAACTGTTGCACAATCGGATTACCTATATGTTTAGCTATGAATATAAAAGATGGAGATATTATAATACACCTGTATAAATTAGGTGACCAATTCTGAATAAGACCACCACCTGGTTTGCGGTTTAGACCATTCATCTGTTTCTTTACTTCCTCATAAATATAGCCCATAAGACCTTCCTTTCTGCTATCTATTGCCATAACAAACAAAAACTTATTTTTTAATTATAACTATATCTAAAAAACAACATCCATCTATCTAATCACAAAATAAAAGTGCCATACACGTTCATGTATGACACTTCTCTTTAAATCTACTACAATCCTAATTAAATCTGCTTCTCCTCGATTAAACCCTCTTCAGGTTCCTCTACATAATCCTCATCCAGAACACTCAAATCTGCATTTCCAGAAAAGATAAACACATCAGAATCATTATATTCTTTTCCATCCATAGAATATGCCTTAGCTTCATCTCCCGGCTTTTCGATATTATATATCTTGCCTATATTATTTAAGGCATACTCAACAAACATGAACTGAAATCCACCTTCAGCGAATATCTTTATTATTTCTGACAATACTTGCTTTGCTTCTTTATGGAGACCTGAGAATCTTTCATCAAAAATTACAAATCTTCTACCCTTTCTTATCTCTACTAAGCAAATTAGAAACAATCCAGACACTACCTGCTTCAAGCCAGTACCACTCTGTAAATTCATATCTAATGTTTCACCCGTACCATTAGTAAGTTCTACTACAATATGTGGCTTTGCACCGGCAAATAATTTCTTCTTTAAAGAGATTTTTCTTACGTCACTTCGGAATATTTCTGAAAGAGTCTTATTTACTACTCCTGTTATAAAGTTCAAGGTAGCCTCAGTATTATCATCTGATACCGTAGAAAGTAATCTCTGTGCATTCATCATATCAAGATAATCCTGGCGGTACTTATCCAGTTCTACACCAAGCTTCTCCACCTTTTCTTCCATTTCCTTCTTTAGAATCAAGTCACGCTTTAACCCACCTAAAGCTCCTGCGTACATACCCATTATACAGCCCTCCCGAATACGGTATTATTTAAATACTTTCTCCACTGCCATACATAATAATTTACCGTCCTCTCATAAGCTTTATTATTGACATCACTACTTGCGATTTCAATAGTAGGATTGAAAGGATCTCTCAGATTCCCTTTTCTATAACCAACAGAAAAAACCCCATCTTTATTCCTAGAGAATGAAATCTCTACCCCTTCTGCTACAGTTATCAAAAGACCTGTACCGGAAACCATCACCTTGTTAATAAAGTAACTTACATCAGCATTACTTCGTATTTTAAACCCAGCCTTAAATACTATTACACCCTCAGTTACAGTATGTCTAGGTTTAAAAACATAATTTCTTTGCATCTTACTATCTCCTATATCTCTGTACTAGAGTTAGTAATTAACCAACTCTAGTACCCTCTTACTACCGCACCTGAGCCTGTGAAAACCAAGAACCCGTCTTATCCGTGAAGAATAATGAGTAACTCGAAGCTACCTTCAAGAAGTAAACAAACATTGTCTCAGGGAAAACCGTGTCGTTTCCTACAATCAACTTTTCAATTATAGGTACAGATATCTTGAAACTAATCCCAGAAACATTACCCTTTGTCTTGTCTACTGGAATAATTTGAGAGAAATGATCATTTTCCACAGAAAGGTCTCCATTCTCAAGAATGGTACATCTTCCATCTACAGACACTCCTCCCATACGTCTAAGAACGTCCTTGAGGTACAATCTATTTAACACCAGACCATCTTCACGCTTAAACCTGTTCACGAACTGTGCATACTTAATCTTAATAGGCTGATGTCGCATAAACGCCTCAACCATACCCACCGATACACAAAGATGCTTGTCTAACTTCTTAACAGAAATATCCCCCTTAGAGCTCAATCTCTTTAAGAAGCTTACACTCGAATACCCTAATGTTGTCCCTCTAAACGCATCAGGTAATTTATTTACAAAGAATGCAGACATAGAGGACGTGAGCACAAATACATAATCATCAGCAAAATTAAGTTTGCTTCCAGTACTTGTAGCAGAATCATTCGTCATCAATGGCAGTAAAGAATCCACATACAACAGAATATCCCCACTTGGTACAACATCTGCATCTTCTGGGAAATCCATCTTAATATCCTTTGAGATACTCTCAAGGACAGGAACGTTATCCAGATAGAAAACACTTACCTGATTCATCCGAGAATCCTCTTCTTTTATTGCCTTCTCTGATACAGAAACCTTAATCTTATTTCTACTCTCTTCAAATTCAAAAGAGTCAACTTTTGTCTTGAATAAGCTTGAAAAGCCTCCAATAACTTTCAGCAGATCCCCAGCTTTTACCTGAAATACCCATTCATCCTTTTCAAGGTCTTCCACTTCAGCATTCTCCAGCTCTGTTCTACAGAAAGTCAGTGCAGTATAAAAACATACCTTTACACTATCAGGTTTCACATGGAAGATCACATTCTTCATTTTCTCTTCCACAGACTTATCTGATAAAATCCCAGAAGAGAAATTAATTACTTCACTCAGCTCCTGATATGATACAGAAATTTTCATTCCCTAATACCCCCTAAATTTCAAATTTTGAACCCTTCAAGAACTGACCAAAACCAAAGGAATCACCTGTAGAATCATCATCGTCATCAAAGGAGAAATCATCCTTCTCAAAGGAATCATCCATTTCTTCTACTGCCTGTTTTACAGGAGTTGTTTTTGCAGTTTCTACCTTCTCCTTTGCCTTTGCCTTTTCATTTGCCAGAAACTGCCCAAATCCATAATCATCATCTTCTGATACGTCGCCCATATCATCTTCCTGATCTTCTGCCTCTTCAGTCTCCTCAACCTGTTCAGAACCCTTGTTCTCCGAATGTGATTCACCACTCTCCACGTCATCTGGCAAAATTGGTTCATCAAAATCATCTGAGTCCAAATCATCTTCACCAAAATCATCTTCTTCGACTACAGACTCTTCTTCCTTGTCATCTGCTACAACAGGATCTGACTCAGGAGCGTTAACCTTTTCTTCTTCAACTTCTTTGGTTACAACAGGATCTTCAGTACCCCTAGCTTTCTCAAGAATAACTCTAGCCTCTTTTACATTTCCTTTTTCAATCAGACCCACTACCTTACTTGCCATCTCATATTCTGACTTAACTTCAGCCTCTACCCTGTCATATTCAGCGTGCACCAGTTTTGAAATCTCATCAAAAGTCTTACCCTTGAGAGATACTCCGTACTTCTGCTCATACTTTACAATACTCTGTTTCAAGTTACGCATAACGATCTGGGACTCCGCCTCAACAGATACACGCTTTGTAGCAATCTGAGAAATCTTCTTATTTAATTTACTTACTTCCTCAATTATATTCTGACTCATAGTTAATCTCCTTTTCTTTTAACCATTAGACCTGCCAACTTCGTCTATAGCCATTTGTAAGTATTCACACGCAATATCTTTTACCCTGTCCGATGTTCCTGGGATTACTCTTATCTGATGGAATAAGTCACCCGTAGTCATTCTTCCATCCATAACTTCCTTAACAATGCTGATCAGAGACTGCGTTCTGATATCTTCCTCTGAGATATCAGACTCATCTACAAAATCACCTTTTGGATAAAACACCTCTTCAGCAGGCTTTAACCCAAATAAGTCACTCTGGTAATCCGTTGTTTTTACCTCATCATTGTAAGCAAAAACCATGTACCAACAGTCATCATACCTCTCAGCTGTTCTAGATGGACTTCCGATATAAAACAAACCAGTAGAAGCATCATCTATAGTGGTAAAACTAATTTCCTTACTTGGAGTGTGTATATGACCTGCAATAACCAAATCTACCCCTCTCCAGTTCTGTAAGGAACTTAACTGTATTCCATCTTTTGTGGTATACCAAGTTGTTACACCCGGTATCTGTATATCTGCATGACATAAAACAACATTAGAGCACTCTGTTTCTTCAGGAAACTCCAAAGCATTCCTTTCATACCCATAATTTACAAAATGGAAACGTACCTCTAAACCATTCTCACTCAGATAATCAACATAGATAGGATTTTTCAAATACCCTAATCCTATCAGGAGATCAAAGTCTGAGTAATCACCAAAATCATGATTACCTTTTACAGAATAAACATTTCCATCTGTAACTTCTGACAAAGTCTTAAAGAAAAGTAACACTTCACGGAAAAATCTTCTATCTTTGAGATTTCTTTCACGTACACCAATCAAGTCACCCACAAAGAACACAGCACTAGGTTTCTCAGTTAATACCATATTCTTTATTTTACTAATGTTGTAAAGGCACTCTTCCAAGTAATTTACATGCTGTCCCTCGTAAGTGCTACTTAAATGCAAATCTCCAAAGACAAAAATCTTTCCTCCCTGAACAGAGTAGTTCTTCTTAGCTAAATCCTTATTTTCATTATTATAAGACCGCAAAACGTGTACCACCCTCTCATTTGTATTTCTATATTAGTTTACCATATTTCTTAAAACATTGCTATGCTATCTCGTGAGTATGAGGTATTTCCGAATAAGTTCCACAATGAGGACACTTAAACAATTCTACCCCTTTCTCCTTAGCTTTTGTTGTCCAAGAATCCATCTCTGCTTTTAACTTTTTGTCTTCCGTATAGAGATCTTTAAGACTCTTAAATATATCTCCTGTATTCCCAAGGATATTTTTAATTATCTGCAAATCTTCTAACTTTGAAAGCAATGTATCCGATATCGGTTCAACACTTGGATATAACTCCGGTAAGTCATCCACTTTCTTTAAAAGCCCCAAAACAACACTGATATCAGATAACTGGGATACCCGTACTTCATCCACTTTTGGTAAAATCTCAATGCTGCCAAGCTCATCTACCAAACCCAAAATATCCTGCATATCCGATAATCTATCTTTCTCAACCTTTTCAAGCACCGGATAATGATCAAAGGAACTATATTTATCGAGCATACCCAAGATATCAGAGATATCTGCCAACTTCTCTGTTTTTACCTCAGATACTTCTGGTATAGGTTCCACACCTGTCATATAGACTACTTCCTTAAGAATGTCCTTGATGTCTTCCATTTCTTCATCAAGTGCATCGGAATACTGATCTCTTTCCTGAACCAGAGCAATTATATCTTCATCAACATCTGATCTACTCTTGAGCACAGCCTGATTTGAGTTGTATTCATTCTCCATCTCAATCATTCTCGAGTGCATTGCGTTTCTATCCGAATTAATAAGAGCCGTTGCTCTACTGATCTCATTAGACTTCAAAACTGAATTTAATTCCTGATAGTTCTCACTACCCGTTGTCTCTACGAGCAATAACTTATCAGAACAGCTCTGGAAGTTCAGACAACCATTTTCAGTAACACATAACCCCAGATATTTCTCAATAGTCTTAGGCACACCATCAATTCTAGTTAACCTATTACCCTGTTGAGTCGTAAAGACAATTTTTCCATCTTTATACATTTCATAAAGACTCTGACCATTCATGTACTTATCTCTAAGGATTGAGATACCATCGTCAAATGATACTACAACCCTGAAATAATCACTTCCATAGCGAATATATTTAGTCTGAGCTCTCTTATACATATCAGCAAGGCAAACCTGAACAGCTCGAAGCAAAGCAGACTTACCACTATCATTATATCCCTTCAGGTTCAATATATTCGTTTCATCAAAAACAACCCTAGCATGAGCAAAGCTCATGAAGTTAAATACTTCCACCTCAGTAATTTTACTATAACCCATCTTAGTTACCTCTCTTATCAATTAAAGCAACTTGTACCTATAATCTATATAAATAAAAGGGTATGACCTAAGCCATACCCTCTTTATAAACTACTTACTAATCAAGATCAGTTTCCACCGGAATATCTCCTGAATCAGTTTCCACACCAGAGTTGGCTTCTGTCATATTGAATCCACTTCCTGGGAGAGCCTTAGCAGGATCTCCTACTGACAGACTTCTGTACAGCTCCAGCTTATCTCTTGTAGGAATCATGATTCTCATAGCCTCTGTTTCAAGATCTTCTTCCTCAGCAAAGATATTGTCCACTACTGTCTCAATAGCCTTCTGAGGGGTCCAGTCCTCGGTCATCTTGTCAAAGTGCTCAGCATACTTTTCGAATCCCTTCATCTTCTTAGGGATTACTGACAACTCTCTTGCAGAATCTCTCTTATTCGGTTCTGTACCTGCCTTTGGTTCATATGTGTAATCAAGACAGAAGCAATTTCCGCCTGGATGATCCGGCTCTTCTTCCATACTCTCAAGAGCTTTTACCCATTTCTTCTGGTATGCTGACTTCGAAATGCTATACCACATAGCTTTGAATTTGATCTTACCCTCTTCATCACGTACAACCTCCTTGAAGTTGCCCGGATTTGTCTCGATAACCACAATCGGGAATGTATAGTACTGATCTGGAGCTGTGATAGCTCTTGAATTGAACGCTGTCGCACGAATAGATTTTACAGCCTCGTTATCCTTTGCCTCAGGATCAAGACCCTGTGCTGCACACTTCTCTTTGATCTCCTCATTTGCCAATGCCCAACCATCATCGATAGCATCGCAAAACGGGCAATTACCCGAATAACCAAGAGCCTGCATACCTTTAATACATCTTACCTTTGAAAAACGATTCTTACCCTCTCTGATGCTGTGGATATACGGTTTATCCATTCTCAGCTCTTCGATACCCTCAGCATTTGTGACTACATGATTCGGGACATAAACCAGTACCTTCTGATTAACTGGAACTTCGAATACAGGGAAATTATCCGGATCCAGAGACTTCTCAGTTACAGTACTGATTACCTGAGATGATACCGCTGACTGTAATGCGGTAAGCTGTTCTTCAGTAAACTTTTTTGGACTTAATTTTCTCATGACTTGTTTACTCCTTTTCTTTTTCTTATTTTTTGGCTTATCTACATATTCTACATAATCTGTATATTCTTCATGTTCTACATATTCATGTATTACAAGCCATTTATATTTATCAGAAACCTTACTATCCCTTCTATAAGACTTCTGCTAAATATCATAATGTAATCTCTTCATCATCTTTAAGGATGCGACTTTCTCTTCTCTCTATACTAGACTTCTTAAAGCACTTCACTAACCACAGAAATACATTCAATCCTGGTATAAAAGCCAGAGAAAACAACTTCATGTTAGCATCTCTAGATGTGAAAAGTAATCTGATAGAAAATATTAAGTGTATTGCTACTACTAAACTACACAATACTATAATACCTTCAACGTACTGTATCTGTAAGTAGAGCATTACCTCTGACAACTTTAAGTTCATTATTTTTTCTACCATAGGCTTTCTTCTCTCCTCTCTGATAAGCTAGATGAAAACCCGTTTACAACTTTAGCTTATACATATAGTATACAATAATTTAGTAAAGAATACTACCCATTCTTGACAAGAACTTATCTAATCTTGCAATATTTTTACTCTGCTATCTCGCCTTTCTCTTGCCCAAAGAAGCATTCCTCCATCTCCAGATATAATTTATCATAGCTTCTGTTATTATACATCAAAGACTTTATATTTTGACTTTCAATAGCATTCTTTACTTTATAATAAATAGAATGAGTAATACTTCTTGTAATGAATACTACCCCGTCTACATCCAGATTCGTATATTTTGAATTATAAGACGCAAATTTACTATCCGGGAATATTTTTTTCAATTTCGCTACCATAGGTTCATATAAGCAAACAAACAGATACTTCTTAGATTTCAGTAACTCTAAATCAGCCCCTTCTAAATCTGGAATATCATTTACATAGTCATTACCCTTTTCTTCATCTTCTGGGAATAATAGCATGCTTATATACTCATTCTGGGAAGATATCTGATCCTGTAATTCCTTTATATCCTCTTCCTTCTGCTCTATTATTTTCTCTAACTCCCTCTCTTTATGCCAATCTTTTTTATCTCTTAAAATATTTGTTAATCTTGCTACCCGCTCTTCACTGGCTTCATACAATCTCTTATATCGGTCTAACTCTCTTTTTAATTCATTTTCGTTTGAAGCAGTAACCTCAATTTCGTTTGAAGCAGTAACCTCATTATTATCATTGTTATCATTGCTATCATTAGGGGTAATTCCCAGTTCTTTAAAAATATCTACACTTTTTATATACTCACCTATAATATCCTTGTAAAGGTCAGTAAAAAGTCCATATGTCCGAAGAGCATATATCCTTTCACAATCAACTGCATAGTCCCTCTCTGGCATATACCTAGTTATATCACACTTGGAAATCTCCTCTACATCTTCTACCCTTTCCATCCAATAATACAGGAATTCACTCTCATAGTATGAGTGTATTAAGGATAAGCCATTAGATACATCACTGTACTCATCTGTTACATTCTCATCTTTTTTAAACGGATTTAAATTCAAGCTAACCCCATTTTCTATGCAAGCCCCGTCCATCAACCAAATCCGTCGCTTTGTACTTTCTTCCTTGGTCTCGTTACACTCCGCCTTCATATATTTTACTAAGCCTTCTATATTTTTCTTTACATATTTTAAATATTCATTACTTTCTAATATATTATCGGTCCATGGAGCCTTATCATTTAGTTTTTGTACAATATCATACCTTTTGCTTGACCACTCTCCTCCTGGTTCATAATTAGTGCCACACAAATCCTTAAATATCCAATATGGGAAATCTAGCTTATCTTCAGTATCATGATAAAAAATGTATAGCACCAAATATGCTAAGTTCAGACCATCTCTTTTTTCAGCTAACTTCATTGCTGTACCCATATACTTTTCAATAACGTCAATATCAGTAGACTCTTTACACTCAAGAGCCTTATCAATTTTCCGTATTACCGGGGCATGATAAACGCTACCTGCTTCTAACAAAGCACCTATAAGTTCTCTATTGTCCCAAACATGATCTTTCAAAGCTGATATTATATCTCGATACAATTGGTTTTTTGTGACCCCATAAAAATATTCAGAATCAAGATCATAAGATCCCACTGCATTATTATCTATCAAATACTCCTTTAGCTTATTCATATTCACACATTTACTCTGAAGTATGAATTTTAAAATATCTAACCTCCTTAAATCTTTTCCCATGACAGACCTAAACAAATACCCATAAAAGCAGGATTCAATTATCTCTCTAGTACCTATACCCTTAGCCTTAAGTTTTCTTACTTCTCTGTCATCTAAAAGTACAGATGATGTGCCAAGATCCTTTAAATCTACTCTATCTACTATCTCTTTCATTGGTTTTTTAAATGAACTTTTCAAAATCTTTTCCTCCTTAGTTTTTATACTATCATTTTACTATAAATTAAGTGAAAAAAGAAGATGGTCATTATACTCATGACCACCTTCTTATATTCAAATTATTTCCTCTTTTATATTATAAAGTCTTTAGACCCTAAGTAATTTAAAAGACAGTCACAATCTTGTCAGCACTACCCTCGCTATTTCTCATTACATAGCCCCTCAAATCTCCCTTTGTTAACCAGTATACCCTATCCAAATCCTGTTCTACTTTTACTAGAGAGTTAAAGAGCACCTCCGTGTATTTTGCTAACTCAAATCCTAATTCCACATCCTCACCATAGGTATATTCAGAAAAACCTCCTGAGCCATCCTCTAACCTAATAGCGAGCACATCATCTTTCATGTACATACACCCAATTACACAACTAGGTAACAACAGTTTATTTATACGGTTTATTGAATCATATACCCTTCTGTTACATTTAGAAACGACAACTTCTTCATCACATAAAGGTATTACCTTGTCTACCGAAAAGATATTACTTAGATTGTTATACTGTATAACACTAACTGTCTGGACTTCATTTATCTTCTGTATTCTTATATCTTTAACATATAGATAAGCTAATTCTTTTCTATACTTAAAAATCTCAGGTATTTGTAAATCAGATTTTATAGTGGATAAAGTGGTATCTCTCTTTCTTTTCCCCGGTTGTCTATTTTGAACTTGTGAAACTGTCTGATCAGTAAACTTATCTTTAGTATCCAATACCCTTTCCTCATATTGACACAATTCGTATAAATTCTGGCAACAATCAAAAATATCATTACTACAAGAATATTGAACACGACTCAAATTTATGCCCTCCTACTAAAAATTTACTCTTACTTTATATCTTTCGTAGGACGAAGCACCCCTTTCATGATAATATTTATATAAACCTTTCGGTAAATATCTAATATTACAGTACAACGTGATAATCTTCAAGTACAGCAAATATTGCTGTTGTAATGAAAGTTTTACTAAAATTAGTAACCTCTGCTACCTTGTCAGCTACCTCTTTTAATGACATCCCCTGATATAAAAAATCTTCAGCGTATTTTTTGCATCTTGAATATGATCTATCTCTATCATAAACTTCCTCGTATATGCTTTTAAGTTTGAGTGTATCTTCCATGAGATTTCTTACTGCTGGCACATCACAAAAATATCCTTTCCATATGAAAGCGTACTTATCTTTATGCCTACATACATCAAACAAGAATTTCTCATAGTCATCTATGAAATATTCATGCCTAATATGATTAGCAGTAGCATGTAGAAAATTTAATGCAAAATTTTCTTCCTCAGTTTTAGCTAAATTAAACTCATGATTTTTTACAACTGAGAAATTTCCGGGTACATTAGTTGCTGTTTGCTCTTTGGGTTTAAATTTAAAGCATGCACAGATCTGCACATATTCATATAGCTCCAGAATAAGCATTCTGATCGATTCATCCGCAGGATTTTCTATTACACTTTTAACTATTTCTGACAATAAACTCTGAAGCTCTAATAACACTTCTTTAGATAACACTTTATATGACGGCATATAAAATTCCTCTTTTGTATCTCTATACTTACAAAACCTGTCTTCTCTCTAACCCCTTTGTATAAACATTAAAAAAATCAGAGTCCTTATCTTCTTTAAATACTATAACTTGACCCCCATCTTCTTCTCTAGGCGTATACAAATCATAAATATCATTTGCTGGTTTTGGATCATTTGTAGGTATTACCACCTTATACCCTGGGTATTCGTCGCATGGGTTAAATTCTTTGCTGCACCAATACTCAGTAATTCCATACTTCTTAAGTATATCAAAAAACTGCTTTTCTCTAGACATACAAATTACCCCCTTATCAAATAATATAGTTTAAATAGACCATATAGGGCTCGAACCTATGACCAACCGGTTATGAGCCGGATGCTCTAACCAACTGAGCTAATGGTCCTAAAAAGAAAGAAATCCATAAACTCTATCTTTTTATTAGTTTACCAGAATTCTGACTCTTCTACAATACTAATGCATAAATTTCTTGACCTTCTTATTCTTCACAAATTCCCGTAGATATGCTGCCTGCTCTTCGTCTTCCAATTCTCTGTTTATCTGAAAATTTTTAGACTTACTTTTTCCAAATATTACTAAGAACAAAACTACATCAAATACGATAATAACAATCAATACTGGAACTAACACAACCTTCATAAAGCTAAGTAATAACATCATAATCTCCTTCACCCCCCTAAGATAATCCAAAAAACGGTAGCATAACACAAAGACATTCAAAAGCAAGTGACCAGTCACTCAGATCAAATATAGAAATCATAAGAACTAAAAACCCATTAAATAATATTTTCAACCATAAATTTCTGTTTAGATGCTTAGTGATCCCATCTTCATTATATAATCTTAATGCCCTCGTACCCATTAATACCTCTATCAAAGATAAAACAAATGGTATTAAAAGCATTATTATTTCAAACAAAAGGAATAACCAAATAAACTCAGATGCCAACATCGAGAACCCTGCCCCTAGCTGAGCATACCCTGATATTATATCTAGATTATCTAAGCTCTTACCCACCAATGTTCCAAATATGCTTCCAACTCCTACCATTTTACATATATCTACCACAAGAATTATGAGGAAAAATAGCACCTTAACTACCCCTAGACCATTTGTTATTTTTACTATAGTACACGCAAACTTATTCCCATCTTTAGTACTCAAGACCTTACTCCTCTCTACCTTTTACTAAAATACTACCCTCTATCTCTTGACTCTACGATAAGTCTTACGTAAAAATTATCACCCTCTCTATAGATTTCATACAGTCTTTGGAGGTCTTAAGCACTCTCCAATCAAAAGATTCACATAATTCTTGTCAGTTCTCTCATATAACTTTCACCCTCTTTTTGTTTCATATTATTTTAATATATTTTAATCATAAGCACTATAGTATTAATATTGAGTTACCTATATCTTACTAAAAGTCTACCTATCATCATTACTGATACCGTTAAAGTCATAATTAATAGTATCACAATACTCTAAATAAATCTACGATTTTACACCAACCTTCCCTCATAGAGTATTCTAGGTGAAAATTCATAGTATCTAGACATGACACTATAAAAGGATTACATAATTTTTTCATACTATCTCCATAATTAATTAAAATAAACCTCAAATATCACACCTAGAAAACTCTACAGAACCGTCACTACTACAATAGAAAAATTTTCTCCAAAAATTACCCTCTTCTACTTTGAATTCCTACCCTAATCTTCTGTATGACCTCTCCCAATTTTGTCACTCTAAAACACTCCATATCACCCATAGAACCCTCATACATAACTTCCATAGAAAGTACATCACCATTCCTACTATACCCTAAACTTGTGCAACAGTATTTAAAATTCTTAATACAACCAAACAAATCTATTATATCCTTTTTTAAACTATGTGTATCTTCCTTAGTTATTTTTACGGGATTCTTTGCTTTAATACTTAGATTAAAATCATCTGATATTCTCAATACTATAGATCCAATATTGAACACCTTTATATTAAAAACACCTACTTCATTTTCATTACCTTCTTCAAGAGAAAAACTTATTACATCTTTTTCAAATAAATTCTTTCCATAATCATACTCATAGCAATTCTTACAATAAATTCCTAAAATACTACTAGATAGAGATTTCATAAATCCTAACGCATTTTTATATGGTTCATCTACTTCTACATTTGCAAATAGAGCTGATGATCCCCACTCTCCAACTAATTCAAACATCTGGATTCCATCACATCTCACTACCGAAATTGCCCTATACCCTTCAGACCTCTGCAACTGCATTAGTGCTTTTAATAAACCTTTACTATATTTTTCCGTCCTCTTCTTATCCGGTTTACCACACTGCCAACTATCTTGATCTCTATAAAAGTAGCATGTTACAGGTTTTCCTAAGTCATTTAAATACTTCATGACAGTACCCTTTCTAATATTAGAGGGAGCTAAAAGCTCCCTCCTTATACCATATTTATCTTCTCTTAGCCGAATCGCTCGCTAACCTATATGCAGTAACAGCACTATACTGTATATTACTAAAAGATTCCTCAATAAATTTATACATCTTAGGAGACATCCTCTTCAATGCCGATCCATTTGCCTCATACAAGGAATAGCACTCACTAAAGAATTCCTCTTTTGAAGACCCTACATAAGCTTTATTAGGGAAATCTATTTTGTTCTTTTCCGAATTAAATAATGCAACCAATTTTTCTGTTCTTCCATTACCCCCTGATACACCCCATAAAATGTGACCTAATTCATGATAAAAATTAAATTTAGAAGAATCCCTAACATATACATAATTAGGAACAAATTGCGTGTATCCTGATACTATTTTTCCAAAATTAGCTTTTTTATCAATATATACCAACTCAAAACCTAATGACTTCCATAACTCCTTCGTTTTAGGAGTTACACCCTTTAGTAGCGTATCTGCGCTAACCTTATCTGGTTTTACAACTTCAGATACACCAAATAGAGTTTTAACCTGATAATACTTTGTTTTTGATACTGTAACATCCTTTGTTGTTACTTCAACATTTACTACCTTTGAATGTTTCTTGTAAGCCCTCTTTGTCGTAACAGTTCTAGTCAACTGAGTTGTCTTAACATACTTATCCGTTGACTTTACTACCTTTTCACCGTATACTTTCTTTTTTGAACTTGTCGTCGTCTTCGTTACCTTAGAAGCTACTTTAAGCTTCTCTGTACTTTTCTTAACACTTGTTTTCTGACTAGATGCGCTCCCAACTCTCCCATAATAATAACCTGGAGCATCTTCCGCACAAGCATTGATGCAGAAAGAACCCAGACTCAACACCACAACTAAAATCGTAACCAAACCTTTAAATCTTTTTAATAAGTTATCCATAATTTTCTCCTTTTAATATAATGTTTACCCACTCTAGCAGCGGTTAAAATTACAGATAACCTAAAAACTAACAATAAAAAGGGTAGATATTTCTATCTACCCCATTCATCACCTTTACTCCTGAACAGAAGTCTCAAGCGTATCCAAAGAATCATCTACAACCTCTGTAACAGCCTCCTCTACACCCTCTGCATTCTCTACATCAGAACTGATCTTATCTTCGAATACAGACATTACATAATCATAGACAGCTACCTTATCAGAATCAGCTAAATCACTACCCTTGAAGACACTAGCAGTATCCATCAAGATATAACGTCTAGCAAATTTATCCAACTGAACCATTCTGTTGTCTACATAACTCTTTACAGGAACCATTTCTTCTGTCTTTTCAAAGACATCAGTTGGAATTGTTTCATCAGCTTCCTCCTGGGCTGAAATAGCATCTACACCCTTACCAAACAACATAGCCACATAGGTCTCAATATCCTTAAGAGCTGACTGGCAAGAATCTACGGACAGATATACTAATGTAGTACCATCTGCACTAGGAATTACGGTATCAGAGAACTCATTATCAAGAGTAGACTTAATATCCGAGAAGATATTGTAATCTTCCTCAGACATAGTACCCAGATCCTGAGTCTCCTGCTGAACTTCCGTCTGAGCTTCTGTTACTGCCTCTGTTTGCATCTCTGTCTCTACAACAGCCTCTGTAACTTCTTCAGCCGGGGCTTCCGTCTCAGTTACTTCAGCAGATTCAGTACTCTCTACAACCTCACCACTTTCTGTAAAGGTCTCACCCGTTGCTTCTGGGATACCTAAGTCTTCTGTTTGAGCTGTTTCATCTGTTGCTTTCTGTTCTTCTACTGTCTGCGTTGTGGTACCCTCATTTACCGTGGTATTACCATCTTCCAGTGCTGAGATATCTGTATTATTAAGAATGTTATCACCACTCTGAGCCGGTGCTTCCGTAGATGCGACATCTGGAGCAGTCGTTTCCGGAGCCTGAGTTTCATCTGGTACTTCAACACTACCCTCGATTGCTGCTTCTGTTTGTGGGTTTGTAGTAGCCTCTGTCTGCTGGTTCTGTTTAGCCAACTCTAAGGCTTCCTGAGCCACTTTTAATGCCTCTGCTGCTGACTCTTCAGCCTTTTTTGTTGCCTCTGCTTTCTGTTCGTCAGATGCTTTTGTATCACTGATGACATTTTCCTGAACCTTAGCAAGATTAGCCTTCATCTGAGCGATATCATAGTCCTGCTCAGCAATTTTCTGCATCAGTTCTGCAAGCTTAGCCTTTTCCTCGTCACTCATCTCAACCTGGTACTCATTAACAATGTTATTTACAATATTGTTGATCTCACCAATGTCAGTAACGTTATTCTCAATTACCTGCTCCTTAGTACCGTTTACAACGGCAGTAGCTTCGCTCGCACCCATACCCAGAGACATTTCACTGGTAATGACCATCTCCTGATTAGCCAAATCTTTCTTTACAGGATCCAAGGTTACATTCGCTGCCTGCTCATAAGCATGAATTACTCCTGTCAGAGCGCCAGTTCCTGATACTTCAAATGGAGCTGCTGCCAGTACCTGACAGTTATTTACACCAGATGTAGATAATGTTGTAGCAATCATATTGCATGTAACATAATTCAGATTTGCCGTCTTTACCTGAATTCCACCAGAAGTAGTCGGGCTTACCATAGCACAGCTGTATGTATGAGTACCAATCTGTTCCAATGGAATATAACTTCCAAGTGCCTCCCTCTCCTGTTGATTGTTAATATAGATAACATCTACAGAATCAAGAGTTACCCCAAAGTATTTCAGGATCTTGTTTTTCTGATCATCTGACAAATCTACACCTAAAGTTACTACCTTCCTGCTATCTGCAAGTACATGAATAGGGGCAAACATCCCCATGCACATACTCGCAGATAATAATGCTGCAAGAAATTTCTTTCTTTTCATGTTTAAATCCTCCTTTATGATATCTGGCTTTTAACCGCTGCTTAAAATATAAAAATCTCTTCTGCCTAAAAACTGCCTGACATACTGACAAATTTTGCATCTAGTGACCTTAATAAAACTATAAAATAGGGTAAGTACTCTCAATTCAATTTTTATACCTATCTTATCTAATCCGATATAATAGCCTTACCCTTTCTTGGAGTATTACTCCAGACTACAACTTTATCAAAGTGCCCCAATTTCTCAGCTGAAACTATCATTCTATCTATACCTAAAAATCCCAGACTTTCTACACACTCAGATACCTTCCTATACATTACACTTGGCATATCTGGTAAGCATATGGATTTTCTAACCCACTTCTCTTTCTTGTACGTTAAGGAAAACTTGCCTGCATCCTCTTCTTTTACTATTATTACCGGTTCTACCAAATTACATACCTCTGTCTCAATACATTTTGTAAACTCATTAAAACAGCCTACCACCTCTTTAGGTAAATAATAGTATATCATTCCATTTCCAGTATACTTTACAAGCGGATTTGAGCTTCCTAATCCATCCTCTTCAGATATATCATACAGATAAATTAAGTACCAACCATCTTCCTGTAGGATATTCGCTTTTACACTTAACTCCTTAGAAGAACCCATATATATCGTTTTATTATCATTCTCTACATCTTTATCTGACTTGTATGCACAAAGTAACATAATCACACCTCCTAGTGTACTTCTGCTGTTATTCTAATATTTCCTTTACCATACTTACTTAGTTCTGAATAAGCTTTCTTTTATCTTCCAACTTTTGTAATACCCTCTTTCCATCCAATAACACAATAAAACCATAATAACCTTCCCCCTAATCTAACATCCTTCTTTGCCTACATGTAGGTCCTAGTCCTGTTCTTAAACTCTCAGCGTCGGTCAATTTTCTCCCACACCGAGAACATTTCCCATTATGGTAAATATGTACACATTCTGGTAACTTATCTGCATGAGAAAATACCCATGCCAGAGCTTTTAAGGATACTTTATCTACCTCATCATCCAAAAGATTCTTAGCCTTCTTAATTACCCTATCCCTCAGACCAAAATAACCCTGATACTGGTATTTCTTTCCATCCCATATACAGATAAAATAAAGGTTTCCAGTATCATTCACAGTTACCCTGTACTTTGATTGTATAGGGCTTCTACCTTCCATTTCCTGAACCAAGGTAAATTCGGACTTACCACCTAGTATATATTCCATTATGTTTTCTCTTACTTCATTATCTCCCTTCACAAAAATACTCCCTCCTTACATACTGTTTTCCGACCACATAAAATACACCGACTTATCAAAATCAGAAACCACGATACTATCTATATAAGAACAATTCCCTAAGAGATCCTTTAGAAAAATATCTTTATTCACAGCTATCAAAATAGATCCTAGTAAATTATTTACAGTCAGAGGAGTAAAAACTTCATCTTTATACCCTCCTATCAACGCTTTGTAAAATTCTTGTTTCTCATAATTCTCTACCTTGAAATCTGCTATGCACTTTATAGGATATTTAATCTCTTTAAAACCATATATTTTATAATCTCTTGGTACTGTGCATAAATTCGCCACTATATCAATAGAACTTAAATGCCCACTACACATATGCCACAACTCCCTTCTATATTTACATTTTAACCTAAATCACATCTTAATTATATAGTATCCTTTTGAAATTATACACTTCTTTTTTTAAGCATAAAAATAGTGCCTAACTAAATGTTAGACACTATAGTTTTAAATTATTACATCTGTAGATAGCTTGTTTTCTTCACACCATTTATCTTTTTCTTGCAATCTTACCAGTATATTTATTATATCACTGGAAATTCTTTCTTTTTGCCCCTTTATTATCTTTAAAGCCTCTGAGACTGGCATCTCATCATGATAAGTTCTTTTATGAGTAACTGCATCAAATATATCACAAGCCCTAATGATGTCTGCATAAAACTTATTTACATTCTTACAGTTAATATGATAAATATCTTTACAATAGCCATGATGAAATAAGACCATTTCACATATACTGTCTTTAAACCCTAAAGATTTAAGATAGATGTACCCTATCACACTGTGCTTATCTACAGATTTTCTCTCTTCTGGACTAAGACTTCCCGCTTTTAATAAAATATTCGGATCTATAAATATTTTACCTATATCATGTACAAGAGAAGCTTTGTATATATCATCACTATCTTTTAATGACAAACTTTCTGCAACTTTTAAACTCAAGTCTGCTGTTCTCTTACAATGACTTGATAAATCTTTATCATAATTTTCAATTGCAGAACCAATCATCTTTATAAATTTATCTTCATTAAAATCTTCGTATCCCATTTCTTTTCATCCTTTAATATTTTTTATAACTAGGCTACAATAAAATACAAAGATTAAGACTATAATAAAAATGGTTCCTACCCTTCGATAAGAACCATTTTTATTACGATGTAAAACATCACATCACCTAACAACTACGACCAGAAATACATCACCACTCATCGCCGTTCAGCACCGTTCAGCACCATACCCTTACCATACAATACCCAACTTGACCTTGCTAAACAATACCTCTACCATACAATACCTAACGTGACCCCACTAAACAATACCTCCGCCACACACTACGTTACTTCACTACACCCCACTTTACCCTTACTACACAGTACACGACTCCACAATACCTTCACTAAACTTTATCACTACCTAACAACACAACAGAACTATACCCTACAACACTTTACCATTACCTAGCATCACACAACAGTACTCTACCTTACTTTACCCTTACATAACATCACACAACTTAGCTACACCATTACCACACTTTACTAAACACAACCATTACATTGCTCTACCAAACATCACTTTACAGCCGCAAAACATAACTTTACAGAACTTCACATAACCATTGCTGTATAAGATATATCACTATGGAACTCAATCTTTGCCTTATCGTACTTTACGGAACTTGGCGTCACTTTACCTTCACATAACAGCATATAATCATACTACTGTAATACATAACCTTACTTTACTGTTCGTAACTCTACCGTTACTTCACAAAACTCGACCTTACATCACCACTACCGCATCATACTGCACCAAGCTTTACTTTACCTTTACGTTACCACACGCAACACAACACTACCATACCTTTACGTTACCACACGCAACACAACACTACCATACCATTACTGCACCATACTTCACAAAACTTTACCTTACCATTACTGCACCGTACTTCACCAAACTTCACATTACCAGACAAAACAACTCATCACTTTACCATACCGTTACTACACGTCATTAAACAAAACATTACGTCACTTTACCTTACCATTACTCTACTATACACAACCCAACTACACCATTACTACACTTAACTATACATAACCCTACTTTACAATTACCGAACGTTACGCAACTGTACTATACCACTACTTTACATAACATAACTAAACACGACTCTACTACTGCTAAACCGCACTCTACAGCTTTATCACTTCATTTTTTATTTTAAGTATAGCAATCATAATAAAGGGAGCACACTTTAAATGCTCCCTAGGTATCAATCTACTTTTTCCCACGTAAATGAGCCGTAGCCTGCATTTCTCCACTGAAGCAAACCCTTCAATCTACCATAATCCAACAGCTCCTCAACAAGTGGAAGATCCACTTTCACAGATTTCGCCGTTCCAGAGTTTGCTACAACTGAGATAGTAAATGTTGCTTCCCAACCTTTTTCAATCTTCTCAGACTTAGCAAGGCTTGTTCTTGGTCCCTGCATCGTATCACAACGAAGAGATCTCTCACAATACCCGTCCGGCTTCGTAACCGGATCACCATTCACAAGAATAGGAACAGACTCTTCTGTTATAAAAACGTAGTTATCAATCTTTGAAGCTGGCGTTCCAAGTTTTAACTGATCCTTTAGCGCCTTTGCTGCTCCCTTCAGGAATCCTTTGAATTCATATCCCATTAAGATGATTTCTTTTGTATCTGGGTCTCTGTAGAAGCCTGTAATCTTCTCTTCGACATCTTCTACATTTTCCACCATCTTATCAGCAGATTTCTTTTCCTCAACACTTTTCGCCTTTGCTGCGATAAAGTTGGTATAAATCTCCTTATCCATACTAATACTTCCTAAAATGGGAGAAATACCAGTCAATTTTACTTTCATAGTTTCTACTTTCATATTACTCATCCTCCGTACTTTTATTTAAGATAAATTAAGTTTACCAAAAATCTAACAAGAGCACTACTATTTCTAAAAAGTATTTAAAATATCTTTTCAATTATAGTAGACTCTCTTTTACTAAAATCTTATTTAACTTTTCTTCCAAATCTTATCATAGATTTAATACTTAAATTAAATTCTCTTCCACATTTCTTACATCTCCATAAAGGTCTACTTTCTGGAGTTGTACAATTTTTATCTACCTTAGAAACCCCAAACCTTTCTATATTCCGTACATTCTGAAGATAAAGTTTTTTATCTTTACCCCAGTCCCATATAGTATACATTTCATTCTAGTCCTCTACCATAATAGTTATACGATATTCATCAGGGTTATCCATAACAATATCTGCATAATTCATAAATGTAGCCTGACCATACCCTTTGTACACCCGTCTTACACCCGTCTCTACTGGATTTAATCTATAAGCATATAAGCTATTAACAGGAACTTCCTCAGATCCCAACCAAAAGAAAAATTTAGTTACCAGAGTATCTAATGTGTCTAATAATACATTAGCGATATTAGCCCTAGCACCTACACACCCTAATGATTCCAATAAACCTTCTCTATCCGAAAGAATAGCATCCTCATCATTTGAAGTAATCAAACTCTGCACAGCATATATGGTTTCCTGTCCATCCATACAATATCTAAACCGAAAAATCATTCTTCCATAATTCTCATAAATACCCCAATCCGTGACATTCCAAGAGTTCCCTTTAGTAACTTTCACCAGTCTTGAAAGTAAATCAAAACAGTCAATATACCCTTTCTTTTCCTCTTCATTGTACAATTCATCACCAAAAGCTATTGTATTATACCCTCTATTTGAAGTGTCTCTATTTACAAAAACCATACTAGGTACAGGCTTCCTAGAACCTCTACCCTCTCCGTATAACACATCCCTAGCTTTTCGTTCCATACCTTCGTTAGTATAGACTTTGTTATCTTCCCATCCCTTTGCGCCCTTAGATACTCTTGCTAACATAGTATTTTTCTCCTTTATTTCTATGAACTAGCATCATTTTTCATAATTCTGATACATATATTTCTACTATCTAGAAAATATACTTCATAAAACTTTACATGAAATAAGTCTAGTAATTACTTTACAATATTAATTGTACTACAAATCACAACTAATATCTACAGAATCACTAGACTTATACCCTACTTACTAATTACAAATATTAACCTATTACCATGATATGAGCCATATCCCACCGAGGAGTATCATCGTCATCGGTCAAGTTATCCCCTAAAAGCGATACAAATGGTCGTTTTTGCAATTTACTTATATGCTTATTAACCGTATTACCCCCATCCATAAGAATATAGATAATGTCAACCCTTTCACACATGCTGCTCAATTCTCTCACTAAAGAGTCTTTATAATTACAAAAAGGCTTATTATCCATCAGATTACAAAAAACTTCCCCTTTTGATGGCTGATACCCTTCTATCAGGATGTTTCCACATCTATTAAGTACTGCAATAACATTAGGAAGTCCTCCAGTACTTCCATCCTTATCAAATGAATCCCTTACTGCATCTCTCAGCCCGGTAAGAGAAGATAAGAAAATATCATTAGCATCCACTTCTTTCCAACTAAAATCTCCCCGTGTTGGATATAAATCTGAGAACCCTGGGTACTCTTTACTTGTAAGAGTACTTATAGAATACTCCCCATCAATGTCACGCACAAAACCTGCATCAAGATATCTTGCGACAAGATCTAGATCCTTTTCCAGTACATCTGTAAAAATGATGCTTGTTACCCCTTTACCCAGAATTGCTTCTATCTTCTTCCATATCTCGATCTCTTCTGGGGAAAGACCTGCCAAATTATCTGAAATGAAATAGCAATCCTCATCAAGACTTTTTCTTATTTCTGCATACCCCCTCTCATTAAGAGAACTAACGAAAGAAAAACTGACGTCTTCCTCCAAGAAATATAAATCTCTCATGAGAGCTAATACCATTTGTGACTTTTCAGTGTCCCCATTAAAAACATCTTTTGTTTGTGTTGAAATTCTTAACATACTTTCCTCCTTACATTTGATATTCTCTACTGAAGAAAGCCCACAAAAAAGCCTCTCTAGCAGAATACCCCCTTATTTAAACTGAGTTCAAAAGCACCTAGATAAAATGCTGCTTTCTTAGACAATCTATAATCAATCCCTTTTATTTTTACACAGCCAGATTTATCTGATTTAGTGATATCTTATACCTTCTCATTCGTGCACAACATTTCACCGATCAAAAACATTAACTTCTTTTTTCTAATTTTTTCTATACCTCTTAAAATATACCACCTCACATTTCTAATTACTAAAAACCAATTGCATTCGATAAATATAATACTACACAATAATTCTCAAGAGATGTTCCCTTTATCTGAAAAGCCCATTTTTTATCTCCAAACCCATCTACAGCTTTCCACATGTCAAGACTTTTCTCAGATAACAAATCTGTCACTTCATGTTGAATATCCTTTGATGACTTGTACACTGATAGAGGTATTATAACTGTATTGCTAAACTGATTATAATACTTCTTTACAAGTTTATGCTTTTCTAAAGAATCCCTAAGAATCTTGAAGTACAATTTTCTATCTATTATAGCCACCTTTCTACCTCCTATGCTATCATTTTACTACAGTTCCCATAAAAATACTATAACTTTAAAAAATAAAAGAGGGTATTAAATACCCTCCTTCACTTTTATCAAGACAATATAGATATCTTACGACAAACAAATCATACCCTCAACCCCTTCATCAGTTACCTGTTTCTTCAGTAGTGCTCTCCGTTTCTTCTACACTATTCTCAGTACTATCATTTGTCACTTCAGAGCTATTCTCATCAGTGACCTCTACATCCTCAGTATCTTTAAGTAACTTAGATAGGCTAGAAAGCATCTCTTCATCCTTTAGTCTAAACTTAATCTCAACACGTCTAGATTTCTCAGCGTCTACTTTGCCATTCGTATCATATACCAAATTATTCATTGAATGACCGTTTACAGTTAATTTACTCTGTAATGTAGTTACCCCATCTTCATCTAAGAAGCCAGAAGCTATCTCTAATAACCTACTCGCTACCGCAAGAGATCGTTTCTGAGATAATGAAAGGTTATACTCATAGCTACCTTCATTATCTGTATACCCATCTATTAATATCTCAGCAACATAAGGTAAATACTTCTCATTAAGTAATACCCCACAATACGTTGGGAGTACATCATCCAATATAGATTTACCCTCTTCCGTCAGTACATCCTCATTAAACCCAAACATGATATTGCTATTAAGAACCATCGCACCTGTCTCTGGGTCAATATCTACGGATGTACCTGTATTTTCAAACTCTGCCTTTAATGCTTCAATTACTTCCGCCTTTACACCTATAATATCATCAATTTGTTCTCGGCTACCCTTTAGTTCCAAGGTCTTTGAATTAAGCTCATCTTCCCTCTCAGACAATGCTATAGTCTTTTGATCGAGCAATAAGGCTTGTTCATTTAAAGCTTCTTGCAACTCTCCAAGTGTTAAATTCTGATCTTCTAACCGCTTCTGTAGGTCTGCTAACATACTATCCTGTTCTCTAATTGTAGAAGCCTGATCTACCACCTGCTGCTGCTTATCTAGCAGAGCTCTATCATACTCATTCTGAATAACCATCTTCGATTGCTGTTCTTCTATAGTCTTATTGTAACTCATCTGAGCCTGGAACAATGTTACACACATAATTAGAACGAAAAGCATAAGCAATCCACACATCATATCTGAGTATGAACGCCACAAATTGTTCTTTCCCGGTTTCTTTCTAGTACTCTTTATGTTTGACATTTTCATCATCCCCCTTGTTTAATTCTATTATCTTCCAAATATACTCAAAAAGAGTTCCCTTAAACAAAATTTCTAACTTATCATCACCCTTTAGAATTTCAAACATACTGCACTTTTTACTCTTACTAGGATGGCATACATCTTCGCATAGTTTATAATAGCAATTGTTTGTCTGTTTACCATGGGACTGCTGCCAAAATTTACCCTCTGTTAGCCCTAGTAAAACTACCTCAAAATACTTCTCCCAAGAAGTACAACTATTGGCTTCTTCTATATTCAGATTAAATAAATCTTTCAACATGTTAGAAACTAACAAGACATACTCAAAACATTCATAATTACAATCATAATAAATATTATAATTCTCAGAATATTTTAAGAAAGTATCGAAATTTCTCCCAAAATTAGCCGAATCTGCGAAAACAAGTATATGCTTATAACCTTCTTCTTCAGCTCTTACCAAAGCCTTTACTATATTTTCTTTTCCACAAGAAGATTTTACAGGTAAATTATAATACTTAAATACATCTGTTAATCCATGAGCATCCTCTACGATTATCATATCTATCGGAACAACTGAAAGATCTGTTTCACCCAACAGGTCTGTTATTGGAATGTAATAATGGTTTATGTCATCTTTACCCTTCTTACATATTAGTATGCTACGAACCGAATAGTCCATTCCGTTATCTACACTTTCACCAATTATATGGTTTCTTGAGATCTCTATATCAACCCTATTTATTATTACCAGATAAATATCCTTTTCTAACAACTTATCCACTATTCTATTTCCAAATTTTTCTGTCTCAGTAAACAAACTATCATCTAAAAATACAATAGAATTACTAAAACCATCTAAATTCTCTAGCCTAGTTATTCTTACTAATGGATAAATAGACCTATCACAGTTTAATTCTACCCTTATATCTGGATCATCATTTTCATAAGCATCTAATACATTTAACAGAGAAGTCTTACCTATACCTGAATCTCCTCTTATATATGTTATCCTTCTTTCCAATGACAAGGTGCAACAATATAAACTAGAGAATACCCTTAATTCTACCATACTCTAAATAAAACTCCCTTCTACTGTGTACTGCTGTCTCTGTATCCAACATAACTGCTTCAAATTTTTCTGGGAAAACCATCATATGATGCAACGTTATAATTACATCTGTTTTTTCTGCAAGTCTAACTATACTTGGAACACAGTTATCTCCACATCTCGATGCATATACATTGCACAATGGGTTTACATAGAGTAATATTACAGCTTTACAACCACTAGATAACCTCTCAGGAGCCATACCCCCAAATATTGGAGATTCTAAGTATTCATCCTTAACAGCTATTGTATTGTCTATCTCTTTTATAACTTCCTTTATATCTTGCCTATTGAACCAATCTTTCTTTTTATGCAAATTAAAGTAGGAGTTTGGATCCTTTATGCAACCATCTTTAAAACCATCTACCCATATTTTTAACATACTACAATCTCCCCCTTCTGTTTTACATAAATTAAGAGAGGTTTCTATTCTCTTATAACAAAGGAAAACCCTCTCTCAATCAATTTGTAGACTACTTATTCTTCTGAATGTTCTTCTGGATGTGCTGACCCTTCACTTTTGCTTTCTCTTATCTCTTCAATAATTTTGTTCTGCTGGACTAACAACTCTTTAAAAAACTCTCTTTGAGATTCCATCATATCCTCATTTCTATTAAAGACTTCCTGCATCATCTGAACAATTCGTTCATTTGCATCTGAGTTGTTACCCATCTTTCTGTAATTTTCTCCTACTTCCTGCAAGAACATACTCTGATTTTCAGAAATATCTCTCAAGGCTCCATCCAAAGCCTGATCAATTCTCTGTAATGTAGGTGCTATTGAGGTTGTCAAACCACTCGACATCTGGTTTGTAAACTCCATGCTGATTGCCTTTAAAGCTTCATACTGTCCTTTCTGAGTATGTACCATCTTATCCTGAGCATCTCTTTCAGCTGGCGGAATTACATCAGCATGGAATCTATCAAGAAACTCTTGCATCGTATCCATAAGCTTTGCATAGCTCTTATTCATACTATATGAGAAAGTAATCGACATCACCAGACCATATATAGACGTCAAGAAAGCAACCTTAATACCCTCTACCAATGATGACACAGAACTTGTCATAATCTCAAAGTTCGAAGTATCAAACGATTTCATACCCCACACCAAACCTACGAATGTTCCCAGAATACCCAAACTCGTCATAACGTCCGGTACTAAATCAAGAAACCACTTCCTAATTATGGTTCCAATTTCATCCTCATTAATATAATCATCTATGTCACAAATACCACTCTGACTATTCTTTAAATCAGATAAAAACGAAACTAGCTTATTGTCTATAGGTTCAAACCCATACAATAATTTTACTCTATCCGTTATACTAAGGCTTCTGTCATCCTTTGACTGATTTATAACATCAGTACAAATCAAAAAATGATCCGTAAGCCTATGTACCCTCTTAAACCCTACATTTATGGCTACTGTATATAAAGCCACAATTATTCCCAAGAACACTATATTGTACAATGTAGTTGTGTTTCTAATATTACCATTAGATACAAAGAATGTAAACCCAAAACATATCACCGCCACCATAAGCATAATCATTGTATCCGTCTTTCGTTTCATCTCTTAAACCTCCTTAAAGTTAAATCCAATCTAGTATATTAAGTTATTCTCACAATTAGACAACCCCCATTAAGATAATGTACTTATTTACCCACTATACAAAAACAGAGAGCTCTTACAAGCTCTCTGTTCTTACGCCTCCGGCTACCTTAGGTGGCTATACTTACATTTTTTCAGAGGTGGAACTACTACGCAATTCTCATAGGCGGATTACTACGCAGTTTTTTAGTCCTATGGGTTCTTTACCTTTGTTCCTAAGGCACTCAAAGGAGGATCTTATGAAGCTTCACCCACATCTACGGGGTGAATGTGCTAGGAGGGGTTCGAACCACTCATCCGTTACGTGTTTTCCCATTTAAACTACTAGCACTACCAGACATTTAATACATAAGGAGGTGCGCTCTTGCAAAACGCAACCTATTTTGAGGAAAGATACTAAGTACCTTACCCAAGGCATAAATGATTTGAGCTGTTATGCCTCTCGAGTCAACTATCTTATCTGCCCTCTACACTGTCAATTGACTCTAGACTTCTTCCAGTCTTATTCGGAGAACCTTTAAGCCTCATTATAAGAGTAGCTTGGGCGTCCCCCAAATCCCGATTTTGCAGAAGAGATTTGACCCTCTTCCGCAAGCACATTGAAAATCATATAATGAAAAAGGGGTTTTTACAGGAGACTTGCGCATGAAAAAGCCTCCACTAAAAAGATCCCTTCGGTAGACCTTTGGATATCTACCGATTGAGCTGTAAAGATTTGACCCCCTACAGCCCTGGAGTGAAAATGAATCCAATACGACGTAAAAGATTCAATTAGTCGGTTTACTAGGCACCGGAGTGTAATCTACGCCTACTAAACCACGTGCATAAACACTATCAACGATCAATAAAAGATCGTCGAACCAGTGACAAAGCTATGACACCCTGCCACCGTAGTTTTTTGAACAAGCTGATCAAAGTCGGAAACAGCTTAATCTAGCAATGACATGAAGACATTGCCGAATCAACTATAAGATTTTACCCTTTATAGTTGTAGTTTTGTACTCACATCCGAGTAGCAATCACATACCGATTACAAGTCAAACACTGATTCTTTCCCCTACGAACACAATGATATGTAAGACCAACCCACTTACTCGGATGCGCAGTACTTACCAGAATCCACCCTCGAGATCCTGATTCAATAATGAGACAACACTCATTACTCAATTAGGATCTCGAGCAGTCGGGAAGAGGACTGCTCGATCTCCATTCAGGGTACTACCCTGAGAAAGGAAAAAACATACCGGATTAGAGTACACAAATATAATGAACTCACAAAACATTATACTTAAACTGGGTATCACCCTAATCCTGAGAAAGCAAGGGTTCAAAACATTGAACTCTTAGCGAAGATGAAGCTTTAGAGGTCTGATGTCTATACTTAAGAGCCAATCAACTTAGACCTCTTCGAGGATGTTTGTGGAAAGAGATACCATCCTCTAATTGACGATAAGGCTTTGACACCTTACCGTCATACACATTATAGAGAAGAATAGCAAAGCACCCTATACATTTGACGTTATTTAAGATACCCTGCCTAATCAGCGGTACAGCTTTGACCCTGCACCGCTGTAGCTAAAAATTCTATGAAGTAGGTTTTACACCTAAGATCCAATATCATGGATCAAAACGTAATTATAACACATGCAAAATGTACCATTCACAAATTTATCAAATTTGTCTACAAACTTATCAAATTTGCAAAATATACCCATTCCCTAAAGGAATTTAAGACACATCTTAGAACTCTGTCATAACAGATGTTCTTCAACCACCGCAGTACGCCTTGCTCCTTAGACGCACACCACGCAAAATATAAGAAAATAACCACAACGTCATACTGCCTATTCTTATATTTGACTTTTCCAATCTATCTAATATATTTGTTCTGTAACGTACCCTGGGGTACTTATCCACCTCTCAATAAACCGATCTCCATATTCGTCACCTCCGGCTCGCTGCCGACTCTTCTTCTACTGCTGCTGCTTTTTCATCTTAATTAAATTAATATACGCACTAAACACAATCGGATGTCCTCTTCCCATACCTTAACACCTCCCTGCCTTTTGTTTTATTGTACTTATATTGTAACACACATCTTATTCATATACAACATATTCTGAAGTTCAATTCTTAGGATTAGAATAAATTTTCTAATATTTAAAATATTTTCCTTTTAATCTAACCTTAGTATGTTCTTGTTCAAGAGTGTCTAGCCTGTGCCATCACACAGGTTAGACAATCTCACACAAGAGCCTACCAAACTCTCATGTGTGACAGGTTTTAAACTTCCCATCAAACACCCCTGTCAACGTTTAAGGAGTACCTCCACCCGTGCCACCGAGTATTTTAAATGAATGATAAAACCCTAACATCTAACCTCTACTCCGTTAGGATGAGTATACCTCAACCGGTATTACCCATTCAAAAGTTTCTAAGGCTTATATGACACCGTCATATTTCCTAAGGTACATTGAAATTTTAACACACATCATACCCGTAAACCAGTGGATCTAATTAAATATTTCTCTTATTTAATTAAAAGGTAATTCCTCATCTATACCCTCAGGTATATTCATAAATCCATCTGGAGCTGGGCTACCTGAGTAGCCACTATTCTTGGCATTATAACTGCCATTGTTCATTCTTCTGTCCTCAGATGCCTTACTTTCTACGAACTCCTGGTCCTCTACAATAACATCCGTGGTGTATACTTTCACACCATCCCTATTTGTATAACTACCAGTTTGAATCCTTCCGGTTACTACGATCTTTTTACCCTGCTTTAAATATTTCTCAGCAAATTCAGCTTGTTTACTGAATGCCACACAAGGAATGAAGTCCGCCGTTGGTTCCCCTTCTCTCTGATATTTTCTATCTACTGCCAAAGAATACTTCGCAACACACATTGAATTCGATCCAGAGGAATATCTCACCTCTGGATCACGAGTTAATCTACCCATTAAAATAACTTTATTCATACCTATTTCCTATTAGTACAGTTCTACTTCTGAATCATATTTCGGAAGAGCATACGAATCAAAAACCTTTTCTGATTTTACAAAGATTACGTAATCACTGTACTCCTCTCCTTTTTCATTGCAACCTTTCCCAATCATACCGTAAACCCATCTTGTACCCTCTTCAACTATCATCTTATTGAAAGGAATATCAATAGAGTTAAAACCTTTAATTACATCTCTGATTGCTTTTTCCAGATCATCATAGTGACCTTTCTCAAAGACAAACTCCTTTGGATTGTAATAAACCTCATCCTTTTCTACGGAGTACAAAATATCTCTTTTTACTGTGACACCATTCTCTCCAGACACATCAAATGTGAAACAAATGATAAAGGTATCTTCACCTTTTTCATTTTTTCTTTCCTCAGCCTCAATAATGCAATTATAAACCGCATATGAAACACAGTAATCGGAAAATACCATAAAGAATGGGGCAAATATTTCCCTTATGCGAATCAGCTGATTCCTGTTCATTTCCCTAGCACGTCTGTAGCTTCCTTTTTGAGTTTTCATACCATTCATTTAAATTTACTCTCCTTTTAATCTATTCTGAAAAGGAGTACATCTCTTTTAGGCTTTTTGTTATAACTTCACGATTTACAAAGATACTATCAAATTTGACACCTTCTTTGGTAGTTCCAGTGCCAATTTTCATAGAACTCAAGAACCCAGTATAACTTGGGACAGCACCATGAAGTTTAGAGAAGTACGCCTCTACAGTCTCTTTTCCCGCTGGACTAGCGATATATAACAATACACTATCTGTAGATTTCTTCACACGCAAGCTCTTTTCAATACTAGTCATAAGATCACCTACCTACACTTTAAACAAAATTAACAAGAACCATTTAAATTTAGTAACTACAACTACTAATTACCAAACTTCTTTTGTATCTAAATCTTCAAAAAGCTCATTAAAAGAAGTTTCGTCATCTAAATCTTCTTCCTCACTTTCATGAATCTCTTCGTGATTATCATCTTCTTCATCACAATCACCATTTATCTCTGGAACCCAGAACTCATCCTCGAGATCCTCATCTTCCTCATCATCTGAATCTGTATCATCTGATGTGTCTGAATAACCCTCCAATGTCTTTCCTTCATGTGAACATTCCTGATTAAAGACATCATCAGGGTTTACCCCATATTCCTCTTCTACCTGAGACTTTTCCTCTTTAGCTTTAAACAAAGAACCTGAAACTTCAACAGCACTTTTAAACATCGATACTGCCTTAGCAATCATAAAATCTACCTCCTATATCTTATACTCTATGATTCTACCACTATCGTTTAAGGCATCTGCCAATAAAGAAACCATAGTATCATAATCATAGTAATTACAGAAATCATCTATATCTTTAATAACTCTCTTTTTACTAGAACCACTTCCAGACCATTTCATGTAACTAGACCCTACAGGGATATGCCATGCATCCATCGATACTACTTTCTTCCCTTCGGAATCTGAGTCTGGTACAGCCACAATTCTTCTAAATAGACCGTAGAGAACCTCTTTTTGCTGAGATGAATCTATTCCCATCTGAGCTACTGCATTGTACCCTAAAGATCGCAGTGAAAGGCTATCGAATATTCCTTCTGTAAGAAAATACTTCTTGTTTATCCCAGTTTTTGATAGTTGTTCCATACCAAAAAACATCCCAGACTTACTAAATAATAAACTTGGAGTTGTAATATACTTCTTCTCATCCGGGTACCACCCAATCAAAGCCACTACATTTCCAAGCATATCCTTTACAGGGAAAATATACCTATTCTCAAGTAAAAAAGTAGATTCTTTACACAAACCTAAGTCAAGTAACTCTTTTCTTCGAAATATAGACTTATCAAGATCTGATGGTAATCTTGAAAAACCTAATTCATTTAAAATGGGTTTCATTCTTTTTTCTTCATACCCTCTAAGATCACAGATTTCAGATATAACATTTTCCCTATTTACACTCTGCGTCTGAATCCACTTCCACACAGAGTTAAATCTATTACAGTAATCTTTGTAGAACTCTTTATCAAGCACAGTAAATCTCACTTTCTGCATTTACCATTTTACACTAAGTGCAATAAAAATAACTACGACAATAATGATAAGTCCCTCACTTATTTTAAACGAAGAATACTTTATCAAAGACTTCCGCACTTTTTCATACTCATCGTCGGACATACCCTCTATGTCCAGATCTCGATACTTTTTAAAAGACATTAACTATACCTCAACCTCTCCTGCTAGTACCCCTAATATATCTTCTCTCTTTTTAGGACTCACATTCGCTCTTCCTTTAGAAATGGCACTCATTTCTCCTGTGATACTACCTACTAACCCTACAAACTCTTCACTTCTGGTGATAATTACATTAATCATGTTTCTGTTTACAAACATTGGAGAACCACTCTTCCCAAAAACAGCTATAATTGCTTTAGCCTGACTACCCTGCATCTTATGCGCCGTCAACGCATATGCAAGATCAAGGTTTCCAAGATCTACCCCTTCTAGGTATCTTGTTGAATCCATTACAAAATTAGAGTTTACACCTCTAAGATGAGATCTGTACATTACGAAAACATCCTTATGAAGATCCGTATCATAATACTGTACGACTACAAAATAAAAACTTTCATCTGAGAAAGAACTATCATCTCTAAGATCATCCTGTCTTTCCTCCCAACGCTCTAATAATATTTTCTCTGAGTCTGTTTTTGCATTCTTCTCATACTCATCCGGGTCAAACGGAATAAAAGTAACAAGATCCGATCTAATAACACCGACTAACTTACCCACTTCCCCGTTTACAGCTCCAAATGTTACCAACTCTCTATATGTTGAACCACTCAACCTTTCATATCTCTTCATTTCATAGCTGTTTCTACTTACATGGATAACCCTATCATTTCTATAGAATGTTCTTGTTGTATTCTGGAACAACACTTCATCATTCCTACGCAGAAATTCCTGTATAGGTGGATTTAACACTGGGGCTGCCCAAGACTTCTTAGGATCTTGATACTCTGTTATCACCTGAATATCATCTTCTGCATATGATTTACCCCCGTATTTCCCTGCCATAAGATCCTTAAACATCTTACAAGTTTTTACAGGTATTAAACTATCATCACAGTTCTCACTTACAAAAGTATCATTATCAAATTTTAAGTCTACCATTCCAGAACCACTACTTAAGAAGTTTATTAAAAGGCAGTTATAATTTACCAAACTACCACTAGCAGCTCTCTTACTTACCCCTAGCTCTACACAAGGTAACATTGACATTAACATAGAGAAAGGTATTCCTCTTCCGATAGGCGGTAACTGCTTAATATCACCTAAAAAGTAGATTAAATCCTGACTAGATAAGTTTTTTACTACCTCGAATAGAAGGTCAGTACTGCACATAGCCATCTCATCAAGAATGTATATGTTCTTACTCGTAAAATTTAACTTCTGCCTTGGCGGTACTAAGTACGGTTCAGAGCCTACCCCTACACCAAACAGGCTATGTAAGGTTCTTACATTACCACCAACTACCTCGGCTAACCTTCTACAAGCCTTACCCGTTGGGGTTCCATAGACTATTGTATAATCATCCCCAATATACTTCTTCAAAACCATAGACATACAGTCGCTAGTAGTAGTTTTACCACTTCCTGCACACCCACTTAAAACTGCTGCCATATACTTTACTAGCTTAATTCCATCTCTCTGCAAAGACTCCAGTTTGAACCCTTTTTTCTCCTCAAACTCTCCTATTACCTCGTCTACCTGGTCATCAGTAATTCCTGTTGTTGCATGACCCTTCTCTATAAGTACTTTATAAATGAAGAACTCCTTATACATATTCTTAGACATAGCAAGATATTTTTCATTTACGGTATCAATAATACCCATTTCTTCCATCTCAGATACTATTGTATCGTTACACGGGTTCTCCCCTATATAAATATCGGAATCCAGAGGGGCTAAATCAATTCTCAGTAACTGACGAACAGCTTCTAGGCTATTCATATCCATAGGATACCCATTTTCTTCCCATAATTTTCTCGATCTGTCAGGGTAGAATTTAAAGTACTTACTTTTCATTCTGTACAAGGATACTAAAGTATTTGATGTTGAAGATTCCTCTTTACTAATACCCTCCATCATCAGGAGCTTATCCCTTATCTTCATATTAGTACTATATTCACTTTCCAGAATATCTTCATCTAAATACTTCTCTGAGAATACCTTTCCGAATGTTAAGTACAACTTATCACAATCAACCACGTTTAAACTACTACCAAGTAATGCCAGAGCATAAGGTCTAAATATTAAAGACATAAACCAACTCTTCACAGACATTTTATAATATCTATTACAAGAATTGTAATTCTTTACCATATTTAATTCCCCAATTCCGGAGACATTTCCAATTACCAATGATGCCATCTTTACATCATCACCTAATATCGGCACAATTTCCTTATACTCTTCACCCAGAACAAATGGATTAAACGCAACACTCTTTTTTAATTTATCTACCCCTTCAGCATATATCTTTGATTTTTCTTCTGAAGATCTCTCTTCTGTATCTGAAAATTTTGCGTCATATAGAGCGTTTATCAATTTGTCTACAAAATCTTTACCCTTTACTTTTACTCTTCCAGATATCGGAATACCATAATTCTCAGCAAAACAGCTTATGTAAGTATATCTAAGCGTATTAGCTATATCAAATACTACATCTATTGGGCTCGAATCTTCGTCAAACTCGTCTTCATAATAATGATCAAGTAAATCAGATACTTTTTCCAGATCAGCTACTAAATTTTTTGATGTTGCTGACATTCTTCCTATTAAGGAATCAACCTCTTCTCGTATTACATCATATAACTCTGACTTTTCCTGAGCCTCTAAGTGTTTTACCAAATGTAAATCTATCTTAGATACATCTACCCTACCATCTTCTGTCACAGACAACGTATCTTTTTTCTGTGTTGGTGCCAATCTATTCCAGTTATCTAACTTAGGGGTGGTATCTTCATCTGAAACTGCTATTTCCTTATACTCTGAAACACCACAGTATTCCATTATATTCATAGTGCTTTCAGGAAATTTAAACTCCTCCAACTCATTACCATCTGAATCTACTTTCAAATAATCCGCCAGTATAGTACCCACTACGTCCTTAGGGGTTAAAACCTTTACAGTATTAGGTCCTATACACCAAGAACCATCCTGATTTCTCCTAAAAGCAAAACAATGAAATCCTTTTCTCTGATCTCTTACATAGGTCTGACGCTTAATAGTACCACTTAAATTAAACTTAGACCCTATTTTTACTACTTTACCAATCATAGACTTATCAGTAAGGCAAAAAATTAAAGATCCATTCGATAAATAAATCTTATCCTTATCATAATACCCTGAGATATTGCCGAAGTAATCTTGACCCATACATTTCAAAGCATAAACATCTACTATGGCAAAATGACCTTCTTTTAAATTCAAAGTGCTTATGATATCAGGCTTTTCTATAAGGCATCTAACCTTTCCAATTACCTGAATATCTGTAAGCTTATCTGTATTTTTTAAAGCTAAAAATAAATTCGCATCTGCCATAATAAACCTCCAAAAAATTTTCTAGCAGTCTCGTATTATATTTATAAAAAAAGAAATAAAAACCACACCTACAACTACAGGTGTGGTCTTCAAAAATACTCAAAAGAATACAGTAGCATTCAACAGATTAACAAAGTTTAAAGCTCTCCGCCACAATCTGATTTCCCTTTTCAAAACCATCTAATGTCTGATCAAGGTACTGTAAATCAGATTCCAATTTATCAATCAGATGAATAACATATGCCTCTATTGTTCTTGGTCTCTCCTCAAACTCTCCATGATGCTGCTCTACAATCGAACACAATCTATAGAAGAATTCCTCATCATAAAGAGCAACTATATCATCTTTAAGGTTGAGAAGAATCTCTACCCCAAAGGTGTGATGGGAACAAATCTGACCAATCCCCTGTATTGTACCATTTTTATACTCTACAATCTTTCCAATATCATGAATAGCTGCTCCAAGGTACAGCAAATCATATCCCCCAAGAGCTGCCTGCAAATGAGGGTAAAGCTTCAAAATCTTCCCAATATAGAGAACCTTATAAGTATGGGCTACCAAACCACTCTTGCAGTTATCATGGTGACCCTTTGCTGCGAACTCTACCCTAAATCTGTCCTCGTTGCCTTCCATAATCATGTCAAAGATCTTTATTACCTTGTCACTTCCGGACATCTTGATAAGAGTATCTCTAAGACCCTTAAAATAGGCTTGACCATTATACTTAGACTCAAAGAAATCATCTTCACAAATACCAGAACCACCAATATTCACAGCATTCAAGTCATCAATAACAATCGAAGTAGAACCTCCGTACAGATTTACCTTTCCACTAATCCATACAGGTAAACCAGAATACTCCTCCGTATCCAACTTCGTAAAAGCAGAAGAATTACTCCAAACTTTATACATCATTGAACCTTTTACTTCTACTGAACCATCAATAAAAAAGCTTCCATTTTTTGTTGGCTTTTTCTGAGCATCCTTTAATAATGCCAAACCAGATATAAGTTCACCATCTGATTTCTTTTTTAATTCTGATGCAACCAAAATGTCTTTACTCGTGTACATGATACATCTCCTTACTCTTTTTTCTTATAAGAAATAAACCTTTATGTCCTTTTCTTGTATCTCTTACCACATAATACCACCCACGCTTAGATATATTAACAGTATCATAGTTAATCTGTAACTCTTTCATAACAAGATCATCATTCAGGATATTGTTCCCAAATGATAATACCATCTTAGACTTATCGAAAGTCTCATTTACTGCTACCGGATTTAATGCATCCATGTATAAAGGTATGTACAAGGAAACCGTATCAAGATACTCTAGCAATCGTATCATATCTGACCCGACAAACTTTTGCTTCGAGAGAACTAACTCTAGTATATTACCCGGAGCTCCTAAAGAACACAACTTATTATACATCTCGGTCGTCCTCGCTATTGCCAGAGAAAACCGCATATCTCTTTTTGAATATACCACAAAGTACCCAAGGGCGTAGCAATCAAATCTACCCTCTTTTACTACCCTTACCCTACTTGATCTCTCCGTTAACCATTCAGATACACATTTACTACCATACACTTTTAATTCTTTTAATTCTTCCTTTGTTATTTCCCTTCTCGAAGCATTGATGATGTTAGCATCCTTTAACATAAAAGAATCCATCGCAAAGCTATCTCTTGTACCCATCAGGAATGGTAATCGCACATCAGATGGCTTCTCAAAGTACATAGTCTCCGGCTGTTCTACAAAAACTAAACCACATTTACCTAATTCACCACTAAACTTACTCAAATCCATATCGAAAGACCACCTTTTTCTTTTTATTATACTATATTTTGTCTAGTACAACTATGGTATCTTAAATATTTATCAATAATCCTTTTTCTAAATATATACCTTCTATATTGTATTATAACACAACAATTTTCTATTTGTACATTTCCATAAACTAATTAAAATCTCGCAAATTTCAGTACAAAGAGATTAAAGATCTACAGAAAACCTACAAGTTTTAATAAAAAATAATAAGTAATGAAGAGAAACCCATACAAAATAGATAACTCAGAAAAAACACCTTATCATAGGTAAGTTATAGTATATCTAATATATGTCTAAACGGTATTCTTCTAGGTAAAAACCTAATCTCCAAAAATCACTACTTATTCACAACTTACAGAAATAAGACCCTCAATACCCGGATTCAGGCACATAAAACGTACACCTTATCACCTAACAACTCCATACCGTTATCATAAAACGCCATAATATTCTCAACCCCTACCACATCAAGGAAAGGCTTAACCTGCATCCCACTCAACATACCTATCTTATATAAATCAGACCCCTCTGCAAAGTATAAGCTTATGTCTTTTGTTTCGGCACTACCCATCTTTACCATCTTGCTTAATACCAGCATCTTATGTTCTGGACACTTAAATCCCGATTTTAATATAATACAAGGGTATTTCATACCCGTATATGTATAATTCACTACCCTATCTGTTATACCTGGTATGTCTACATTTACTTCTTCTTCCTCACTATCATAGAAATCTTTTTCTAACAAACTACTGTTTTCCATTATTACACCTTCCTCATAAGTCTTCTAACAAAGGGTGCTAATTCTTATTTAGCACCCTCTTAAACTTTTATTATATTTTAACACAAATCTAGCAAAAATAATACCCTATACTACAGCTTTCCCATTGCCATTTTCTGGTTTCTACGCCTCGTATATGCTGCAACAGCCTGAGAATATACCCTTCCAGATACCTTCATTCCTACATTATACTCTTTCTTATCCCTAAATGTACCCACTTCAATATCTCCAGGATTACGTTTAAAGATATTATAGACAACTCCCATAAGAGCTGGATCGTTTTCATCATACCTAAAATACAACTTTCTTGTACCGTTTCTTTCAAGAAAGCTTACTCCCAGAGTTTTTAACCTTGTATTTACCATCACAAACGGATCAATTTCCTGATCTTTAACATCTTCATCATCTGTATCCAAGTCAATGTCGGACTTTACACCATCATAGTTAGGTTTCTGAACATCAGCTTTTTCAAATAAATCCATTATCCCGAAAACTCTACAAAATTCCTGTAGATTTTCTATCATATCTTTACTGGTATGGACATTCTCTTTATCTTCTATGACAACACCGTCCACATGTCTACCCTTCATTACCTCTTCAAGTACCTCATGAGCAAACCCATTTTCTACAGGAGAAAAGACCTTTCCCCAGTTCTCTTCATTCTTTAAATAATTTATAACCCTATCTCTCTTGTAATCATTAATTTCTCCAACTTCCCAATAAAACAACTTATCAGTATCTCCGTCCCACCAGTCAAGACCATTCGTACCCCATGTATTTACAATCTTTTCCTGTACCTGTACGGGGATTTCCGTTTTCTTTGCATCATACCAGTTAGTACCAAACCCTGCACCAGTGTATAAAGGACACCAACCCTGTATATCAAGCATCATACAACCTCTAAGCATATTTAACATTATGGCTGGATCAATACTCTTATGAACTTCCAAGAAACACTCATCATGTACAAATGCAGAAATAAGGATTTTACCCAATAAACCTCTTCTTCTAATTTCCGCAAATAAGCGAACCATAGCTATCTTATAGATATCAGCTGCTGTACCCTGAATTCTGTTATTACCTGCTTCCCTCTCAATACTACCCCTGTCTTTCTTTCTCGGGTCAAAATATCTACGTCTGCCAAAATATGTTTCAGAATACAGGTTCTTAACGCCATTTGACCTAGCCTCTATAAAGAACTTCTCTACGTTCTCCTGACCCTCAAAATAAAGACGTTTCATTTTCTTTGCTTTTATAGTATTTTCTGGTGTTCTTTCACCAAATAGACGTTCACCAAGTTTAGGATCACCCATTCCATAAGGAATACCGAAGTTAATACCTTTTGCGTTACTTCTTAATTGCTTTGTTACTAATTCATATGGCACTCTGAACATTCGAGACGCCTGGTAAGTATGATAATCCATATCCGGATCATAAAATCTTTCAATCAGATTTTTCTGTTCAGCCATGCAAGCCAAGATACGGTATTCAATAGAGCTATAGTCGGCATCCATCGCATAGTAACCCTTTCTTGGGGAAATGTACTTTTTGACTGTATCATTATAAGACTGGTAATTAGGCTCCTTAACACTAACTCTACCTGTCTCAAGGAACTGTTTTACTTCAGAGAACATAAAACCATCCTCTGTAGCAAATTTATCTATGTTCTTAGTGAAGTTACTTTCCAACTGAGCAGAAACCTTATATTCATTCAAATGATACATAAATGGATATTTATAGCTACCATCTGGATTTCTTTGATCAAGAAAATACTTTCTGACAGTTTTACCCGTACTTGGAGCACCCGTATCTGTCCTATCAATGATGGGGTACTTCAACTCCTCAAATACCACTTTTGCTAAATCCTTAGATGACAAAGGATTGAAGTCATGACCAACCAATGCGACCATTGCCTGGTATTCTTTTTCCTTAGAAGCAACGATAGCCTCTCGTAACTCCCCTACCCTACTTACATCTACACAATGACCATAGAACTCCTGATAAGCTATTACAATAGAAAAAGCTACCTCTATTTCATATGTTTTTAATGCACCATACTTTTCGAGTAGTTTATTATCCAAAAAGTAGTTTAAAAGCTCCAAACCATTATCAGTATCAGGGCAAGCATAATATTTAACAGACTCATACTCCAAATCCCAGAACTTTACATTGTTCTTACCCCATTTTCCTGATACAAAGTCACTCAGCGTAAAACTATCTCTATGCAAAAACAATGAAGTTAAGTCCTTCAAGCCTAGAGGAATATTTCTATTATCATTCCAAAGAGTTACCCTTGGGAGTATTAAGGTATCGTGTACCAGATTTATACAGATATCATAAACGTGCATTACTTTCCAGTCGAATGATCCATTATGACATACCAACTTCTTTTTCTCAAGAATAGGTTTGAAATACTTCGTTATGATATAATTTTCATTCTCCGGCGTACAGATATTTTTAATCTTCTTATGAGCCACCGGAAAATACCACGCCTCACCCGGTTTAATACAGAAAACCATACCAACTAACCTATCTCCCATACCCCTTCTACAAAGGAATGTGAAATTAAGACCAGTTGTCTCGGTATCGAATGCAACTATATCATTATAGTTCCAAATCTTTTTACAAACCTCTTCTACCTCATCTATATCTGATACTATATGATAAACCCTTTCCTTCAACCAAACATAGGATTTCTCAGGATTCTTATCTATAATCTCCTGTAGAGAAAATACATGATCATCATCCTCTGCGAAATCCCAGTCATCGTCATCATCTTCATCAAGAACAGTATCTGGTGCAAATTCAGACAAATCTAACTTTATCCTATGCTGTGTCCTTGTCTCCCTGAAAATCTTCTCTTCAAAAGAATCATCATCTGATAAATACAATTCATCATCATCTGATTTATAATCCAACCCTTTCAAGGTTTTCATTTCAAGGGTTACAGTACCCTTTCCTTCTATCTCGTACTTAATTTCTTTCTTAGGTACGAACTCGTTTAACATGCTTTCTATTCCGTCAACTCTTGTTTTGTTATTACAACAAGAAATCATTCCTGCTATAATACCCCCAAGTCTGCTAAAGAACTCTGCATTTACATCATTTTTGTAAACTACCCCATCTTCCGTTTTTGTATAACAGTCTACCTTTATATAACCCGTGCCGACACTTATATACAAATTTTCCCATGAAGCATCATAACAAAACCCTTCTGACTCGAATAAATCCCCACTATCATCTGACGGATTCGGAGCATCACCCGGAATATATATTCCTCTATCTATAAATTTCTTTGCTTCTGATTCTGCTGTTGACAAATAAAAGGCTATGTTATCCCCAAAATCATAACCTTTCAAATAGTATGTGTAACCCTGTTTTTTATCCTTGTAAAGTCCCTTAAGCATGTTTACCTCCATTTGCTATCTCTTTAGCAGACCTCTGATCTATTGTTATCCACGTACTTTCCCCAAAGATTGTTAGATTAAGATCATATTTTAACTCCGACGTACTTACAAAAATAGCTTCATCATACCCCTTTAACTTCATCAACTTTAAACTTGTCCTTGTTAAAATAATGCCCACTATATCATATACCAGAGCATCAAATAAATCTTTCTGACTGTATACCAACTTACCCGTTACGGAGCAGTAGACGTCAGCATTCTCTACCTTAGCATGAGCCTTTGTCGCATCCCCAGAGTAAAACTTCAGAAGCAACTCTGAAACTGCTTTTTTAAGATCTACACTGTAAATATACCTTGTGTAACTATTTTTCTTTTTCTTATAGTACACTATAATACCGTTTATCTCATTCACATATACTAAGTTACTATCGTGATTTTTTAACGACTCTTTACTGTAGCTCTTACCACCACATTTTTTCTTCGAGTTATAAACTTCACGTACCACATCTGAATAATTTTCAGTTAAGTAGGAAATCGCATCCTGCACAGTCCTGTAAGAGTACAGCTCAAATAAATTGCTATAGTCTTCCTTTCTATGCTGACCATTCATTGTATCAAAAAATTTGAAATCCCTAACAAACAAAGGGGCTAAATAGGCAATACAACTATTTACATCCACTTTTTGTTCTGGACTTACAACAATATCATTATCCTCAAATTCTGTTTTTGGCTCTTCATTCAGACCTAAATCTGCTATAAACTCATAAGGGTATTCTTTTTTAAACTGATTTAAAAGTACCCCACTAACCACTTTTATTGTGTAATTCTCAAGCTCACCCTTACTTGAATCATAGTTTTGAAGAACATGGAAAAATGCCATATCTAAGGCATCTTCCCACCTGTTCTTATAAATTTTCTTTGCATACCTATCAAGTTTTTGTACAGCCTGATAAATATCATACATATCAGACAGGCTTCTCGTTTGAACACCATTTATATATTTAAAGTATTTCATTACTACTAACCTCTACGCCAACATTTCATCTAATTTTTTAAGTAACAACCCAGACTCACCATTCTCACACAAGCTTGCAACCAAAGATTTAAAATTCTCATCCTTTAGTTTCTGTAATGCCTTTACAGCATCTGGTATCCCTCTCAGTGCATTCCTTAGCAACTCTATTGGATCTATACCCTCATTCACTATGTATTCGAAACGCATTGTTGATAACTCCAACAGGCTCTTCTCGAAGATTTCATTAGCTTCTATGCTAACAAAGCCATCCTCTTCTATGCGTATTGTATTGCTATCTACTTCCTTGTAACCTGCTTTATCCTCAGAATTATCCAACTCAACTATATAATCAAGTTTATCTCTATCATTGTTTTTATCTACTTTATCCTGCTTCTGGCAAGCAAATTCATAATTCTTCAAATTAAAGTTGTCATTTGACCCAAACCCATCAAAAATATTTCCATTCATTGCGGATCGTATAATCTCCAAGGTGTGACCATAATCACATCTGTTCCAACTATCTTTCTTTTCATACGTTTCCTGACCCGCTTTTTCCAAATCACTAAACAAAGCCCATATAGGTCCCATAGACCCCTGAAACTGATACTTAAAATACTTCATCCTAATTTCCTCTTTTGCCTTATTTTCCTCTCAGCTACCCTTTAGTACTATCAATTACCCCTATCAAACCTAAAAATTTTATAACGTCTACAAATGAACTGTCCCCTAAATAGATTCTAGCACCATTGTAATCTAAATAATTAGGCTTAAACACGCTCTTACCGAACACTTTTATATCCTTACTGTTTACCCACTCTTCCTTTATGTGAAGATACACTTCATCGTCTACTATCTTCACCCAATCCTTCCCTAAAGAGTTAGCCCACGCTTTTAACCCGTACATCCTTCCATTCTGTATTAAAGCAAATGAAAGGAGTACAATGAGGATTACAATGACCAATCTTTTCATCTTCTTCATAGTAACACACTCCTGTACTCCTGAATTATTTATATCATACCACAATTTTACCTAGAAGTCTACCTCTTCACCGCTAAATAAACTACCAAAAGCAGAACCAATAGACTTTACAACCTTAGATCCCGAACTCTTCGACCCTGAACTAGACTTCTGTTTCTTTTCCTTTTCTATATCGGAACCAGAGATATCATCAAGATCTCTTTTAGATAACCTAGACTTTATGACTTCTAAGTTATCTAAGTCTTTTAAATCTATCTCCAGAAAAGCATCATATATGCCGTTAAAAGAAGATGACATTTTCTCCTTTCCATCATCTGTTCTTCCTATCCGAACACCTGGTATCTCTAGCAGGTTTCCCCCAGATACCCTTACATTAGGGTACTTCTTGCACACATCATAAACTTTTCGCATATCAGAGTACCCTTTCGGAAGTATCAGATACTGAACATACCCACTAGGGGTTTCTCTTACATCATCTATAGATGAAGTTATAAATACCCTTCCTCCCTTAGCTTCTGGGACTTCTGGTAATGCCTCATTATTCCAACCATCCAATGTCACACAATACACCTGACTATTGCCTACCAGCTCCTTACACGCAGACTCCATATCAGCCACTGATGCCTTTAAATTAAGCATGACTTTTTCACCATCGGAAACTAACCTTCCGTTAAAATTTCTAGCTTCATCTAAGCTACAAGTAGCTAATATCATAATACCACCTCTTTTTTATAGTAATCATATAGAAAACTCATGACATCTACTTCCTGATGCCAAGATCCACTTTTGGCTATTGACACATACAACCTAGTGACATCACTCATATTTAAAACAAGTACAGACCTCAGATAAGCCTTGTACCTAAGAAGTCTTTTCTCATCAAAACAATCTGGCACATCTCTTATTGTATCATATATGTCACCATTTAAATACATTTCTTTAATATAAATAATATCCTTCAAAGTAGCTAAAACAAAGTTTCTAAAACTACTACTCCCATACAGTCTTGCCAAACTGATGGCTTCCTTGGATTTTTTTGCTAATGATAACTTCATACCCTTCTCAGAAGTTATCTTTATATTTAGCAAAGATAACACAAATGATATAATAGAACCAGTACTCTCACCACAAACATCTACAATGCCACGCTTATCCGATATGTGTAAGCCATTATTCATTTCCTTAATAAGAATCATTATCTTTTCTGGATCTCTCGAATAAGATTTTGCTACATAATCTACTAAGCCCTGAGGTAATTCATACCCCTGTAATAACCACGTTACGTCCTTATAAGACATATACGCTAAATACATATCATTTGCCACACCTGCCCCAAAGGAATCTTTTAACTCTTTAAATTCCTTATAATTACTTACCTTAAATAGGAAGCAAGAAGCATCAGAACCCAAGAACAGATTTTTCATCTTCAAGACTTGCTTCTTTACTTTTTTATAATCAATAACAAACAACCACTTTCTAGCAAGAAAAGGATTGATATTTACTAAATCAACCATATTATTCAAGCCAGATGCACTCTCAACTGTAAAGATACTCTCAAGATTGGCTGCACAAACATCTTTAAGAGTATCATATACAAACATTTCTATTAAAGAGGAGTCTGTGTATAAAATATGTATATTCTTACCCTCGTCCCTTATATCTTTTAACATACCCTAACATACCTCTCTATACGTGGCACTTATATATTTCTTAAGGTTTGATAAAGCATTATAGTACATTTTATCTAATCCTTCATCATTTACGTTAGATCTTATTTCGGAAAAACTCATTAATGACCTATCCCTCTCCAACTTATCATAATAGGATCTGCAAAAGCTCATAAGTTCCTTAGCTTCAAAGCTAAAATGTACCTCAGCCACATCTAAAAGCGACTTTACAATAGGAGAATCAAAGGGATCAAATTTGTTTTTTAACAATCTCTTCTCATCTCCAGATTTTACGGAGTACCCTCTCCATTCACTTCCAACATCAAACAAGAACAATGGTAAACTATTATATACAAGATCAGTATATTTAGAATGCCCGGAAACCAGCATATTGATATCTGTGTACATTCCACATTCCTCGTTTGATTGTCTTAACCCATAAAATGCAATTACATCTAACAAATTAGACTTTGTTATTGGAATACAATTATCAGCATTCTCACCTAAAGGAAACATACTTAACTTTAAAGTTCTACCTATATTGATATAACCAAGGGCTTTTTCTTTACCCTTCGTCCATCCAGATAAAACACCTTTTTCCTCATAAGGCACCTTGTCAGAACATTTTGTAGCCTTTAAAAAGTCTATCATTTTCTTATTGGTATGCGTATACAAGGACACCTTCTCAGAGAGTTCAACATCTCCATTTTCAGGGATTCTCATACCCCTCAACAAGATTCCTACATCTTCAACCTCATCAACCTTCCTACCCCTGCAAGTACAAAAAACATACTCTCCAAAATAGGGATTTAAATCAGAAATATTGTAACCACCTACCTTAAACCTGCTTAAAAGTTCCCTGACAATGTCACAATTTCCCTCATCATACAAAAACTCTACGGGGCAGAGAAATCCAAATCTGAAGTCTGCACCTCCATAAACATCATATAAAAGGCACATCCGATATAACAATAAGCTACCAAGATACTTAATAGACACACACCTATTTCTAGCATCGGAGAATAACTCAGACTTCTTACTTACCCCGTCTAGCTCAAACTTAAAAAGAAGAGGAGCCTTACCATCTATAACCTTTCCTCTAAGATCATCTGGTAGTGTTTCAGTGAAAAAAGCATTCTCACTATCCAAATCAACACCCGTGAAAAAGTCAAATTCATCAAGTTTCTTCTCCTCTGAGAAGAACTTGTAATCATTAAAACCTACTGTATAGACATCATCACAAACGCATCCTATCTCATTACAAAACAGTTTTAAGTACTCCTCACGAATTTCCATTCCATCCTGAGATGCCAATTCCGAGAGAATATTAAACTTTTTAACCAAGAGCTGGGAAAATCCTACCCCGTCTGCTTCTGCTATTTCTATGATTTTCCCTGACAGCCATCTCTCATAATCATCACCATCATAACCTCTGGATGTTTCTATTAAATGGAATAACTTATCCGAAGATACACCCAAGGTTTCCAAACCGTATCTTACCGCACTTAAACATTTTTTCATACTATATCACCTAACGTACTTTTTATTCAAAATCCAGAACAGATTCAATTCCTGATGTCTCAAGACCCCTTACTGGTTCTGTTTTTACCATTCTCTGCGCTCCATAGGATTTCATTGATACTATCCTGTATTTACAATCTAATTCATCTATCAGATCAAATACCTTATCTGATACATCCGAGTACTTCGAACATTTATACTCATCCCTGTTTAATACCCACTCTGCAACATTTCTATTCTGAAGTACAATTGTCAGCATACTATCATGATCAACCATACCCCTAGCCACCAATACTCCATCATACAGAGAAAGAAAGATACCTCTCTTATAATCATCTGACATCTTAGAGACATCACTATGTACTACCCTACCCTCTTTTTCAATTAAGAAACCTTTCTTTCCTAACTTCTCACTAGAGTAGCATTCAAGTTTTACATTTTTACTCATATCTACCGTATTATTTCCTTCCTTAAAATATTTAAGACTTCATCTCTGGTATAACCCTCAGAGCATATCCAAACAACTGATGCTAATTCAACAATAGATACGTTAGGATCATCTACCATGTCAAACATATCTTGATACTGATCATTAGATCCTCTCGTAAAGAAATTATGTCTTACGCAACAATCGTACATTTTATATTTTGATCTTATCGTTGTATTCACCTTTTCCACAACCCTCCCCCAGCTTAGAACGAAGCGTCATTTAGATCTTTCCAACTATCTCCACTATCACCAATAAGCATATCTTTCACAGCATCCTCTTTCAAGAGCCTACCATCCGGAAAGCAAGGCACAACGCCAGCTTCACCGCCATATCTAAAGTTTAATAACCTACCTGGATAAGCTTCCAGAACAAGAATATTCTTTGGCTCATATAAAGGCACACGCTTTACCCTATTCCCTTGAGAAGTCAACACACCGATGTCTTCAAGGTTTGTAGGATTACCGTTTTCATCCAGAAGTGCATCATCCGGATTATCAGAAACAATAGCCACAGGAGATAACTTTACTTTTCCTCTTTTCCAAATGATAGTATTTACATACCCCGTATATGTTACCTGCTCCCATACACCTACCTTTAAAGCAATGTTTCCTTTATTATGGTTTCCCTCTATTCCTAATTCAGAAAAGAGTTCCCTACTGTTTACCTCAAAAACTACCCCATCACAGAAGAAGCCAAACTCTTCATAATTATCCTCAAATACGGATACTACCTCTTTTATGGTATCAAGCATCTCTTCTTTCCGTATGCTCTCAATTAACATAAATTCTGGGGTAAGAAAACCGCATCTCTGAATCTCCTGAAACTCTTCCTCTCTATCTACAAAACTAAATCCGTCGCACAAGAACCCATAACACAGAAAATCCAACATCTCACACTCTTCCTGAGTAGATGACGGTTTTATCAGACTCGATACCGCAGAAAATGCGGATTTAACACCTGAATTAAATTTTTCACGTACTTCATCAAGCCTATCAATTTTTAAGGCTAATTCCCCTCTTAACTCAACAAGTCCATACTCTTCAAGAGCTGAATTATGTTCTCCAAGAATCCAAATCAGCTTCTGAGTTAAATCTCTACTTGCACTTGATCTACCCCTCGAAGTTGCTGATACAAGATCACCATCTTTGTAAACTACCCTGATACCATGACCATTTATCTTATAGCTTGCAAAATAAGATGCCTCATCAGGTAGCCTATCTATGAAATTAGTTAAAGCATCACATGAGTAAGACTTTGCAGTCTCAATACTCATCATTGGATTTTTAACCAATATTTCAGTATAATCTGTAATATCTCCTTCCTCATCCCAGATTTCTGAAAAAAGACCTGAGGTAGGTTTTACTTTTTTCAAGGTCTCATACAAATAATCATAGATACTGTCGGCAACAGGCTCTACATACAGATTATTCATATTCTTATTACACTCATGCAGAATTGCTTCCAACTTTTCTACATTCTCATCATCGAAACTACCTGTTCCGTAGGTATCAATATACCCTAACATTTCCTCAATTCTTAAATTTAAAGAGTCCACAATATTTCCTCCAAACAATAATATAAGATATATTAAATACCAGATCTGTTAAACATATCCAAAACCTATTTAAAGTTATACATATTCTTTATACCCTTACAGGGCTTTTAGTCTTCAAACGAGAAATCAAATTCTGGAAACTCAAACTCCTCATCATCTGACTGTTTAACTTCCTTATCCACCTCTTCAAAAGCGTGGTTATTACTCTTAGACCCGTCAACTTCCTTTAATGAGCCAAAGTCATTTTCCACGGTACTCTTGACAGCTTCTACTTTTATGGTACCACTTTCTTCTTCCTGGTCTTTACCGTTTTCTTCATCTTCCATGAAAACTTCTTCAAACAGACCTTCTACAGAATCTGAACTATTTGTACCCACTTTCTCTTCTTTCTTGAGCCGATCTTTCGTGCCTTCTTCTGCACCAATGGAATTTACCTCAGGAATGAAAACAGTTCCTTCAACTTTTCCCATGCCTGCTTTACTATCTTCGGTATTACTGGCAGACTCCTCATCTTTATCTGAATTAACGCTCAGGACGTCTTTATAGCTTACTACCTTAACATTCTCCATCGGTGTAAAAGTTACAGAAAAGATATCATCAAAATAATCATCGTACTCTAAAGAAATCTTACAGCTCTCATACAGCCTACCCGTGTTCCAACGTAACCCATCAGAAAGACCTACTAACGCATAAAAAGACTCTCCATTTTTGAAATGAATCATCTCGTCTTTTCTTTTTTCTTCATTCTGATAATTAAAATAGTCAACGAAGAAGCCTTTATCTCGTACATACCCCTTATTTCGTATGTCTGAATAGGATTCATACCCTATTCCCTGTATGTGAACATACGGAAGAAATATTCCTTCTGTCATGTATCTCTTCTTCACATCCGCAGATACTTTTGAATTATAGTCAATAAAGAACTCCTTCTTCTCCTTATCATAAATCCCTACCACTACTTCCGATTTCTCTACATCAGAAAAACCAAAAATAAAGTATCTTAAAGAAAAAGAAGATTCAACTGAAAACATACTCTAGACCTCCTTTAAATTTCTACCTTAATTATACCCTATTTCACGTTAAAATACTATGAATTCTTCTATAACATTTCAAATATCTTACATTCCTGGTTATCTTTAAAGAAAGCTACCTCTTTCTTCCTACTTAAAAAACTATCATAGTTTTCAACAAAAAGCCATCTCTTTGAATACTTATCCCAATGAAGAGCATATTTATCATTGTTTAAACTTTTGAGTATATCAGCAAATTTAAAAAATTTTTCACTACTATACATTATCATATTAGGTATCTCAAATACACCTCTCTGTATCTCCCTGTTTGGGATCTTGTACCTAGAAAGCACACTTTTTCCAGAAACTACAGTACCATGACTATTTACTGGATCCTTTATAAATGATATAAATCCTTCATTAAAACGTACCCCGCTTACGCCCATATCAGAGTTCTGACTTGATATCTGCATACATGAAGCGTAAGCAGTTCCCTCGAAGAGATAGCCCTTTCTTACCTCTTTCTTTACTACACTTTCTTTTTGCCTTTTCATTAAATACGATAAGTATCTGCTAGAAACATTAAATCTTGATTCTAAGTCCTCATTATAATTACATATGAAATAGCAGTTATCAAACAAGCACCCTAAACCATATCCATAAGGGAGTTTAAACAATAGTTGCAAAAGAGCCTTAATATCTTTACGCAAACACAAAGTCATCATATAATTAGAAGTAGAATCTAAATACTCTAGACCCTTTTCTAATATTACCCTCTCTGGGACTTTTCTAACCCTAGGAGGTTTATACCCAATATGTAGCTTTCCTGATGATGACATAAAAACTAGCTTTCCCAACATACTACTATTCAACATTGCTCTCGATAATAAATAATCATAACCTATCTGATTAGACATAATACACCTCCTCTAGTATATTCTGTATAAGCAATTCTAACAAAAAATAAAAGAGTTTAGACTGTATTAATCTAAACTCTTATAAGATCTACTGCATTATTTATTGTCTCTTACCGTAGACATAACGTCTAAAGAACCATTATTATTTTCCCGTACTTTTATTTGTGCAAGTCTACCCCATACATCAGTAAACTGTAAAGAAACACTACCACTCTGAAATGTCTCTAAAACTTTCGTTCTCTTGTGAATTACGTACATACCCCGAAGATGGGCAGGGTTACTCGGCATATTTAAATTAGGCATACCATTTAAATGAAGAGTTCCATTAAGTATTGCAGGTATTTTTATCATACCGTTTTTGAACTTTCCAAGCACTACCCCCTGTAATTGCTGTAATCTACTCAAAAACATCTTTCCTACAGACGTACCTTTATACTCCCAATAACTGCTATTAGGGGATATTATCATCTTGGTTTTTCTATCATAGACTACCAAGACAGGATTTATTTTAAAACCATCATACTCACAGAACGGAATAAACCATATCAGCCTACCCCCTGATGTTTCATCAGTAATTAAAGACTGATCTAACAAATAAGTTAAACATCCCTTATTGTCTAATAAAACTACTATCGGATCACTGGCTTTCCTTGGAAGAATAATTCCATAGATCTCCCTTTTAATCAGATTCTGCAATGACAAAATCAAATTTTTATACTGCATGTCTTGAGGAGTATTATCTAAGTACCCTCTTGCTTTCAATCCACACTGTAGCCACCACCTAGAATCCTCTTTATAGAAGAACACTAACTCTTTCTGGGGAATGTTGGCATTTATCTCTTTTATACATTCACCTAAATACTTGTTTATCTCCCTTGTGCTACCAATTTCAGAATAATCATTTCCAATTACTAACTGTATCATCCTACACAACCACTCCTTGTGAGTTTTTAATCTACTTTATAACTTTGTGCTCCCCTTCTCATTAATGTATTTCCAAATACCCTTTTCACATACAAACGCACCTAACAATCTTGAATAACCACAATCCAACGCCAGAACATTCCAAATTAATGCCAATACCCTTAAGACCAATGAGAGATATTTGCATTTCCATCGTTGTCAAATCTTATATAAGTATAACTTAAGTAGAACTTTTTAGTATTCTCATTATAATAACATTTAAGATCCTTTTTTACAGTTATGTGAATTAATTCATCCGAATGTATACCTTTGCATTTAGTTAAACCTGCGCATTTAGTATAATACATCGTCTTACTACAATAATATTCATGTTTATCATAAGAACATATACGATCATCTTTTTCCAGAGGTAAAGATTTTGTGGCTACTTTTGAAACTCTCTTAGATCTCAAATCCACTGTATAACTAGCTTGCCTGGTACTACGGTGAAAGTACAAATCAGATCTTTACCCTTTTCCTGAATATCAAAGTATTCATATTCTTGGCTATTAAGAGGGAGAATTCTAATAGTACCATCTTCTAATTTTCTCTCTCTAAAAGAAAGTCCATTAAAGCATAGTGATGGCAACCGTTTTAGAATACCTGAATTCCATGCACATTCAAATTTTTCTCCATTTTCCAAGTAAACAGGAACACTTATCATATTGTTTTCCCACTTGTCAAAAAATATATCTCTATATACCACCAGGGTTCTTTCCATTCCTTTGTCAACAAGCCCTGCAAAAGGTACATATACTTTCTTTTTTAACCTATCATATACAAAATCTATAGGTCCCCTACAATACTCACTAAAGCCAATACAAGGGACAAACCAGTAAAATCTACCACCCAAGGTTTCATCCATCGGCATAAAAGCCTCCCTGAAAACCTCAATCATACTTGCATCATCCAACACTACAGAAAAATCACCTTCAAAACAAGATTTTTTCCACCCATTAGGGAATACCACACCAACAAAATCTCGTTTTACAGTATTTTTAATGGCTATTAACAAATCTTTAAACTCTTTATCCTCATTATCTGTACCAAGAAACCCTAAGTCTCGACTACCACACCTTAAATGCCAGATATTATTTTTCTTATAAAGAAAGCAAATTTCACTAGTCGCAAATATTCCGTTATCAATTAAAGTATTAAGGCAGACATTTACCATGCTCTTTAGTTCTTTACTCACACGAAACTTCATATATCTACAATTTGACCATATTCTAGGCATAACCTTTATACCTCCTACAACTGTTTTAATATTGTTTTGTTCTCTGTATAGGGCGTATATACTTATCAATATACTTGTTTCCTTCATACTGTCTTAACATACATACGCCTTAAAGGTCTACATCTTTAGACACGTCATCAGATAACATAAAACTTTTTACTCAGTGTCAGACTATCTAACGACAATCATCATTTTCATAATACCCTTCTACATCATCTATTATTACATATCGGCAATTAAGTCTCCCTGATACATAAAATAATCACAAATGAACCAACAAAAATTAATGCCAATACCATTAAGTCAGAATAGACATCATCGTCAAATTTTATTTAGTAGACCTTAAGTAAAACCAAGCCCTTAACCCTACTCTTCAACAGCACCCCATCAAAAAGTAGTGACCTATTAAACTCATATCTGTTTCTTCTAAAAGACCTAAATACAGATTAATTTACCTGATATACTACCACCCTTGGGTTCGTAACTTAAGTTAAACTCTTTAGTCTTCTCATTATAAAAACAGTTAATCTCCTTATTTGGAGCTACGTGAATTAACCGCTCCGAATGTATACCACTTACTTTAGAATAATACAGCGTCCTATTACAATTATATTCATTCATAGCAACATGAATACTATCTTCTATTATATCATCCAGAGGTATGGATTTTGTAGTTACTTTTGAAACTCTCTCAGATCTCAAATCCACCATATATAACTCAGCAGTAACCTTCTCATCATCCACTATAAATAAAACGTACCCTATTTTAAATTCCTTCGTGATTTCAAACCACCTTACCACATTTACCTCTCGTAAATTTACTTTCTCTGATACTAATGTACCGTTTTTATAGTCAACATACCTTTTCTTTCCTGCCCTATGAAGAGCAGCCCCCCAGTGCCCACCTAACACACCATCATTTATATCCAACTCATCATCAATAAAAATAGATCTACCAACTATAATAGGTCCTGGGAATGCTGGGTAATCTTCTTCTACCCATATATTCGACCATACGTTTCGTCTACCTTGTACTCTAGTGAAAGTACAAACCAGGTCTTTACCCTTTTCCTGTATATCAAAGTATTCAGGTTCGTCACTATTAAGAGAGGTAACTCTAACAGTACCATCTTCTAATTTTTCCTCTTTAAAAGAGAGAGTATGTAAGTCTAGTATCGGTAAACCACCCCACGTACTAAACCTTCTATCAACATATATCAGCCTTCTCTTAATATCTTGCATCCCTTCAACTTCAACTTTTTCTCCATTTGGCAAGTAAACAGGAGCACTTATTTCACCGCTTATCCACTTTCTTAAAAATTTCCCTCTAAGTGCATACAACCTAGCTGCCATCTCTATGTCGTCAATAAAATGTGCATCAGGTACATATACTTTCTTTCTTAACCTATCATATACAAAACCTAAAGCCCTATAATAAGCAAAACCATCACGGGTAACGCAAGGGTAAAAATAATATAACCTACCACCTAAAGTTTCATCCGTCATTAAAGCAGAATCAAAGACCCTAACCATACTTTTATCATCTAACACTATAGAAAAATCCCCACCAAAACAAGACCTTTTATTCCAAGTAGGAAATACCACACCAACAAAATCTTGGTTTACAACCTTTTTGACGGCTATTAACAAATCTTTAAACTCTTTATCCTCATTATCTGCACTAAGAAACCCTAAGTCCTCATAACCACCCCTTAAATACCAGATATTATTTTTCTTATAAAGAAAGCAAAGCCAACTCCCAGTTACCCCGTTATCAATTAAAATTCTAAGACAGGCATTTATCTTACTCTGTAATACGTCATTCACACGATACTTTTTATATTCATGATTTGAATATACTCTAAGCATAATCTCTGTACCTCGCATAATCTCTGTACCTCCTACAACTGTTTTAATATTGTTTTATCCTTCTCTATACTAGAACATATATACTTATCAGTATACAAGTTTCCTTCATACTGTCTTATCATACATACGCCTTAAAACTCTTCTTTAGATACGTCCTCAAATAACAGAAAACTTTTACCATCAAAACCTAAGCTAAGACTGCGTCTATGAGTACACAACATTAAAATACATAAGTCAATCCTACTCTGTAAATCCTCATCATTTAAATAAACATCAGCACTTATTTTCATATTCTCATCAAGCAGAGTTATTTTCTCACCCAATACTTTTCTTAAAGTTTCTTTAATATGACTTCCTGATACCTTTCTTAATTTCTTATCTTTTTTAAAATATCTCTCAAGATTATATTGCCAATCTTCACTATAGCCTGGTATGTCTGTTAATTTTGAATATAACCCCTTATCTAAATCATCTCTTCTTAAAGAGGCAGTAAAAAGAGGTTCTATTCCTGTTATTACCCATCCCCTTCTCATTAGTTCTAACAACTTTTTAGTTGTATCACTCTGTTTTAAAGCAAGAAATGATAAAGATAAAACACCATCAGTATAGGTATTACCATCTTTCGGTACGTACCAATCACTCAAATGAGCTAAACTTCTAACTAAAATTAATTCTGCATCAACAAGCATTATAATAACCCTCCAATAATCAATCTTATCACCTCTTCAACAAACTGTACCCAGTTTCAGCAAGAATATTACTATCCTCTTTCTTCCAATTTTCTACTTTCTATACTTTGCTAGTATACCTCGTCGGATATTGACCTTCTTGTCAATATATTTACCAATATCCTTCACCCGTATTTAATAGAAATTCACTTGCATTTATAAATTGAATAACTTTAAACTGCTTCACTTCTCCTACGTCTAAAAAGCATTTCTACATCATAGATATCATTCTTATCATCCAATATGTAAACGATATCATTCTCATTAAGACAAAGCAATTCACAACCTATCTGAGCAATCTCCCTACGCCTGCGAGAATCTTTTCTAGGTTTCAAATTATGCTTTTCAATAATGTATCTTAATCCCTCTATAGAAACATGAGTACCCTCCGCATAATTTACGTTATCCAGATAAGTCCTTGACATTCTCATCCACCCCATCTTTCGTTATCATTTCTTTTCCTGCGCTAACCTACCTTTTACCTCCTCATCATAAGCATTTAGTAGGTACTTACTTATATTCAAACAATAAACTTCCTGTTTAATATCAAGCCTTTTATCATCAGATTCAAGTTCATCAAGTATAGACTTAGATACCTTTATACCTCTTTTTTCTTTTGATTCCTTTAAAGACTTCAGAGCATTCCTCTTAGACCAACATACTACCTTCTCTTCAGACATGTTTGATAAAAGTACCCGTCTCTTATTCTTATACCTTTCGTCCTCTAGAAAGTAGAGATCCAATAACCATCTAGCCTGGTCTGCGTATACATGATCTGCCTTTTTTACTTCCACTATATCATTCTTGTACAATATATCTATTTCCATACCCGAAGTGTCCGACCTAAATTTTCCTACACTCTCAGGTCTTACTGAATTTAAATCTGTTCTGATGATTTCCTCACACAATTCACCTTCTACACCACTTAACGCATCATTAATCATGTCATCTACACTATTATACAATAATGTAGCATCTAAATCAGCGATACCCTTTTTCTCAGCTTCTTCTAAAAGCCTGTCGCAGAACTCTTTCCTTCTATCCTTAAGCATTCCAACAAGCTTACACGCAAGACCATACCTTACGAGGACAGGAGAAAAATACTCAACAGTTATAATCTCCGGTACTTTTGATCCACCTGTCTCAAGTAAGTAGGAGTTTGAGTAGAGACAATTTATCTTCCTTAAGTAATCTTTCATGCTACTTAAAACGGACTCCATATTTATATCCGCCCCTTTTGGTGTCTCCATTATTGATAGTTCATCTGACAACATCTCACCAAGAACTTTTTTCATGTCCTTACTACGTTTTCCGAGTTTTACAAGTTCCCTATTTTGTATACCATTCTCATCTAACTTTGTACTATCCTTTACATACAAATCTAGCATACTGCCAATATCAGAACTTACAAACTCCTTTTCAAGTACTGCGTAAACAATATCCATTGAGTTCCTCTGAGCCATCTTAATTAATACAGTCCTAATGAACTCCTTATTTCCACTGATATATAGCTTATACAAAGGTGGAGTCATCCATGAGAAAGCATCAGATCTCTCCAAACCATTCAATATATTCTTATAAATAGATGACGTTATATAAGCATCTACATCAGAATCTTTTGACTCTTTTAAATTGTAGTTATAATCTTCTTCATACTCTTTATTATAGTTATACTCTTTTCTAAGCACACCACCTGCTCTGATATAATCCAGTATTGTTGCATTCGGATATAAATAATTAAACTCCTTAAAAGGTATTCTCGTAGTTCTCTGGATAGCACTTCTATCATATAAAGAATCTATATTAGGAGTTAAAAATACAGATGAATTCGTACCAGACATAATTATAGTAGAACCATCTACACTATCCCCATAGCTTTTTAAGAAGTCTATATTATCAGAAATGTAAGTTATTTCATCTATGAAAATGTATTTAATACCCTCCTTGTTTGCTATTACGTCCACAATGTCTGCCAGTTCATCAGAGCTTACTGAATTATTACCCTTCAATGAGAGGTAACACATATCCTTGAGGTCAACACCATTCCTCATTAGACCGTCCATAATATGATACATAGACACTGTTTTACCTGTTCTTCTCACACCAAACAGCTCATATAGATGAAAATCATCTTCTAATATACTTTTTACCAGTTTCTTTACATAGTATCTTCTATTTAAATCATTATACTTCCTTATTGCACCAAGTAATTTCTTTCCATATAATACATCGCAATTAAACTCTGGAAGAGAGGATCCAATTAACGAAAATAACGTCTCTACAGTGAGATTTCTTTCTTTATCTTCCTTCTCTCTTAACTCAACCGGAGATAACTCACCATCAGACCTAAAGATATTCGCCCCTGCAGACAATTCACCATAAATGTCCCCAGATACCTTTACATCAATAATTTCTCTTTTTGTATGGATATCATATACATTACCCTTATCTGTTTTTACCCTGTACCCTATTTTTGATACTTTAATACCATCTGATACCAAATTATATAATTCCATACACAAACCTCCTAATACTATTGAATCCTGAAGTCAACCCTTGTTCTAGCAGGCTTTAATGTTTAATAAATAACAACTATACTTCTGATGCCCGGTTTTATTTTCACAATATCAGGTACTAACCCATCTGCATACAAATAAACCATTTTCCTACCTGAATCTAAGTCAGAATCTTCAAGCACTTCAATTACCCAGTTACTTACAATATTTACTATTACAACACCTACAAATTGCCCATTGACTTGATTACTTCTGATATTTCAGAAACCCCTACCCATTCTCTTTGGTGCTTGGAATTTACATTCATAATATCAGTTTTATTTTAATACTATTTTAACATATATTAACAGTATATCCAATAGTATCACAGTATCGCTACTTATCTTTCCACCTCAGCATACCCCCATAATAAAGTAAAACAACTACATAAATAAAGACTATCTACTAAATACTTCTATCAGATACTTCAAGTATCTAAACAAAAAAGGTGCTGCCAGAAAGTTTTATTTCCTCAGCAGCACCTAAACAACCTTAACCAGTAATCAGTATCATATTCTAACAAAAAGTTCCATATGAAATATTACTTGTATCTATAATCAACTATCATCTCTCATTGATGACGCATCCGTACATATTACAACACTATCAGACTCTATGCTTTCACCTAACAACCATATAGCCTAACAGCCAGTCCCCCTCTTCAATAGCATTAGGAACTCTTTCAAGTTCTAGTACTCCATTTTTTAGGTAATTATAATTATTTTTACTCTTTCCTTTTTCTACCCTCTGCTTGTCAAGGGTTTTTAGGGTATCGAACGTAAGTAGAGTATCCAACCCGTCTGGTAACTTTTCACCGAGGGGTAAGTTAACTTGATTATAACTAGCCATAACTGCCCCATCTTCATAACTTTCATCTTGATCTACAACATCATCAACATAGAAAAGACCCACTATTTTATCATATATAGCGTTAGCTTCTCTCTCGGTAACTTCCGGGTGAGTAAGTACCTCAGTATATCTTTCATCGTCAAGTAACCTTAATGCACTCCAACACAATCCTTCCATACACATAGGATTCAATCTCTCAGGAGCAGATAATGTATAACAGATTCCGAACCCTCTTTCCTTTACATCTGACATATCAAATACATTTTTATACGCACTGGAGATCCCAATAAAGGTTGAATAATCTTCCAGCCTATCAAAATCTACATCGAGAGCCATTTCGCAATCTAGAACTACATAATTTATAAGATCTCCTGGGATTCCTCTAGATTCAAAGTAAATCATCGCAGCTACTACGCACTTCTTAAACGCAGACATTCCCGGATATCTTGAAGAAAAATCATCACTCCAGAATTCTTCTTTGCTAAATTTAGTTTTTAGCTTTAAACCTAACAAAGATCTGTTTACTGTGTTTAAATTAGTATCCCTGAAACAAAATTCTATGTAATTACTATCATTAGGATCTTCTCTAATTACCAAAGAAGCTCCACTTGCCTCACGACAAACAGTAAACTCATTATCTTCAATATCTATACCAAACGCCCTACTTTCACTAAAGAAAGTCATCTGCCTAGACTTAAAAACTATCTCAAAAGCTTTCTTTAGATCTTTAGATGTTCTTTCTAAATTCACATTCTTGATAAGGTATGTTGGTCCAATACCATCATCTTCATGCTGAGATTGAGACGCACACAAACCTGCAAAATCAGCTAGATCTAAACAATTCATGGTACCCATTACTTGTATCTTTCCATCTTTATTTACATGAAAAGAATCTCCTAGTACATAATCTAAATCTGAAAATGTTAATTTTGTCATATAAGCAAATATATTGTCTCCATACAGGAGTCCTACTCCTGGGGTTGTAATCGTTTGTTCTTCTGTATCCACACTTATTTTTGCACCCTTCAATAATTCTTTTAACATTTCATCCTCCCTTAAAAATTAAAGATTACTTAATATATCTATTAACTGTGGTCCGGTCACTATAGGGATATTATAACCCTTCTCGTTCCATGCTTCCACTTTCTGTACTTTACTCGTATACCTAGCCGAAGTACCATCCGCACCAGCCCAAACAAGATAATCTATATTCTTGTTAACACTTGTTAAGAAGTTTACATGTACCTTATCACCAAAATGCTCCCTCACATAAGCGTAAAACTGTGGTTTCTTGGTGAAATTTCCACCTACCTGATCAGAGCATACAACATTAAGTTCTCGTTTACCCTCCAGTTTAACAATGTGTACGTTTTTCTCACCTTCCATAAGATCAGCTTTATTCTCTATTAAAGCCTGATATACCTTAGCTGCTCTTATTGAGATCTCGGAATCTTTCTCATATGTGATACCAAGTTTATCCGCTATAAACTTAATACCACCCTCTTCGATATCTTTATAAGCATCTTCTAAGGTATTGTACCCCTGAAAGATATTTCTTGCTGAGGTTCTTACCCCCGGAATGTTGGCAACCTGTACAAATTCCCATAGTAAAAATTTATCATTCTCTTTTATCTGCTTTATAATCTTGGTTGACACATCCATTGAGATACCATCAGCTATCAGCATACCCTCTTGCAACTCAAATATGTCCAAGGGGTTTGTTACACTGTAATACTCTACAAACTTTTCTATAGTACTCTCACCAAAAGATAATATATTTAGATCTTTACAAATAGACCTTATACGCATTACAAGTTTTGATGAGCATCTTGGATTACTACACTGCAACCCTGTTAACGTTTCACTCAGCATTAAGGGAGCTCCGCACTCAGGACAAAACTCTGGTAGACAATCTACAAATTCTTCTGGCAATCCTAATTCATCATATCTATCTTTTAAATTCCTTACGAACTGCATAACAAACCTCCTAGTATTTGCTTTTTATTTTACCAGAAATTAACGTAAATTCCTACTGAGTCAATATATCTTTACTTGTTATCCATACATCAACAGCATTAGATTCTAAACTCTTACTCCAGTACCCCTTTACCATTCCACCTGTACATAAAGATGTATCCCAACGAATATTATGTACATTAGGAAAAGATAAAGGAAAATCTATACTATAAATCCCGTCCAACAATTTTTCAGAACAGGTATCTGAGCCTCTTCTCCAAATATAATAACTCCAATCTGATCTTGGATTATCCTTTGCTAATATTCTCATTATTGATGGAACCGAGTTTACTATCTCTTCAATACAATCAAACCTTGTTCTTAATAAAAATGTGTCACCCTGCATTAACCCTCTCATGGAAGAAAACCAGTCTCCAAGACACATATCTACTTTATTAATAACATCATTATACTCAAGTCCAAAGGGCTTCCAAGACCCCGTATACCTTACTTTACCCTGCTGTTTGCTATTTAGTATAGCTCTATATTTCGTATCCACGTCATACAATCCCTGCTCTGTATTTACATAGGCTAATCTAGCTATAAAATTCCCTTCATGATTTACAACGGACACTACAAAAGGAAACCCATTTCTCATATCAGCACTAGAGATGTACAAAAAACCTAACTCAATGTAAAGCCTAGACACTCCATCTATTGAAATACCTAAAGCGTTTACAAGGGATCGTACCAAATTTATTATCTCTGTATCTCCAAGCAAATTTTTTGCTGTCTTACCAAAGCATAATCTTAAATCTTCTACCTGCTTTCCTTTTAAGTCAACTACTAACCCTATATCTTTACTTAAAATAATTCTTTTTAAAATACCCTGATATAAAATACCCGAACTATTACCATCTTTCAGAAGTTTACTACATATTTCTTTCAAGAAATTAAAAATTAATCTAGATTTATCTACTTCACTCCTCTGCGTAATAATCATTAATTTAGAATTACCCAACGTTTCCGTCAGGCTATCCCCGTATAAATTCTCATAATTTTTTACTCTTATTCTTGGGTATTCTTCACCACTATCTCTTGTAGGATCATAAAAAGCACTCTGTTCTTTCATATAGATAACCTCCCAAATAAAATACGCACAACAAACTACACATAATATGTAATCTAATATACAAATCAAGGCAGACTAAATCAATAGTCTGCCTTTTTCTTTAGTATATTTAATATAATATTGCCTATTCTGCAAATTTACTGTCTGAAAGCATAAGGTACTCACCATCTACAGCATTTATTTCTGTTGATCCCTCAAAGAATCCGTTATCAGAAATCGTACCTCTGGCATCTGAATATAAGCACCAGTATCCACTATCTGATGTACCATCAACTTCTAACTTAATTGTACCGCTAGGAACATCTTTTCCTACTCGATATACCCCTTCTCCTGTTCCAGTAATATCAAGGTCATCACCTGCTGTACTGTAAATAGCACTGTCCAGTTTAAGTACGTCCCCATCTACAAGATCTACAAAGAAATTTTTCTCAAACAACTCACTACATACAAGCTCGCCATTATTCTCAAGAGTCATATACCCTAATCCATCCGTAGATGTCAGCATGTAAGACCCTGGCTCAATATTTTCACCTACAGTAAGCACGTGATTCATTTCATACTGATCACCATCTTCCGTCCCTAACTCAGACTCTGTAGACTTTTCAACAAGATTTTCTGTTTCATCCTCTTCTACATCTGAAGCACTGTTTACCACATCATCCGGCACTACTATATCATCAACACTGTTATAAGAGAAATCAGCCTTCAGCTCACCCTTGTTTATCTCCATAGAATACCCATTATAGTCTACTTTTGATAAATCACTTCCACCAAAATCCAACTTACAATTTACAGGTAGCCCATCCCTATCCATAGAGATATTTAAATCTACATTTATAGCGTCTGCTGTTGCCTGAGACAATTCATCTGGAATCATTTCACTCATATCAGCACCCGTCATGGCAATAATATCAGTTAATGTTTTATTTAAAGATGCTTCAACACCATCATCGGTTTCTGTTACTGTGAAACCCAAAGATTCCATGTCCCCATACATATCCGATGAGCTCTCGACCATATTAAAAGCATCCAGATAACTCTCTACATCCTCCGCTGGTACCCAAGACTTTTTCCATTCCATAGTTCCAGAATCATCATTACCCTCATACATCAAATAATCTTCCCCATCTGGAACAATGTAACAACCTACCTCTATCGTATCTGACTGACCTGCCAAGAAAACTTCATACTCCGCATTACAGCGAATATAAAGACCATCATCTTTCTGCTTAAGGTCTACAACGGCATTGCCCTGGGCTTTAATACCCAATTGCGTTCCGTCAGCAAGTACATTAAAGCCTAAATCCATATTACCAGACATAGTTACAGAATCCTGACCCGTTAACTTCCCACCCGCACATACAGAAGTGCCCATAACTGAGACTAAACATAACACTCCTACAACAATCTTCTTTTTCATTTCTATCTCCCTTCATACATTATAATTATTTATTATTCTCCGTCCAAACAACATCATTAAGGACGGATAATATCTACATCAAGCTACACGAAATTTTCCATTCTCCCACAAAACTTACCAAAATCCTAAAAATTTTGAACCAACTGATGCCTTCTTCGGTTAAAAAATTAAAACAAGAAATATATTTAATTAGGTAAATTTTACTATATCTCTACTATATTCTTCAATATATAATTCAACCTAAATCAGTACTTCCGCAAAAATAAGAAAAATTCCACGGTTACCGAATTTATACATCTGACTCAGCAGATTTCAAAGCCTCTAAATTCTCTTTTTGCACTACCCCTGGCATTTTAAATCTAATGCTATCATCAGCGCTCTTTTTAATATCTTTTTTGCTTCTACCAACTCGTCTGTTTGCTTCTACCGCATAACGAGCAATCTTGAGTACTTTTTTAAGATACTCTTTTCTATCGTCAGATAACTTATCGAAATCCTCCTTTGACATACCCAGCCTTCCATCATTACGCTCAATCATATGGACTAACGTATGAGAACTAAGATCAAGCGTGATTAAGTTATCCATCTCATCCGTACCACCACAATGTACCGGCACTAGATGATGTACCTGCAATACAGACAAAGCCAACTCAATAGGCAATCCTTCACCTACCCCACTAGCTTGACAGCAATACCCATCTCTCGTTAATACCGCTGCTCTAAGCTTCGGGTCCAATGGGTGACGTTCTCCTACCTTCTGCTTGTCAGGTTCAATGTCCGCACCTGTTAATTCATTGAAGTCTTCTTCAGAAAGTTCCCCACTAAATTCTGAATCCATCTCAAGAATTTCTCGTACTTCCTGATCTGAAAGGGCTTCTCTTTCATCAGAACCTACTACAATCTCTTCCCCATCTTCTACATCAGAAATACCAGTTTTGTCATCGTTTAAAAGCTGGTCTTCATCTTTTCTATACTTCTGAAGCATATTATAGCACTGTATAAGCGTTTTCTTACCCTGAAACAGATCATCTTTAACATCATCATACTTACAAAGCATGATATCTTTAAGTCTCATAGCATCTCCAAGATCCAACTGAAGTAGATATTCCAAGGTATTTGGCGTAAACCCCGCCTGCATTTCAAGAATCTGATACAAACCCCAGATTTCTTTCCAAGAATGCTTCTGACGCTTATTCAAAATCAAGGATATCGGATTTAATAACCTGTTACCCATTTCTCTATCTTCAAAATCCCAGATAACAGCATTACATCTCTTTAATCCGTTCTTCACCCCTCCGTATATCCTTCTGAAACCATCTATTACGACATATTTTGTTCCTTCAAATACCTCATCTTCCTTATGGCTTTCATCTAACCAGTCACCATAGGATTCAGTTACCATGACATGAATTGGCTCCAAGATGCCCAATTCTTCTATGCTCTTCGTCAAACCTATATATGTCTCTTTCCTTGCCATTTTCAACGGGTTTGAAAAAGATAAGTCATCAAAGTATACTACACCCAGCTCTATAGAAAACTTTCCAGAATCTAACTTAAGAAAGTTTACAATCTTCTCCTCATTATCAAAAGCTCCCTCATACTCTCTAAGTAACTTAGGGTCTTTCATCAATCCCTCATCCATAAAAAATCCCCTTTCTGCTCAAATTTGACTTTATCTTAAAAGTATTAGTTTTTACAATTCTTTTAATACTAACTAAATCAAATCGAACAAAATAGGGGATCTAATCCTACTTAATATATTTTTATATTACATATTCGCTACTCGAAAAGATACCACTTTTTCACTTTCCTTCTTCACTTCAACGCTGTCCAAAATGTTCTTCTCGTCTTTCAAGAAAGTGTCCTTTAAGTTATGTTTTCTAGTATCCACATACACTTTTGTACCCTTTCCGTCTTTATAACGAGACACTTCTCTGATTAAATAGTCCGCAATGAACTCCTTATCCCTATCCTCATCCTCAAGTTCAGATCCCAGAAATGCAATAAATACGGAACCTGTTACAACAAGATCATCTACATCTCTAATCTCCGCCTTGTAAAGACCCTTACTACCTTTTTTCAATGTTGCAAAGATTACGCCATTCTTATCTTCAATAGCAACTTTGTATCTTCCATTAGAAATACCCTTTGTCCAAGCATTAAATACATAAGTACTGAAGAACTTCTTAACTTCCTTAAGGGAGTACCCCGTCTCACTAAAGTCTGTCATTCTCAGAAAAGCACCTGCATAATACTTGGCAAGAACTTTATCAGCAGAAGTAGCATCTACCTTTTTTGCATCAGCTAAAGAGCCACAAGAGTAAACCTTGAACAGATAATCAAACTTCTCTCTTCTGGATAAAAGAACTTCATTACTGATATAATCATTTACCTTGCGAATACACTGTTTAGCACTTATTCTGTAAATATCAAATAAAGTATCACAAATATTGTTATAGTTCTCCATTTCGTTTTCCTCCAATGTAAAGATAGATTTCCTAGTTATCAAGTCCCCCAACCTAATAACTAACTACCTAAGTTTTAAGATAAACCTATTATAACATATCACTCTCCAGAACTCCACAGTATCTACAAAGAAATTATTAAAATCTCATACCTTTTTAAATATTATTAAGTATTCTTTAAGTAAGCTTAATACCAAGAATCTGGATTAATATCAAAATCCCAAGGGGATTCCTCATCACCTCTATCAAACCCTACACCCTCGTCCATTACCCCATGAAATGGTTGCATTGAACCATCATTATACCCTCCCTGCATGGGTTCCTGGTTTAAAAGAAAATTTTCAACATTTACATTTCCCAAAGGACTCTGCGCATACCCCTTCCCAAAACTAGGGTTTACATCGTAAATAGCAGGTCTATACTCATTTTGTATCATTCCATGAGCCATCCCAAAGCTTCCTCCGCCCATACTTACAGGTACAGGTCTCACTACCTGCTCTCCACCTACCAAGGTAATGCTATTCTTATTCAAAAATAACTTTCCACAACTCCTACAAAAATAATAATCCACATCAATATAGCTATAACCATCAGGCAATACCACTTTCATAAACTCCCTCGGCAATAACTTAATCTGAGTTGTTCCACGGCATATATGCCTTGCATTGCATGTCTCGAACTCATCTAAAACTACTACACTCCTAGCACCAAGTGTAACCTGCATGTAGTCCATTATCATTTTTCTAGTAACAGCCATAATATATCTACTCCTCCCCAAAAAGTTTCTTTCTGCTACTCTTCTTTACCCAAAAAGCAAAATAACCTCCTCCATCTATACCTGTCAACTTCAGAGATTTCGCAAGTAGCCCTAAATATACAGGTCTAGTAGAGATAAATAAATGATTAGGAGCTGTTTTTACCTTTTCAAGTATTGATTTCTTTGTAAACCTCTCCTCATCCATGAATGTTACTTCCAAACCCTCTAACCACTCATTTTCTTCAAATATAAAAGATGTATCAAGTTCATACGCAAAATCTAGTTTTGACCAAGTAACGGATACCCCAGATTCTGGCTTTTTATCTAGTGTATCTTTCTGTAAAAAATACCCTATCAGCAACCCTGTTGCATCTAATCTATCCTGAAAACCACTGGTTAACCCCTCATCTATCCCTATCTTGTTTAGCCACGCTTTTATCTTTTCTTTATCATTAAGACCCTTGCATTTATTCATAGGATCTATTACTTTCCCTATCCAACTCTTCCATGCCTTATTATTTACCCTTATGAACTTGTCACAGGTGCAAACCCCATCTAAGATCATCTCATCTATTGCAGTATTTAGCCCATACAGCATTCGGGTTACTTCAGGGTTCTCACCAGAAAATGCATCTTCTATTACAATAGCGTTAAAATGTAACCCAGTAATTGCTTCTCCTAAATACTGTTTTAAAGCTCTCCTTAACAATGTCTCACTATGTACCCACTGAGGTGAGTTCTTTATATTTATCAAGTCTTCTGTTAGTTCAATATTTCCGGTTATACGTTCCCCATTCTGTATCAAACATAAACCGGTGCTATCTTTACTTATATCTAAACCAAGGTAATTACCCTCGTCTGGTAATATTTTGTCCACTGTTAATGTTTCTACTGTCTCCGCACAATTACTACTGCTCTCAGCACAAACATCAAATTCCTCATCAAGCAAATCCTAACCCTCCTAATCTATCAGTATATCGTCACATCTCTTATACTTTGTTGCTAATCTCTTAAATTCAGTATTGGCTTCATTTTTATCCTTTGTCTTAAAAACTTCCAATGTCTCTAAAAACCTACCCGTATCCACCAAGACCTCTACTTTATAATCATCAGATTTTAAATAGCATCGAATAACAAACATATCATTTAATCTGTACTCTTTTATATTATCTGCCATAGCACATTTACCCTCTCTATTGGCTTTTTGACTCCCATATCATGCTCATCATAAGAGCATTAAAATACCCAATCTTCTTTTTCTTTAATTTTCCATCTAATACCCTATATCTAAAGTCTGAAATATCGAATTTAGACATGTTTTCCACTATTAGATCTTCTCTTCTCTCATCTGTAGCCTTACCATCGGAATCTCCCTCTTCTGGTAATTCTTCAAGTTTTACATGAAAGATGTTACAGAGATCTTTTCTAGCCTCATCCCTGTCAAGATATCTTTTCTTATATATCTTAGATACTCTCATGTGCAGATCTACTACATCACACCAAGCACCACATCCAAAACAATGACATACCTCCCCACTCTTAGATTCAATTACCCCTAAAGAGGGATCATGGTCGTCATGTAATGGGCAAACCATCTTATCTCCAGAACCATAATGGAATCTATTAGGATTTAATGGTATTACCACTCTTCTGTAATATTCTTCTACTGGAAAATACTTTTTATAATTCACAAGCTACACCTCTTCTTTCACCGTACCGTTATGTTCCTTTACAGATTTTACTGCTATATCTAATAAGTCATTTCCACTTAAATAACATAAGCTTCCATCCTTATCGCATAAGTAATATTGTGAAGAATTATATCTGTATGAAGCTGCTATAATTTTTAAATTACTATATTGTAAAAACCTCTGTAAATTATAAAATCTTGTTATAGAGTCCATATTAAAATAATCTGATAACTTACCCCTAGACAGATATTGTAGGGTACTTCCGATGAATGTAGATGCTTGTTCATCACTCTTGTATACAGACTTTATTAAAGACATATAGTCTATTAACAAATTCTTTATTTCTAAGACAGATAATCCTTCCTCTAGCATAGCATAGATCTCATTTAAAAAGGCATCAGTGTACGCTACTTTACATTTTAAAAAATCCCAAAAATAGATATATACATAAGTCTTAGGACTTTTATAAGTAATTTCCTCTGTAAACACCCCATTTATCATGTCTGCTATCTTGTAAAGAGGTACCTTTTCTTTATTAAGGTATTCTCTTATTTTTCTTGACCAACGTGTAAGCTTTATATCTTCATGGAATTCTAATATACCTTTATACTGCTTTCCACCTAAGTAATAGGTGTAACCTTCTTTTAGATTTAGCTTGGCATAATTTTGTAACTGATATATAACATCTTCTTTATTATAGTGTAATCCTTTTGAAATCTTTAAAAGATAATTTAGATCTCCGTTGAAAGCTACCTTTGATTCATCTACAATGGAATACAACCACCTAACTATATTTTCAGCTTTATTTATATCTAATAATAAATTCCTTGCTATTCCATTTGTCAAATTATAAAAATTGCAAAATTCATTTATAGAATTGAAACTTCTACCCAAAAAAGAGAAAGGTACTGAGTACCCCATCGTTTTTTAGATAAAGCTTGATATATTGACACACCTGGGCGTTTAAGCCTTTTCCTGAAACTATCTAGTGATATATCATAATCATTTACAAGATCTGGTATGGATTTATACTTTTTACCTCTTACTTCTATTATTACTTCTTCATTTTCTACAAAAACGTTAGAGTTCTCATCCACTTTACTTTTTAATAAAGCAAAAGTTTCTGCTTTAATAACTGTATTACTTCCCTTTTGTTTAAACCGTAGATCAATCTCTTCTAGGCTCATTCCAGTTTTCATTAAATTTAAGACTGTCGCGTTGTTCCAACCCATTAATTTTGATAAATATCTTACGCTTGGATAATATTTTCCATAGAATAAAACAATATTTATGTAGGAAGGAAGTGTTTTTAAATTAAACTCTTTTTTAACCTTACTACATAATATTAATCTCTCTATTACATCTGCTTCAGACAGACCACTTCTTCTACCCTTACCTATTGCATCATTTAATGAGCGAACACTCCTACCAAAGTATTCTGCTAGTTCTTCTTTATTGTTAAAAACTCCTGCTGAACATCTGATTTCTGCCATATCATTTATATACCCCTTTTAACTTTACCGATTCTACCGCTATGTCTAATAAATCATTTCCACTTAAATAGCATAAGCCACTGTTTCTTTCGCATAAATAATATTGTAAATAGTTAAACTTATATGAAGCTTTTATAAGTTTTATATCACTATACTGCAAAAACTTCTTTAACCCTGTAATTCTCATATTAGGTAGATTCATATTAAAATAGTTTAATAAACTATTTTTAGTTATACTCCCTGACAAATAAGTATTAATAAACATACTTTTACTTCCTACTGGACTATCCTTAAATGCAGAATCCACTAAAAGTCTGTAACCAATTAACAAATTTTTTATCTCTATAGCAGGTGTTCCTTCCCTTAGCATATCATAAATTTCATTTAGATAAAAGTCAAAATGACTTAAACTATGTTTTAAGAAATCATAAAAATAGAGATATACGTAAAACTTAATACTTTTAAAAGTAACCTCAAAGGTTCCATTTAGTATACCTGGTATTTTGAAAAGAGATATCTTTTCCCTCTCTTCAATAAATAACCTCTCTGTCCTCCCCATACAAATCTTAGGAGTCATATCATTGTAAAATTCTTCTAAAGTTAAATAAGATTTTCCATCAAAATAGTAGGTATACCCTTCTTTTAGGTTAGCATAATTTTGTATTTGGTATATGACATCTTCTTTATTGTATATCAAATTTTTTGAAATTACTATAAGCCAACCTACCCCTCCATTATAACTGACTCGTGACTCTTTTACAACAGAATGTATCCACTTAAATAAATTTTCAGCTTTATTTATATCCTTCAACAACTTCTGAGATACATCATCTGACAAGTTATAAAACCTTTCAAACTCTGCTACGGAATTAAAGTCTCTTCCTAAGAAAGAAAAACTTTTCCTATACTCTGTTATGTTTAAGGCTTGACAAATTGATGTACCTGATAGTTTAAGCCTATCTCTAAAAGTTGAATACGTTGTATTATACTCAGCTAAAAGACCTGATAAGGAATTATACCTTTTACCATATACTTCTACTACTAACTCCCCATTTTCTATAAAAACTTTAGAATTCTTGTCTACCCCTTTCTTTAGTAGACCTAGAAATTCTTCCATTCTATTTTTACAATAATACTGTTCTACCTCTTCTAAGCTCATCCCGTTATGCATTAATTTTAAAACGGTTGCTCCATTCCAGCTCATTAATTTTGATATAGAATTTATACTTGGGTAATATTTCCCATGAAATAAAACAATATTTGTATATTGGGGGAGACATTTTAAATTAAACTCTTTTTTAATTTTATTGCATAACATTATCCTCTTTATAACTTCAGATTCAGAAAGACCATTTTTTCTACCGCTATTTATATACCTATTTAATACTTTAATATCTAAACCTTCTAAATATTCAGTAGATTCTACTTTACTTTTGAACAATCCCTCTGAACATTTTATTTCTTTCATGTTATGATACCTTCTCTTAACTTTATGGATTCTACTGCTATTTCCAATAAATCATTACCACTTAAATAACATAAGCTATTACCCTTAACACATAAATAATACTGTAGAGAGTTATACCTGTATGAAACTCTTATAACTTTTAAATCACTAAATTGTAAAAACTTTCTTAACCCTGTGACTTTTTTCTGGGATTCCATATTAAAATAGTTCAATAAGCTTCTCCTAGTTATACTTCCTGATAAGTATCTAGTAGTAAAAGCATTTATTTTTATTGAATCATTCTTAAACACAGCTTCTAATAAAAGTCTGTAACCATTTAATAATTTTTTTATTTCTGACGCAGATAGCCCTTCCCTTAACATGTCATAAATTTCATTTAAACAATCATCAAAACTTGCCATACTACCTTCTAGAAGATCGTAGAAATAACAGTATACATACAACTTAGGGCTTTTGAAAGTGATTTCTTCGAAATTCCCATTTAGTATGCACACTACCTTGAAAAGAGCTATCCTTTTCTTCTCTTCGTTAAGTAACTTTCTTGTTCTCTTTGAGCGAAGCATAGGTATATTTTTATGAAGTTCCTCCAAAGTTAAGTAAGATTTTCCATCAAAATAATAAGTATAACCTTCTTTTAGATTATTATAATTTTGTACCTGATACCTGATATCTTCTTTATTATACCCTAACCCTCTTGATATCCTTATGAGGTACTCTAGATTTCCATCAAAACTTACTTCTGATTCTTCCACTATAGAGTACAACCACTTAAATAAATTTTCTGATTTATTTATATCTTTTAACAACCCCTCAGATATCCCACGTGTCAAATTATAGAAATTACAAAATTCTGCTAAAGAATTAAACTTATTACCTAAGAAAGAAAAAGAAAAATCCCTATGTCTCCTACATCTAGTATTATTTAAAGCTTCACATATTGATACATCTGGAAGTTTAATCCTATTTCTAAAAGTAGAGTATGCCATACCATAATCATCCACAAGGTCTATTACAGATTCATATTTTTTACCATACACTTCTATAACTAACCTTCCATCTTCTTCTAAAACTTTAGAATTCTCGTCTACCTTACTCTTTAATAAATCTATGAAAGTTTTTTTCGTTTTATAATATTGGTCTATCTCTTCTATACCCATCCCAGTAAGCATTAATCTTTGAACGGATGTTTTATTCCAACCCATTAAATTTATAATAGAACTTACACCTGGGTAATACTTTCCATGAAATACAACAATATCTGAGTACTGCGGAAGATTTCTTAAGTTGAATTCTTTTTTAAGCTTACTACATAATATTACTTTCTCTATTACATCTGATTCAGAAAGACCATTTTTTATACCATCCTCTAACCGATTATGTACTGCCCTATCACTTACACCTAAATATTCTGCAAATTCATCTATACTTTTAAATACCCCTTCTGAGCACCTTATTTCTGTAGCTTCCATGTTACTCCTTTTTATTAGACAATCTTAATTCTTTTACTGATTCTATTGCTACACCTACTAGATCAGAACTACTTAAATACTCTAATTTATCCTCTATCTTGCATAAAAAATACTGAACATCTTTTACCTTATATGACCTTTTTATTATTTTAACATTACTATACTGTAATAATTTATCCCTACTAGGAAGAATTCGTTCATCGTTAAAAATCTTCTCTAACCCTTCTCTCGAAAGGATACCGCCCATATATTTAAAAATAAAATTTCTGTAACGAATTTCAGGGTGCTTACTGCTAGAATATAAAGAATCTACAAGATAGTTATAAGTATCTAATAAATCTTTTACTTCTTCAACAGAATAATCCTTAGCCAGCATCTTTCGTATATTATCAATCCTTAGACTTGTTAAGGTATCACTATAACCCTTATCTTTATTTACGCCTAAAATATAATCCTTAAAATATATGTATAGATACGTACTTGGGCTTTCTGATGAGATCTTAGGAATATGATATCCATTCAGCATTTCTGCTACTTTATATAAGGGGATTTTTTCACTAAAAATAAGCCTCCCAATATAGTAACTCTTCCGTATATTATAATCTTTATAGAAATCCCCCAGACTTCTATAAGATTTTCCACCTAAATAGAAAAAACAATTATCATCTAACTTGCCATAATTCTGTATCTGATAAATTATATCCTCTTCACAATCCAACCTCTTACTTATAATTAGTAGATACCCCATTTCCCTAAAATTTTCCACCCCTGATTTTTTTATAAGCCCAAAAAGTCTTAAAAACGTTTTCTCTAAATCTTCTATACTATTTTCCCTTACTAATTGTGAAGACATACTGCTAGAAATATTATAGTATTCGCAAAAACTACGGTAATTTTTATAAGTTTTACCCAGAAAAGAGAACTCTTTCCTTCCTGCATAAACATTTCTCTTTAATGTTAAAGATTCATAAATAGTAAGACCCTTCTCTATTCTATCTTTAAAAACAGTTGATAATACATTGTACTTTTTAAGTACATCTGTAATACTATACTGTACCCCTTCTATAGTTATCTGTATATTACCTGATTTTAATTCTACAGATGAATTATCCCCCTCTCTTTGTTTTAATAAATTATACCATTCCAATTGTTTCTCATTTTTCCTTGATTTTTCTTTCACACAAAGTTCAACCGCTTCTTCAAAGGTGTACCCATTTCTCTGATAACGTAATAGCTTTGCTTTAGAAATCCCCAAGGCTTCCCGTAATTGAGTTTTCGAAGCATACTTTTTCCCTTTATAAGTGCACATGCTCAAAGTAGGCTTTTCAATCTCATCATCAGATCTAAACCCTATGTCACTACATAAACGTACATATGATTTATTTTGTTTCTCTTTAAGCACTTCTGGATATGAAACAGCAAGACTTCTATCTATATCCTTCTGACTAACAAACCCTCTCCCAAAAAACCAATATAAATACTCTGTACCACGAATTTTATCATAGTTTGAACAAGAGTATTTAAAATCTTCATAAAAATTGAGATACTTTAACCAACAAGAAATAATTTTTCTAGGTATAACACTCTCTATAGAAAAACCTAACTCTTTACTAGCCAATTCTATATACCTTCGTTTTTTAATTGCGTGTTCCCATGATTCACATGTTGATTTATTTGTAAGATTTGTAAGACCTGCATAAAGATAATTTGACACATCTGACAAACCTACTATTTCTTTACCATCTATATAATAAGTACCCCCATCCTTATAAACCCCATCAATTATTTTCTCCACCACTACCCTACCTTTCCTTTCACCGATTCTATTGCTATATCTACTAATTCAGTACCACTTAAATACTTTAATTCACTACCTTCTCTACAAAGAAAATATAGCGTATCTTTTGTTCTATAAGATGCCTTTATTATTTCTACAGTACTGTACACCATAAATCTTCTTTTTATACCCGTTAGTTTAGGAGCTGTATGTACATTTTCGCCTGCTAAATTAAAATATCCTATTAACCTTTCTTTAGATACAATTCCACCTAATCTTGATCGAATGAATTTTTTCTCATCACCCCCTGAGGTTTTTATCAAAAACATACAAATCTTTCTTGTACTCATTATCTCATTAGCAGTATAGCCTTTTTTAAAATGATCTCGTATATCCGCAATCTCAGACTCTATATCCTGGCTATAAAAAATATCTCTATAATAAAAGTATAAATAAGAACTAGGACTTTTATAACTTAGCTCAGGGATATTGGTTCCTACTATAATATCTATAATTACACAGAGTGGTACTTTTTCTTTTAAAAACATTTTATACCCATATGTGCTGTACATGCGATACTCAGCATAGACATCATCTAATCTCTTATAGGATTTTCCTCCAAAATAATAAGTACAACCATCCTCTAATTTGTCTAAATTTTTAATCTGATAAACAATATCCTCTTTATTATAAGAAAGCAGACTTGATATTTTTATCAAATAATTCCATTTAAAGTCTGATGGGAGATTTGCACCAGATTCTTTCTCAACAGAGTCTAACCAGACAAATAGTTCTTCTAGTCTTGCTATTTCATACTTATGTAACAAATTTCTTGCAACAGAAATACCTATATTGTAGTAACTACTAAATTCTTGCAAAGAACCAAAAGCTAAACCTAAAAAAGAAAAAGAACTACCTCTTCCCCACTCTTTCTCAGAAAGACCTATTGCTTGTGAGAAAGAGTGACACTTTTTCAGTCTATAATTAACAGACCCTGCACTCATACCGTAATCTTTTGCCAAATCAACTACTGATGTATAGGATTTCCCACCTACCACATCTATTAAGAGATGATTAGACTTTTTGCTTATTTTAACTTTGTCATCTTCCATAGATTTATAAAAAGCATACCTCTCATCTTTACTTTGTCTTTGTATTCTGGGTCTCACTTCCTTTTCATTTTCATTTCTTTCTTGTTTATTTTGTTTTTTCTTTTTGTTATTTACAAGTATACTTTCTATTTCATCTAAAGTAAACCCTTTAGCAAAAAGATCTAATACCACCCTCTTAGACTTAGACAAGTTATTCATCTTAATCCAACATGAAACACTTGGATAGTAAGTATCATGGTATTTAACTATCTTTTCTTTAATAGGAAGTTGCCCTAAATTAAAATTTTTCTTAATTTTATTACAAAATACTAAATCTTCTATTATCTCTTCTTCAGACTGCCCATCCCTTTTTCCTTTCCGGATATACCTTTCAAAATTAGCAATACCAATATTAAGGTACGCAAGAAACTCCTCTTTAGTAAAAACACCCTCTGAACATCTTATTTCTTTTGCAGACATTCGGTACCTCCTTTACATTTTACGGATTCATAATCTACATAATAGTTTAATACCACTTAATGCATCATCTTACTCCTGCACCGTAGCATTTTTCTTGCTTTTTACTGATTCTAATGCTATATCTAATAGTTCAGTGCCACTTAAGTATTCTAACTTATCACCCTTCTCACATAAATAGTATTGTATATCACCTACCCTGTGAGATTTCTTTAAAATCTTTATATCACTACATTGTAGAAATTTTTTTATATTCTTGATACTATGTTTGCTCCCACCATTACCTAAATTAAAATATTCTACTAACCTTTCCATAGATGCTACATACCCTAAATTATTTCTCACAAATGTCCTAGGGGTCCTAGAGGCAGGAAACACAGATTTTAATAACAACATACAATCTTTCCTAGAGGTTACTACCTCCTCTGGGGAGCACCCACTCCTAAGTTGATCACGTATACTTTCAACCTGAAATTCTATTTCCTGCTGGGTTCCCATCTTTTTTACTAGATCTTCAAAATAAAGATATAAATATGAACTATAACTCAGACAAGTTATTTTAATATCAAATATACCGTTTAGCATATCAGCTATTCTATAAATTGGAGGGTTCTCAACCATGATTTTATTATATAAAAAAGCCTTGCTATATAATCCTGTATCAGTATAAAAGTCAGACATATACCTATAAGATCTTCCACCTAAATAAAAATTACAACCTTTTTCTAGTTTACTAAAATTCTTTATCTGGTAAATAATATCCTCTTTGTTATACTTAAGCCCTCTTGCTATTCTAAGTAAATATTCCCACTTAACATCATTTGGTAAACTTACCCCCGACTCTTCCACAACACAAATAAGCCAACCAATTAACTTTTCAAACCCAGAAAGACCATATGACTCAATCCCAACCCTTGGGAGGTCACGTGGCATCCCATAATAAGCACTAATGCCAGAGATACTATCAAAATTCTTTCCAAGAAAAGTAACAGGCACTTTCCTCCTTTTTACAGACAATGCTTCAGAAATGGAATACCCTTTTTCCAACCTTCTCACAAAGTGTTGCGGGTCTAATCCATATTCCCTTGCCAAACTTCCTAACGTTTCATACTCTTTATCATGTACTTGTATTGTTATATAGTCACCCTTTCTAATAACATTACTATTCTCATCCTCTCCCGATTTCAACAAATTATATGTTTTTTCAGCCATATTTGATTTTCTTCTATGAATATATTTATCCATCTCTTCCAAACTAATTCCATTCTTCATTAACTCCACAACCCTATTTGAATCCCACCCATTCATCTTTGATACATATTCTACACTTGGATAATATTCACCGTGAAACTTAACTACATTTTCTATATGAGGTGTAATATTTAAGTTTAACCTCTTCTTAATCTTCTTACACAGTATTAAACCTTCTATGATATCCTTTTCAGAATTACCCTTTTCACTTCGTAATTTCATACATCTCTTAAAGTCATCATAAGACATTTCAATATAATCGAGAAAATCCCTTAACCTAAATACCCCTTCAGAACACCGTATTTTTGTATCTAAAACACTTTTCATACAAACCGCTCCTAACTAAAAAATAAACCCTACCTTATAAGGTAGGGTCCATACAACAACATTACATACCATACTTAGGAAACTTCTCACGTACCAGAGACATAAGACCAAAGCTTCCATTATACAAATTTAACAAAGAAATTACAGCATCCCGCTCAGATACAAATTTTACAACACCATCTGATAACTTGCGATTCAGAGTCTTAAGTTCAGGGATAATATAGTCATACCCTACTTCCCTGGAACTACACCAGTCATCAACCATATTCAAATATATATCTCCGAAGCCAGTAGTCATCAATTTATCCCTCAAAGTACCCAAATTCTTATTGTAAGTGCAATCTGTTTTTACCCTTCTTATAAGTTTGAGACCCAAGTTCCTGTCTTTCATGTACACATAACGATAAGCTTGAACACACACATCACTCGGAATATTATAAGCAATATTACTACAAAAATCATATACATCCGCAATGTCAAATGTAACTCCCTCATTTGTTAAACGGCTGCAAATCTGGCTGAATAACTTTCTAACGAAAGAATTTTCTGTTAGCCTACTAGAATAATACTTAACAAAGTAAGCATAACACATAGTATCTGAATTTTCTAATGCTTCCTTAGATTCTTTATCTAATTCATCATCTTCGGTACTACTCTTAGAATTGAATACACCGTTCTTAAACTTCTCCATTGAATTTATAAAGCACAAAGAAGCCTTTCCCTTAAAAGCATTAAGTAGATTTGTATAGATTTCAAGATCCCTGGATCTATCTTCCTCGTTAAGGTAGTTTTTATATTCTTCTAGTATATCTTTTTTCTCAGCAACAGCTAAGTTAACATCGCTTTTACTTCTCATATATACAAGAAAACTACTTGGTAACATAATATTTAAATCTTCACTTGTTGATTTTCCGGTACTTGGGGTATCTAACTGGATATCAGTTGATACAACCTTTGGAATAGATTCAACACCCTCTTTTTCCTCTTCATCCTTAGCAAAAGAAAGACCTGCATCGTGAAGCATTACTTCCAGAGTATCTATAGTCTTAGAACCTACACCTGCCAACATTAAAAGCTCTTTTTTAGAAAAAACAGACAAATCTTCCAGAGTATCAATTCCATTATCCATAAACACAGCTGCTTTTTTATAAGTCACTAAATTCTTCAGTAAGCTTGTTGGCTTAGTTGCCCTTTTCTTTTTTGGTTTAGGTGAATTTTCAGGAGTACCGATTTTACCCTCCCCTTCTGGGGTAAAAGATATTTCTATCTGCCCATCCAAATCATCCTTTGGTTTTTGCTTTTTTGCTGGCGTACTACTTACAGGAGTCTGAATGGTATCGTCCTTTTTGTGATCCAATACACTTGCATCATATATCGCTTCGACACAATTCTCAATACCTTTTTCCTCTCCCGTATATACTCTCAGAGGTCTACCGTCTTCTACAAAGACTCCATCAACTACCCTGTCACACATTCTTCTGATGATTACAAATTTTACACCAGTAACAGATACCCTTGACAAGATATCCAACAACTTTGACTTAGAGCCAGAATCTATGTTGTTTAAAACATCCGATGCAAGAGGATCACTCTTCAGATCGCCAATCGTCTCATAACCCTTATTCTTTAGAGTTTTCTTAGCTTCAATACTAACAGGTAACCCTGCTATCAAGCCTGACCTACCGAAATCTTTCCAGAAATTTGTTTCCTTTGCATAAGTATACTCATCTGTTAATACCCTCAAGCCTGACTTCCAGAAAGAGTCCACATCCTCTGGCTCCATATCAGTCTCGATTGATACACCCATCTGGGTCTTATACTCCTTATACAGTTTAGACAAGACCAAATCTTCTTCTTTCGAAAGATAACCTGCATTTGAGAATATTAAGATTAAATCATCAGGATCTAAAGTACTTATATCTCCATTAGAAGATTTTAACTCCATATCCTTAAATAAATTATATGGGTATCTGTATATCATGTTTCATCTTCCCTTTCTTTTTTAGATTTAGAACTCGAATTATGTCATCTTCAACAGACCCCTTTTCTTCAATCTTATCATCTACAAGCAAATTACACATTATTTTGAAGACATAATCACCGAAGAGGTAAGCCCTGCTGTCTTTTTATAATAATTTACCATATCTCTGAAGTTTTTAAAACCCTCTCTAGGCAGAATCTTATCGTCTTCTCCTTTAACTAAGAAAGGCGTACCAAATACAGGTACTTCTACACGATAACTTACAATATCTCCCCCGATATCTTCCAAATGAATATCTTCATCGTCTTCCCCCTGTGTCAATGCACACAAATCCTTAATTCCAAGATTTATACCAGTGAATGAGATAAAATACACTCCACCCGTAGAAGCTTCAGACTTCACTACTACCCTATACGTATTAGGGAGGGCTACAGGTAAATCACCCTTGTACATTGGCAACAAAGTTTTCATCTCAGACTCCTTCATAAGAATATCGTCAATTTTGTACTCCAATGTACCATATTTGGTTATTATCTTATCAATTATCCCCAATTCCTCTAAGGGCAGTGCGTCTACAATAAGATCACCACTTCCCGGTCTTCCATCTATAGAAATCTTCTCATAATACGCTACCACATACAACTCATTACTGGTAATACCAAAAACAGTCATAACATTTGGGTTCTTCATCATAAATTCTTACCATCCTTTACTTTAATTTTCTTTTAATCTTAACTTCTTTCTTTCCTTCATAGCCCGTCTCTTTCTGGACTCTTCTATTACCAAATCTACACCTTTTTTATCTACTACCCCATATTGCTTCAGTTCTTCTATGGCTACTTCATATGGCATTATTCCTTTCTCCATAGCCCTAGCCACAGCATCTTCTAAGGCAAACTCATCTAAATCACAAAAACGTAACGCTGCATCTATATCAAGGAATTTTTGATCTACTAAGACTAAATCACCTTTTAAAAATACATCACTCGAATCTCCACCCTTTCCTGGGTTTTCTACGTCATCACCACCATCCAAGTCTTCCTCGGAGTCACCCAACTCATCTAGAAAAGGACTTACGTTTACATTTCCTACTAAGTCAAAGATTATCTTGCTAGATGTATTCATAGTTGAAAGACATCTACCAATCTGCTGGTTTAAAAGAATATTAGAAGATGTTAATCTCAAAAGTACCTCGCCCGTAAGATCATCTACATGATAGCCATAAGATATCATATCTACACAGAAAATTAAATCTATCTTACCTTCTACCCTCTCAAGATCTAATACTTCCTGCAAGGCTTTCTTATCACCCCTTACAACTACTATAGGATTTACTATCATATCCGGAAAAGCCGTTGAAAACCACTTGACTACATCATCTTTTCTCTCTTTGAGAAGATTTACCCTTGAGAAGTATACTAAGAATTTCATATAATCTGTATCCTCTATACACTTCTCTATATTAGTTTTTAAAAGACCTGAAATATTTTCAAATCTCGATGCTTCGAGCACTTTATTGTTTAAAGTCTCTAATGCTTCTTTATATTCCGCACTATCTGGCTTCATAAACTTTTGATTTCCTAAACGCTTCTTACCCTCTGAGAGCAACTGAGTCTTTAAATCAAACTGACCTAATACATAATATGGCGGATCTAATACCCCCTCTACTATTGCTCTGTGCCTTGTATACCTGTACACCTCAGAATTATCAAATAACTCATCTTGAATACTGAAGCCATCAGGTCTAATAGGGGTAGCCGTAGCACCAAGATAATAAAACTCTGGGAATGTAATCATCAAAATTCTAATAGCCTCACTTGTTATATCTGCACCACAAAAATGGGCTTCATCAAACAAAAATAATACCTTCATACCTCTCAATTTTTTGAAAAAAGGTACTAATGTTCCATCTTGAAAAACTCTACTAAGTTTTGCATAGGAGATATACTGAACTCTTTTATCTTCTCCCATCTCTTCCTTGTATTTTACCTGCTCCTTAATGACATTTCTAGGATAAAGAAAAAATACTCTGTCCCAATCTTCATTCTTTGTTAAAGATGCCATAATATGGGTCTTACCTGTTCCCGTTGGTCTTACTACCAAGCATTTTCCATTCTCATGAAGCAACCTCAGAGCCTCTTTATATGTCCTCGACTGCATTACTTCTCGATTTTTAACCTTTACTTCTATTGGAATATTTCTATTTGTACTCTCTCCAATCATCTCGGCAAATTACCTCCATTTTCCATTTATTATATTTTACAAAAAATTATAGTTCATTACAACATAATTAAAGGCATATTAATCTAGATCAATATGCCTTAAAATATAATTATTAACTTATATTAACTTACCTAAGTACTACCGAGTAATACTAATCATAAGGGCATGACCATTAGGGGCTACCTGTAAGTTTTCATAAAGACCTTCAATTTTTGAAGCTGCGGTCTTCATGCTGATCTTATGACCTTTAACCATCAGACTATATCCATATACAGATCCATAAGAAAGAAGATCAATCAGAGTTACTGCAAATGCTGGATAGTTTACCCCGTCTGCTATAATACTGTGACCCTCATTTGTATTAAAAATACCGATTGTACCCACCTTTCCTTTTTCCAAGAACTCTTTTAACTCTGTCAAAGCTGAGTCTCTCTTCTTTATAGCATGGATGAAATCTTTCTGGTCATATATCATAGCACCTGCTTCCTTATTTACTATATCAACGACCAGCTTCTGGGATACCAACATGAGATACATATCCTCTTTTCCCTTGCCCTTCTGAGAGCCACCGATCTTATATGCGTTTACATGCTGGCTCTTATTGATGTCATCCAAGGCATTCATAAACTCTACGTTTGAGGCTGGAACTGTTGCCCAAGGGCATCCCTTTGAAATAACGTTTGTCATTGTAAGTCCTACTGCTATTCTGATTTCTCTAGGATATTTCTGCATTCTCTTAGAGAAAATCTCACCAGCTTTTCTAATTTCTTCTTCAGTTAAATTTCTCATAAAATTTACCTCCCAAAATAAATATATACTATATATAAAATCTAGTTACTCTCTCAGACCTACCCGTGTATATTCATCATAATGATATCATTATCCCAATAAGCTGTGGAGCATAATAAACAAGCACTTCTGCTCCACAAATCACTGCCAATAGTTGCTTTCAAATAAAGGGGTTGCATAGTAAGAAAAGATAGATCTTTAAGTAAAGTAACCCATCCTTCATTTAAAATTACTTTTTCATCTGAGAAATTGAGGATGGATATAGAGTTTTCTACATCCCCAACCCTAGCTATCGATTCTATACCATCTTGAGAGAAATTTAGTTCAAATTCTAATGTGTCCATAGACAAATCAAAATCCTGACCCATAATCCCCTTGTAAGTTCGTATAAGAGTATCTACTATTATAGAAGAAATGTATACTGGTATTATACTTTGTTTTACTAATTTCAACATATCTTTAAAATAATTCCATTCTTCCGCTACAGCATCATCTGAGTAATCTATACTATCTCCTACCCATAATGTTCTTATACCGTTTAAATCATGTACCCTATTGTATACTGAGTCATATCTATTTATAGCTATCATAATCTGTTTACAATCTAATTTTACAATCTCATCATGAGTCTCTGAAAACTCTGTCAGATCCACTAAAGGAATTACATCCTCTATATTTCTACAAACACCCCAAAAAGGTAAACCATTAGATGACAAAGACACAATCATCTCATTAGGGGATGAGACTCTCAAAGATACTGTATCTCCTGGTAACAGAGTTACCCCCTGAAGAAAGCATGGTAGTTCTACTATCTTTTTCGGTATATTGTATATGTCAACTAAAGCCTTCTTTGATAAAACATAGCTATTTCCGTTATCTAATTTTAATCTTTCTGAATTCTCAATTATATTTTTTATTGTTGAACCCACTTCATCACCTACTTTCCAACTTTCATATTTCTAATTTTATACCTTCCAAAAATTAATTATTATTTCAAATTTCTAAACTTTTACTATACTAAAACCAAAATTACTTCTACAAAAGGAATACCCCTTCTGGCTCTTCATATATTCTTCTACTGAGTCTAAAATAGACCCGTTCTTCCCACAATAGGATACAAACTCTACATTTTTTGTATTCTCATTACCGTAGACAAGTAACTCTGGGGAAGAATAACATATAATTCTTTCTCCCCTTTTATTCTGACCATGTTCCTCAATCATCTCATCAGTAGCTAGACCAAAGTTACTGACCAACTCTTCTACAAAATCAGTTATTTTTGAAAAGTTAAGATATTTTAAATTTGTTCCTTTTTCTAATTTCCGTACTTCAATATACGAATCATTGGGATAAAAGTTCAAATCATGTTTTCCTATCTTATTCAACAAACTAATATCTGGTTTCCCTTTTCTACTTTTCTGTTTCAGAATTCTAATTATTAATCCTAACATAAAAACCACCTTATTAATTTATTTTATTCATAACTAACCTTATCAATCGATATATCCAGTTATTTACACTTCCCGATATTAAAATAATCCCAACTATAAAAAATACTACTGCAACCCTATGCACTTTCTTCAGATAAAACTTATTCTCACTATTCATTGATTTATCTTTCAAAGACAGAAAACCGAATGTTACAACACTAAGCAGACTAATATCTACAAAAATATTAGCATAATCAAACGCATAAGCCGCATACAAGAATACAACGTATAGTATCATTAATAAACCTATAAAGGCTATTAATACCCTAACTTTGTTCTCCATTGTATCTTTTTTATCTATCTTTATAGATTCTTTTACATTATCTATTGTGTCCTTTTCTCCTGTTGTTAAATCAGCATCGTTAGGTAATGATATACTCTTTGCAGTATCCTTTATTAGCTTCTCTTTTGGCATACCCTTAAGGTCCTCTTCTGGTACCAATACATCAGAGCCAGAGGAACTTCCGTTACTACTATTCGACTCATCATCTTTTCTTGAGGATATACTCACATCTCCAAGGGAGTAACTAAGCTCTTTACCTGCTTCACTACTTCTTTCTGGGCTATTACTTATTCTTACATTATACATCCTAAGATAAGCTATTCTATTTCCATCTTTGCCCAATTTGTATTTTTTCATCGTTCCATTTGTACCTGTTTCATCATTATAACATGTGAGTTCTATACAATTTCCACGAGCTGCATGAAATAAATGTTTGTATTTTTCTTTTTTTACATCTGTAAAAGTGTATTGAACATCCTTCAATGTCTCTTCTTTAGGTCCACCATTTGTGTGGGCTGAGTCATTTGCATCTATTATAACAAAATGAATTACAGTACCATCTGTCAAGATAGCATCTACAAGTTGACCAAGCATACCTTCATCACCTGAGGTATTCCATAAAGGGAATCCATCTTTCCCCTCATTACCACTAGCATAGAAGAATTCTTGTAGGGCTGTCCCATAGTACTCATTTCCTTTACTATCCGTAAAAATTTCTGCATTATTACTGTCCGCACTTGTTTTTACTCCTTCCCATATACTACTATGAGTACTGTATCCATTCATCACCCATGAAAAACTGGAAGTATCTATCACTTCAGGATACCTGTGCTCCATATCGTAATTATAGCCATCATTTGTATAAGCCAATACACCAGTCGACCAACCACCAATATCCCTTATAGGGACATTATAAGGCACATAACAATCATAGTACTTCGCATCTTTAAAAGAAGATGGGGCTTTACAATCCCCATAAGGATTACTCATCTCCTTACCATCATTATCTAGAGTTATTGCTGAAACTTTTATGCCAAACAGAAATACTGTTAAAATACTTAAACAAAATATAAACCTTTTCATTCTTGGAAGCAACCCTCAACTATTTTGTATATATTACAGAAAAACCATCTAATTCTAAAACTGTAGACGCATTCATTGGAATAAACAATCCCATTTCTTCACCTATTTGTAACACATCTGCATCTTCCGTAGAGAACTTTCTGTCAGAGTAGTCTACTACAACCAATTCTTTACTCTCGCAATCTGGGTAATAAAATGCATAAATGACTATAGTATTATTTAAAAAACCAATAATAGTCAAGTTTTTTATAGATATTCCATCGTACCCCTGCTCTTTTACTTTATTATAATCTATCCTTAAAGCCCCTAACCCTAGATTCATTATATTTTCTCCATGAAGATTACCCTCTTCCGGTATCATCATAAAAACTTTTTTGTAGTTATCAGAAATATCAGCTAATACATCACCAAATTTATCATAATTCTCACCAAGAAAATTGAGCTGGTCTTCTGCTACACTTTCCTCATCATAAAGTAACTCTGGTGTTCTTACGTATTCCCCTGTATCTTCTTGATTAAATTCTATCTTCTTATTTGTCTCTTGCATACTTTCTTCAGTTTCATTAGTATTTATCATCCTTTCAGATAGTTTCCAAGTACAAAATATTACAATTATCAGTAAGACTAAAATATTTATAGCCATTATTTTTTTCAAATAATCAACCTCCTACATCAAACCACTTAACCAGATAACCAAGTCTTCTACCCATCCTAGCACTACTCCGGATACTAGCATCGACCCTGCCACAAATAGCACAGCTACTATCTGCAGTAACCTCTTAGTAGAAATACGCAACTTTCCTGTCTCTTCATCTTCATCCGGATCAATAATTCCAAAGCTAACCACTCTAAGTAAACACACATTCATCAGTATATTAGAACGATCAAATGCATACGCAACTATTAAAATTATCATATACAACAATAAACACAGACCTATAAAAACTATAGCAATTCTTACCATATCTGTTATTCTTTGCTGCCAATTATATTCTATCTGAGCTTTTACCGTATCCCTGCTTGAAAGTTCATTAGCAGTCAGAGACTTATCCGATGGTAAATCTACAGATTTTTGACTATCACTTAAAGCTATATCTAAACCTTTCATACCCACCAAAGCATTTTCAGGTGGCACTTTATCCATATTCACAGTATTATCACTTTCAGCCGTACTTCCATCTGAAGTGGAATCTACAATCTGAACTGTCCCATCAGGGGAATATGCTACTGAACTCGGTACACCACTAGCCCTCTTAGGACTACTTGTATACTTAGCATTGTACATTCTGTAATAAGCTATATGTACACCACTGCCATCATTAGAAATCCCATATTTTTTCATAAAGGCACTTGCTACATTCGCAGAACTACCCCAAAGCTCTAGACAGTTTCCTGCAACCAAAGAAAACAATGAAGTATACTGTTTAAAGTTGATCTTATTACAAACCCAGTTACCCTCGCTCACATATCCACCATACCATCCATTTGTATGAGCCTCAGCATTTGCATCCCCTACAATAAAATGAATCGTAACGCCATTTGTAAGTATTACATCAAATATTTGACCTCTGTTATTTGTACTCCAACCGAAAAATCCATTTTTAGGATCATTATAGAAGAACTTCTGTATCGCAGAACTGTAGTAAGTTGTCCCGTTCGCATCCTTAAATATTGTTAAACCTGTATCACTCTCATGCCCAGAACTAGACTTTCCTGCCACTTGAGTAAAATCTGCCTCGTAGTTAGCATGATCCCCTGCCCTATACTTCTTGGCATAACCTGGCATTGGTCCATACCCATACTGGTCATTCGTTACACTAACTGCATAACCTCCAATTTCTTCTATTGTTTTTGCATAAGGAATATAGCAATCAACATAATCTACTCCCTCAAAGGATACGGGCACTCCTGTAGCCTGACCATAAGGATTATCTCTAGGATTTCCATTATTATCTATCGTAATTGTAACTGCACTTACCCTATAAGCAAAGCATAAGCATAAAAATATGCAGATCAATACCGCATAACATACCCTCTTTCGTAAAAACATCACAGACTCCTATCCCTTTATGAATAACACATAAAAATCTCCAAATTTCTGAATCTTACAATTCTCAACTACACCACTAACACTTCTCACATCTCCTAATTCCATAACATCCAAAGAAGTCGTGATTTTCTTTATATCCTTGTAATCTACCACTACAAGTTCATTATATTCATTTGTAGGGTAATCATAAGCATATATAACCCTTGTATCATCAAAAAAGTCTATTACCGTTATAGAGTTCTCAATAAAGAAACTACTAATTCCCTGCATCCCTTTCTCTAGCCCTATATTTTCAGTAAAAGCCTTTCCAATCATTGTTGAATTTTCTGGGTTATACCCTTTTACATCTTCCATTGACTCAAAAATAGTATCACTACTACTCTCAATCATACCAATAACACCAGAATACCTATCATACTGATCACCAAGAAAATCCTTTACCTCTTTCTTTATATCTTCATTAGTGCTGTAGACATTCTTTACATTCTGAAACAATTCAGTACTTCCCTCTTCCACCAACTCCACTGTTTCTCTTTCCTCTGTAGATTGTATCACTTCTCTTCTGGGTTTACTGTTAGATAGATCTTTTCTAGCATCACTAAATACAGAGACTAACTTAATTGCACATACGAACAAAATAGCAGTAACAACCCCTATTCCAATCCAAACAAATGTCGTTCCCCAATTTCTTTTCATAGTACCCTCCAAACATTTAATTGAATGTTTCACTCTCTTCTCTGAAAATTTGTATAGAATCCGAATCCCCTGGGACATTATTCTCAGACCCTTGATTTTGTATTTCCAAGCTTGATTTATCCTTGACTGTATAGGTTTCGGACTGTTCTGTAGTTTCTACTTCTACATCTATTACAGGTATCTCTACTTTTTTATTACTTTCTACTACCAAAACATTTTTATATAAAGCATTTAAAAAGAACACAGATAGACCAATTAATAATATATCTAGCACAATCATTCCGATTCTAATTTTCAGTATATTTTCAGATCCCTTATATCTTATACTTACTAATTCATTTAATACAACTACAAGTAATATCATTACAAAAACAGCAATTGTACAAAACAATACACCTAAATCTTCAGACAAAGCCACCCTGCCTCCTTATCAACTATTTTATAACATTATATAAATTAAAAAGCAGAGATACCCAATTCTATATCTCTGCTTTCTAAAATCTTATTGCTACTCGTCCAAACTGATAAAATCACAAACCTCCAAATCAGCATAGGTTTTTATCTCTGGGAAAGCCTTATTAAATCTACATGGCATACTCAATATTTTCATTCGATTATTCATCAAATCCTGGGTAGTTGCCCATAATGCAAATATAATATCAGGTGTTCTAAGTACCTCAGAACTACCACCACCAGAAGTTCTCATATCCGCCTCAGCAGTATTACCTTTTGCTATAAGGCTGTTGAATGTTTCCTGCTTATACTGACCTGGCGTAATTACTGCTACATTATTACTTTTACAGTAATTCAATAGTTTCTGATAAGCCTCAGAAATACGCTCACGTTCATTCTTTCCGCTGGAAGATCCTATTAACTGTAAGTAGTCAATAATTACCATTTTACTATTATTAGACTTTACCGAAGTATCTATCTCATCTATAAAAGTTTCCACTTCAAAAGGTCTATCAATGTAATCAACAACCCCATAATCTGGATTACTAGCCAGATCTAGTTTACTCGAGAGTTCCAGATCTTTTAGATCCTGAGATGGGAAAGAATCCCTTATAATAACATCCTGACTTACCCCAAATTTCCTGGTTCTTGCGTCTGCATCTTGGTTGTAGGTATAATCAAAATGAATAGCCCTCATCTGAGCTGTCCAAGCTTCTTTACCACCTTCTTGCGCCCAAACAGTAACATTATTACCAAACTTCACAGCAGTCGTATGGCATATCCTAGCACAAAACTTAGACTTACCCGATTTAGGCGGAGCCAACACCTGATAAAACATTCCAGTATAGATTCCCCCATAGATTTTGTTTAAGGCTTCAAGATTTGCAAAATCACTTATCTTGTAAGATTTCTTACCATCTTCCTTTTCATCCATAAGGATTTCTCTCATATTCACAAAGCCACTACCAGCTTGCATATTGACTAATCCTTCAATCTCAGATAATCTTTTGCGTACAAAGTTAAAGCTATCTTCAAAACCTATCAGCTTCTTTCTACCCATCTGCAATCCATCATTTAAGATCATAGCACTCTGGGTATACACCTTTGCTGCCTCTATAGCCTTAAATTCAATCAAGTATTTCTCAAAACAAAGATCAAACTCTTCTGGGGTTAACTCTTCCATTCCACACAAACGATTAAAATGCTTTACAACCCCAGAGATGTACCCCAAGTCTTCCTGACCATCTACATCGCCATATGCATGGATATCAATATACCCTTTCGCTTTTTCCAATATAGAACGATTTCTAAACAGATATAACTGCAAAAAATCACTATCTATACTAATCCTACGAATTTTATCCCTATAATTAAACAGTACCTGAAAGATGATATGGTTTTCATCTCTAAATAATCTAGGGTTAGTTATACTCAATAACTTCCCAAGAGCATACCCATTTATTTTCTTCTTTCCTACCAGACAAGACATTATCTGATCCGAATATACCCTTAGTTTTTCTGTTGAAGATAAAACATCATCTGAATCTTCAAACTCTATATCCCCTAAATCTTCATTATTATTTGTATCAGAAGTTCCCTGCTTTTCTTTTTTATTTCCACCAGATACTTTCTTAGGGGCTTTCTTTTCCTCATCTTCAACAGAAAAGTCCCCTAAGAATACTGTATCCATTTGAACCTGAGACTCAGATACTTTTTCACTGTCTTCATCATAGCCTATTTCTTCGACATATTTGTCTGACATACGCTACTCCCTTCTAGCCTAAAGTATCACATATCATCATCCAGGCTCTTTTCAACGTAGTATTTACCCTCAATGAATGCGTCAAGTGATCCAGTAATATTCTGGTATTTTCTCATTCTACCCAGATAATATTCTGGAGTAGAAGTAAATTTGTACAGATCCATAATACTGAAATTAGCATAGTACTGAGCCTTTATATTAGTACCATTAAGTACTTTAGCCCTTGTACGTCTACCTCTCTGAGGGATGGATTTTACCTCAACAAGACCAAACTTAGTCTTATCACCATGATCATCCGCAAACATAATGTAATCAGATAAATCATCCCAGTTTACTACATCAATGAGCTTATCATAAACTCTCGTGTCTACACCCTCGAAAGTTACCTTTACCTTCTTCTTGTTCAGATACTCAGAGGTGTCAAGAGTGCCAATGTACCCGTCCTTATACAGGAGAGCCTTTTTACTTCCATCCAACAAACACAGATACAAGATCTTATACTTCGAAATCTCAGAAGTATTGTTACCATCATCAATGACACCGAAGTATCTCGGCAAGAACTCACCGTTTCCACCTTTTGCTGTGAACGGGATATCTACTCCATACACTCTTAATAGTCTTCCATAATTGTCAAAACCAATCAGAACACTGTTAGCTGCTGCTGGAATCTTGCAAAGGACATCATCCATGTTTATATCTACATCATCACGTGACTTTACAAGGAATCCATTTTTCATTAAGAAATAGTAACAGAAACTATCATCTTCACGTTCTTCTTCCTTAATCACCGTAAATCTATAATCTTTCATAGTACTTACAGTTTTTCTAGGGAAACGTGAACCCTTCTCAGCCAGCAGATCTTCAAGATCCTGAATGATATAAGAGTCAATATCGGCAAGATACCCTTTATATGCTTCATTTAACTCAGCCAAATCTGAATACCGTTTCATATAACGGTCACCATCAGCAAATGCCGTAATTCTTCTACCTGAAATCCAGTCACAAGCTGTTTCTGGTATATCATCAAAGATTGTTTTCAGATACTCTCTCGCCTTCTTACCAGAAACCTTACCCGCTGTATCAACATATGTGTTTCTCCATTCCTCATTCTTAATAAGTCTGAAGAAATATGATAATGTGGTAAGTTCTTCCTGTATGGAATCATAATCTTTCTGAAGCTTAGTCTTACAAATCTCACGTCTCCATTTTACCCATTTTTCCAGAATTGGATATACCCCTAACAGTTCCGGTATTCCATCTTCCGTAACCATCATATTAGCAGACAGATGAGACTGTAACACCTTGCTTCTATAGAGCTCTAACAGTACCTGTTCTACGACCTTCTTATTCTTGCACTGAATTGTAAGCAGGTAGTCACTGTTATAACCATTAGAGTCCATTACCTTAGTAATACCGTAAAAGTCACCATTACGAATTGTTCTAATGATACCTTCTACTGTTCGACCATAAGGTACTTCCTTAACGAGAATATTCTTTCCATTGATTTCTACAGTAGCTCTTACTTTGAGTTTTCCCTTACCCACCATCATTATTTTGGCAAGCTCAGAAGCATCCTTAACCAGTACACCGCCAGTTGGTAAGTCTGGTACAATCATATCCTCAGACGGATCAAGAGAATCAAAACCTCTCTTAATACCCTTTATGGTTAAGTTTATTACGTCAGAGAAATTAAAGCTCGGAATACCCGTAGCAACACCTACTGCCATACCAGTCGTACCATTTACTAATACACTAGGGTATCTTACTGGAAGTACAATAGGTTCTTCACCCTCACCTTCTTCAGATGGGATTAGCTTACAAGCTCCCATATCTCTGAAATAATCATCAGCATTGTCATTAAGCTTAGCCATCGTATAACGCATTGCTGCCGGAGTATCTGAACTGAATACTCGTCCAAACTCTCCCTGCCCAGTAAATAATGGGACATTCATAGACCCATTAATATCTGTCATATTACACAATGCACCATAGATACTTGAGTCACCATGAGGATGAAGTTCCATAGCTCTTCCTACTAATGTACCACACTTCGAAAGACCTTCTTTCTTTACTGACGTCTTGATAGCATATAAAATACGTCTTCCTACAGGCTTTAATCCATCTCTCAAGTCTGGCAAACTTCGTCTTGCTATAACTTCGTGAGCATAATCTATATACCCATCAGCCAGGAACGAGAATCCCTCGGAAGTACCATTATATAAATCGTATCCCATGCAAATCTCCCTTCATATTACTTACTATAAAAAGTAAAAATCTATACTTAGGACAGCACCTCTTCTAGTACTTAACCTTATATACTCCATATTACAACAAATTAACAAAAAATTCTACATTTTCAACCAAAATTTATCACTATTCAACTACAGTGACTCTGATAACAGAATAACAACTTCCTTTAATACCCTTAAAGAAGAGACTCCTGCCAAAACTCTTTCTTTCTGGTCCCGTGTTGTACAACTACTTATTTCTTCCGCCAAAGTACAGTCTTCTTCCCAGAGGGCTTCTTCTGTGGGTTTTTTCACATTTGACTTTACTGGTTCTCTGTTCCCTTGTGTATATCCTCTTCTCTCCTGCTGTTTATAAAAGAGATCCATAAGATGAGCGTTCTGCTTTGCCATACTTATTGTTTCATTTGATTTCTTATATATCACTACAATATCCTTTGAGCCATCGGGTAAACTTCGAACACCCCTATATACTTCATAAGGGTTCTTGGATAAATCTATATCATTATACCCCATAGACCTTACAAAGTCTCTAAAGTCATTAAACTCAGCCGTTCCGTATAACATAATGCCTTACCAACCCTTTCTATCATTCATTTTAAATTATTATAACAGATGTCCCTAACACTACCTACTCTATTAGCCAGGATTTAAATGGTATTCCTATCCTATCTTTAAAACTTCCCTTAAAATCTCTATAATTCAAATAGCAACAAGGGTAATCACTAAAAAACTTCTTCTCTCCACTGCAAGGTAGCACAATAACTTCTGGTTTTACCCTCAAGTCTCTATTTATCGACTTTATCATATTATATATCAGAATATCCTCTTTCCTATCTACGTCACCTATACATTTTCCATCCATTAAGGCTCCGTACTCATCCCCCACCCTAATTATAACTATTAAATGGGAATTTCCTATTTCTTCCATAAAACTAACAGAAAGGGCTACCGTCTCCTCCCTAAGTCCAGATAAAGATTTACTATACCAGATAGATCTCTTCTCTAATTCTAGGTTAGGTTTTTGAACTAGCCCTGCCTGCCTATACTCCTCAGTCTTCCGCCCTTCTTTCTTTTTCTGCTTTAATATCATATCTGCATTATTTAAGGCTATTTTTGCTTTATTTACTATTTCCAGATCTTTAGACGTAACCTCATACTTACTAACATCTACGCCACCTAAAGATTTCTGAATATTACACATCGACTCATATACCCTATACTTTTGAGCAAGCTCCTCTTCCCTTAGTTTCAACTCACCACGCTTATTAAACAGATTTGTATATTCTTTTCTACAATAATCCCTTAAGTACTTATCTTTACGATTAGCCAATACCCTACTACTCAACCTACTCACTCCTTAACCTTATTGTATCACTTTTACTACAGTTCTCCTTTTTAATCCATACATTACATATAAGAATTTTCTAACTCCCTCAGCATTCTCAAATACATGAAATGCAGGGTTCCTTACATAAAACCCTTTTATATCAGTACTGTATCCGATAACCATATAGAAATCATCACATAAAAACGTAATATCTAGAGATACCTTCTTGTTTAGAGCACACATCAGCTTCTCTATAACTGATTCTAACTCCTCATCTTTTAAATTAACCTTCATATTATCCCTAAACCCAAACATATCAAAGCATCACCTCTCACCGAAGTACAAAAACACCTCAAGTAATATTCTCCCCATACACAGCCCAAAACATAAAACCCCTACACCACTACCAAAACAACCATAAATAACGCCATACAGCCATATAAACGCTACACAAGCCTATATACTACGCCAGATACCCAAACACCCCGACAAGTATAAGAAAAGGTGCCCCATAAGACACCTCTAGCTCTTCAAACCCTTTCTAGTCAAAGCAATTTTACTTATAATCCAAGTAACAAATAACAATATCCATCCACCTAATATTCTATGACCACCTATAAATCCGCTATCCATATAAGATACAATAATACATCCAGATAAGAAAAGTCCTATATACAGTACCATGTATAGCATTCTTCCAAAAGAAAATTCCATCAAGACCAAACATATTGCAGTAATAATAAAAAAGCAAATTACCCTCGACAATACTATATACTTACTAATAGGGATTACCAAGCATTCATCTTCAGCTACATATCCCATGTCTCTATCCATGCGTACTAATATTACCTTCTTCCAATCAGGCGTTATAACACCCCTTCCTTTCACCTCTATTCTGGAACCATCTGTTTTATCTATATCTTCTATCTTGTCTAATGGTATTTTATTATTTTCGCATAACATCTCACCCTCGGCAAGATATCTTATACCCATTATTAACCACACCACGAAACAAACAAAGAAGAGTGCCGTGCATAACACTCTTCTCATGTTTAAAGACTTCTTCAAAATAGTCTCCTTTCAAGTCTACTCTTTAGTATACCTCATAATCCTCATATTCTACTTCAGAGAGTTCCAACCTATTAATGAAGTCAATCATCTCTTCCACAGAACCAAGAGTGTCTTCGTAGTTCTCACCGAGCATACTTCCCAGAATTACCTTCTTACGTCTATCAGTACTCTTACCGCAAAGGCATTCCACTACATCATAAACATCTGTATCATCTCTATCCAATTTAACCTGGAAAAGAGTTCTTGTCTCAGGGTTTACGGTAGTATTCCAAAGCTGCTCAGCATTAACCTCACCCAGACCTTTGAAACGGTTAACTGCCTTAATACCGCCCACACCACCATGTTCATTAATGACTTTATCACGCTCTTCATCACTGAAGCAGTAAATCGGGGTATCATCCCTAAGCACAACTACATGCAACGGGGTCATGGCAATATACACATACCCCTTATAGAGCAGTTCCGGAAACAGTCTAAGGAAGATCAAGAATAACAGAAATCTGATATGCTTACCATCAATATCGGCATCAGAACAGAAAATAATCTTTCCGACACGCAACTTTTCAATATCAAAAGAAGCATACCCGTCAATACCCAGATCTACACCACAACCAAGGGCTGAAATAATGTCTTTAATCTCTCGGTTTGCAAGTAACTTTTCAAGAGGTGCTTTATATACATTAAGAGATTTACCTCTAATTGTCAAAAAGCACTGATATCTTGAATCCCTTGCATATTTAAAGGAGTTACCTGCCGAATCTCCCTCCATAATCCAGAACTCTGTTACATCAGGATTATTTCCATAAGATTCACATGATCTGAATTTATCAGAAGCTTTACCCTGCTTTGATGCTTTCTCGACTTCCTTTAAATTTTTACTCAGCTCTGCTACTGCCATTCTGTTTTCAATGTTCTGTCTTACCTCAGCTACAAGATCTGTAATCCACTTTGAGCCTTTTGTGTACTCAACCTTAAACAGATCATAGATGCATTCATAAATGCAATTAAGCACATACTTATCATCCAGGCTATCCTTTGTCTGACCCCTGTATGATACCTTATTACTCAAAGCAGACACAATGAATGATAAGCGTCCAGAGTAATCAGAGCTCTGCATTCTTAATCCCTCTGACTTAAAGATCTCAGATAAGAATGTAAACTGTGCTGCACTAACTGCCTCCGCATGAACGCCACCTTTTACTTCTACCCTGTTATGGAAGTACTCATTACCCCTTCCCGCACCGCCTACAGCTACATCCGCAAAACAGATACAAACATCACCTTCAGTATCTACCGTATGGGTGAAATTACTACCCTTTACCACGAAGCCTGTATCTTTTTTCATCTCCTCAAAGATATCACTTGCCTGATATTCCTTCAATGTACCCTTTGAGTTGAATTTAACATTAAAACCGGAATCATATGCAAGGCTTTTGCACAGCTTATCAATCCACTTGGAAGTAATATTTACATCAGAAAATACCCTCTTGTCCGGTTTCCAGTGAATGAATGTACCATTCGGTTCATTTGTTGGTTCTTCTATCAGCTCATCCAATACATGAGCACCATCTTTGTAGTCCATTCTACGAGCAATGCCATCTCTGTAAGACGTTACAGTGAAATATTCCGATGTACACTGCGTAGCTGCTGCTCCCAGACCATTCAACCCTACCTTAAATAGATAAGGATAATCAGTTACCTTGAAGTTATCCCAATCATCAATCTTATGAAGTACATCCTGCAAGTTATCATATTTACCACCGGCATATAACTCTTCATAAATCAGGTAGTAGTTCCAGTTCTGTTCTTTTTCATTCCAACCAAGAGGAACGCCTCTACCATAATCTCTTACAGAAATACTCCCATCTTCATATAAGCAAATATCAAGGGAATCTCCGTACCCTGCTAACTTCTCATCTGATGCATTACCAATTATTTCATAAATAGTGTGACAAGCACCATCTATACCCTTCGATCCCAGTAAGGCTTCAGGACGTAATCTCACTCGCTCAGCACCCTTAAGCTGTGAAATACTATTATCATCGTACTTAATCGCCATAACAACCTCCTATGTATTAAAACTAAAAATATTGTAACATATCTCTAATAGATAAAATACTTCTTCTTTGAGATAAAATACTTCTTCTTTTCTAGAATTTTGACCTTTCATGTATCATCCTATCAAGTTTAGTGAAGTCGATACTCCCTTCGAATATTTTTAAATATACTGAGAATGTAAAAAATACCCATACTAAATCATTCTTATTTTGTTTTGTAACTTCTTTAAATTCAGCGACCTTTTTACGCATAGCACTCTCTATTACTACTTCAGCATCATCAAAAAGTATATCACAAATTTTGCTATAATCATATCCCTGTATTAGCCTACTCCCTATAATTCCCTTCACCATATCGTCTGTAAGATATCTCTTACCCTTCTTGGGTTTCCCAAAGATACTGTCAATCAAACAAAACCCTCTCTTACCCCTCGTCTCTGCTGTATTCATATTAACACCAAGCTGTCTGCAAGCATCGTTACGAGAGTTAAATGTTATACCTAACACTTCTACTTCTCTTTCCTTCAGGTTCTTATGATCTTCTCTTAACAACTTCTCTATTGCCTTTCCAGCATCGCAATCATATTTACGTATCTCAACTAAGAACTTATCATATGAACAATTAGGCTTTAATTCTTTGTAGACATCCATTTTAGATTTATACACTTTTCCAAATACTTCTACTGGTACAACTCTTCTGTCACGCATAGCCTTTCTTTTCTCAATATATCTTCCTAACCAAGCTTCTACTGCTTTCTTATCAGAAAGTATTGCAGTTTTAAAATGCATACCTGTATCATCCATAAACCTCTCATACACTGCACCATTGCATCTTAACCCATTACTTTCCATTGCATTCTTTACTGATGGATAACTTACACCATTTATCTCTACGGATATACCCTTTCTTGGTATACATCTCTTTACCTTGTCTTCCATACGCTAACCTTCCTTATACTATGCACTACTTCATACTTTTATGATTATGATACCACATATCTATTTAATATGCGCTATATTCATAATAAAAAGGTTACTAGCATTAAACATACTTCTCCGCACCACTGTATGATTTGACATTTATATTATAAGCCTTAAGTCTTATATAATCTTCTATAATAAATTCCTTGCTTCGCAAAGAACCAGAAAATGCTATCAATCGTTTATATAAAGAATCTCTATCATTGTATGACCCAATTATAGGTTCATAATCCCATATTACATCTTTTATAGAAAAATACAAACTTCCAAATATATAAAATCCGTAATCTCTTTCTACTGCTATACTGAACTCTAACTTAGAATCTTCAATTTTATTGTAATAATAGTACCTATCATAATCGTTTTCAAACTTCAATACCCCGTATAAGAAAAGGTACTTGGAACAGTATTCTACTCCACCTACTATAAATGGCTTCATTTTATACCCTTCCCTAGATATTAGGGGAGCCAAAACTTTATCCAAATACTCCTTTCTAGAAATTATATCCCCGTCTAAATCCCTCTTTAAATCCTCTTTGCCGTAAGGTATACCATAATCTTCATACAAATCTTTAAGAAGTCTATACTTAACCCCTTTATATTCAAAACCATCCTGAGGACAAATACCATAATCTCCTAATTCTTTCTTACAATTAAGACTTCTTACAGTAGTATCCAATACAATATTAAGGTATTTACACATATCTCTTACTGACTTTGGAACCACCAGAGGTAAATCTTTTGAAGTATCAATATCTTCTGTTGATACTTTTAGATCTTGGCATGTTTCCTTAAATATTTTAAGATCCTCCTCAGATATGTCATCGATTACTTTCTCACTCAAAGCAACGTCTTTTACTTTATTTCTCATTAATAGATTTGCCATCTCTTTTGTAATACTACCATAGTAAAGACCACAGGCTCTTTCCCATTCCAACTGACCCCTTATTCTTAACACATCGCTAAAAGGTCTTGTACAGCCAGATTCTTTATACATGCCATACAGATCATTAGTTCTTCCACTAAACCCATATTTTACAATATCACCCTTTAATGTGAATAAGTTTTTCCCAAGGTTTCCCTCTTTTTCTTGCGCATATGTGATATCCTCATAAACTTCCCAGACTTTTCTACCAAAGCTTGAACTTATACAAAGAGCAAATCCCAACCTATTTTTCACATCAAGTAAACAAACCTTGTAGTTTAACACATCCTCAAAGTAGCTATCCAAATCATTCTCATGGATACCCGTCATCATAAACTTCATTTTTGATACATTAAAGTCATACTCTTTACATATCTCATTTATTCTACTATACTCTTTTCCAAACACCTTAAACATAACCTAAATCCTCTTCAATACACCTGATAACCAAATCAATAATTTCATTACTACCGAGAAAGCTCCAGCAGATACTAGGAAACCACCTATCAACCAAAAAACTGCAACAATACCCAGTATTTTGCCAAAAGGTATGTACCCTTCTTCTGGCTGACTTAGTTTACCTAACGTAATTATACCCAATAAACTTACTCCAAAAAACAGATCTGACCTATCAAAAGCATAAGTTACTAATATCAATATAGAATATATTAGCATAACTAGACCCAAAAACACTACTCCTATTAGACAGTAATTTATAAATCTATCCTTCTTTGAGTCTATTATAGATGACTTTATCGTAGATACCGTACTATTCTCAACCGCTGACATATCCTCAGCAGATGGAAGTTCTACACTACCCTGCTTTTCATTTAAAAGAGCCTCTTTTGGCATACCCCTCAGATCTTTCTCTGGTACTAACAATTCTAATTTACCAGTGCTACTATTACCATCACTGCTGCTAGATGAATCATCTAACGGATTTTTAGCATAAGGAGCCTTCTTAGGACGTATTACATAAGACACTGTAGCACTCGAACATGTTGTCGGTCCATAAAATGTCCTAAATACAGCACCCTCAGGCAACATAGAAGTGCAATTCCCATGTCCTGCATCATACCACATATTATTACCACCATAAATATTCGTATGACCCATGGAGTAATATGTAACTACATCCCCAGGTTCAAACTCCTTATTCTTCATCATCTGCTTAACTGTTTTCTTTCCACCGATATTTATTACTTCACATCGCTCTTTTACATATTTTTCACCTTTCCCCATCCAATGTATTGTGGTGTCATACTCTCCCCAAAAACCTCCTTCTCCTTTACCTAGTACACCTGCTTCTCTCAAAGCCCACCTAGCTAATAATGCGCAGTTACTATTACGTTTATTCTTGCTTATTACATCTTCCCACCACTCCTCAGTATACTTCTTCTTGTTATGATATTCCCACTTTATACCTGCTTTTTTATCTTCGTCAAACTGCTTTTGAATCATCTCTAAAGCTTCTACTACCAAATCACCTGCTGTCTTTCCAGAACTTGTATCATTATCTGAGGAACTTGATGTCTCCGATTCAGTAGCTAATGCTACCCTCACATTACCCCCTATTAATAACATCACCATTAAGAAACATAAAGCCCGTCTTATTCGTCTTTCCATACTATTCCTTCCTCCTTCGTATATAATACCCTGAAACCTGACCTTGTTACTAATTTACTATATTTCGGATCTATTATTATATTTACACTACCATAATCAAAGTTCCCATCTTCTACTATAGAGGATTCATCATAATCAACAACGAGTATTCTATCTGTATCATCTCCAAACCTGTAAGCTACCACATACGGGTCTGCAACCCCCATTATCTCAGGCAACCCATCTGTTATTACAGGTCTACCACTTGCAATGAAGTCATTACTATAAATATCTGTTTTGTACCTATCTAATTTTTCTATACCATCATAATCCCTTACAGCACCTGATACATCAATACTATCAAATACTAAATCTTTACTTCTTTCTATATCTTTCATTATGTCATCTGATACTATTCTACTTTCCCATACAAGAGTATCTAACTCACTCATAGTATCCCCATCAGTACTCTCAGTATTCTGTTCTGTCTCTGCGCTATAAGTCTCACTTTCTAACTCATAATCAGAAAAGAGATCTTCAACACTATCTTCTTTTGCTTTTTTATTTATCATTGCTATCTCTTCTCTTCCAGTACCTTTTTCCACTATCACCCTAGCTGCTGATAATATACCTAGAAGCACTAATACTATTATAATCACCACTCCAACTACTAACAATTTTCTTATATTCTTATTCAACACAAACCCTCCAATTAGTATAAAATAAAAGATGCCCCAAAGGACACCTTTATAAAAATATCTACAATAGATGTTATTAAAATTTACTGCGGTACGCTAATAAGATTCTCTGGAAGCTTCCAACTTTCTTACTGTAGCATCAAACTTCTCCCTATCTATCTTAAAAAAGTCTAACATAGCATATACCCTATTAAAATCATTGGGGGTATCGTCATCATCTATATATCCTTCCAATACATCCCAATAATACAAATTAAACTTTAATTTTTCAGGGTACATCAAAAAGTCACAAATTAGACGTTCTGGACTAGGTAAATATCCATTAAACCCTGTCTGCCTATCGTAATTCTCCAAATACACAAACTTTTCACACCCAGTGAACAGACCATCAACACTTCTACTAGGAGCTACTACAATCACATTACCCCATAACCATTCCATAGAATACCCTAACAAGATCGAAGCACCCAACCCTGTTATTTTTCCAGAGAAATTCTCATAGTATACAAATGGATCTAAATTGAGACTTCTTGCCATATTTGAAAAATCAGGTTTAAAATCCCCTACTTTCCCTTTTGCCCAAGTCATTCAACACTCCTCAACCTTTCTAATAGCCAAAACACATTTTCTAGAATTCTTCTTATCTTATTATCTGAGATATCCTGTTCCAAAACCCTCTCACCATTACATAAAAAATCCTTTAAAGCACTAAATATAACATCTGAGTTATAAGATAATATCTCTTCTAACACACTTTTTCGTTGAATAACGACCTTTCTTAATTTGCAAAACTCATAACACTTTAAGATATTAATGTTTCCTTCTGTGACTGCCACCATGCAGTAAATATCATAGATATCTCGTACACGCCTGAGTAATGTATCCCTATCAGAATACAAAACAGATACCTTATCCCCAAGAGATCTTTCAAGAGAATACTGAGAAAATCCATCTGGATTTATAATAACGCCACCAACATTCATAGGATGAATACTTATATCTATACCCGTATACTTAAATTTCTTTAATACATTATTTAAACCTTTTCCTTTTTTATATATCGTTAATCCACCACTGATATTTCTATCATTAGTTACTTTTGGCATTTTAAATTTGTAGGAATCTATTACTCCTCGTACAATCAGTTCATTTAAAACGGGTTTCAACATTTCTTCTATAATGACAAAATCCTCTTCACTTGCTATTGTCATATCTAAATCTCTTGTAGATCTATTATCAATTCCAGTGTACTTTCCAAGTATACAACCACATTTAAAAGCATATCTTGTTTTATCTAAATTAGACCCCAGTACTCTATAAAACAAATCAAGTAAAGCATAGATTTCTTTATTCACAGAATCACCTACTCTTCAAATACCCACTGATAAGCTTGATACTGTTCGTAACCTTCTTTACAATACCCTATAAATCTGGATACTAACTCTTTTGCCTCCCTATCTAAAGTACATTTCTCATCACCCTCAAAAAACTCAACACTATCAGAGTACTCCACTCCACGTAATAAAGCATTCTTTAAGAGAACTGCTACCACGGCTTTAGTTAATATTCTCGGATACCCTTCCTTTACTTTCCCTAAATATTGTTCTGTTACTGTGTATCCACGTTCTTTTCTTTTCGATACCATAGCCCTAGATACTCCAAGGCTATCACAGGCATCCATAATAGACCCGAACTGCACCCCTAATATCTCAGGGTGCTTTGAACTAGACCTATCCGAAAGTTTTCTCATCACATCATCAATTCGTGAGTCTATCTTATCCAAAGGAATGCCCTTTAAAGCACGTCTAAATGAACCATACGGACAAGGCACATCTAAATCCCTATACAACCCCAAAATAGTTGTGTAGGATTTTCCCCTGCATGTGAACTCCTTTCTCTTTCCATGTTTATTTTTACAGACACAACCCTTACCTTCTTTTATATCTGTTAATATTCTTTCCAGCTCAGAAGAGATATTCTTTTCATCACATTCCCTAAGAACCCTCGTAAGATATCTATAGGAAACAGGAAAATCTAAAGAATCATATGCATTTTTCACAGATTTGTACTCTACACCAAAAATTCTAACATGATAAGACAACGAACCTTACCCCCTCTGTTTTATCAGTTTAGAAACACCTACAGTCCTCTCGCAGAACATATGGCAGGATTTACTGAACTTGTTAGGGAAGAAAAAGTATTTACAATCTTTACAAAAACCTGTTACTTTGCTTAACAGCTTCTTAAATTCTAAATCTTCATCCCCACACAAATCTACAAATCCCATATCCTCTCCATTATCGTATAATGTTGCTGTATCCCCATTAATTTTAAAATAAAGGATATCACTCTTCCAAAGTATGTTGTGCTCCTTTAATACATTTAAACATACCTTTGCATCAATCTGTATCTCTCTCATAAATTCCTCTGGAAGATCAAAGAACTTATCACCATCATCGAAGTAAATAACTCTCCCACCATCTAAATGTGATTTCCAATGATGGTAACCTCCATAAGTATCTAAAAACTCACAATCACAATAAGATCTACTCTCATCATACTCATTGTTGAAAGCATCACAAAACAAAACCTTTCCCACCTGATACCGCATTCCTAAAGTTTCTACCACATCTAAAGCCTGAATATCTCTAGGAAATATTTTCTTTACTATTTTAGTCATAATGTACCCCCTTTAAATACTTTATAGTTAATTTCAAGATGTAATCCTCTTGACCTATCTTCCACAAAAAGTTTACCAATTTCAGGATTCTTTATTACCCATCCTCTTTCTGTATCTTCACACTGCTTGTAGTTAAAAGATCTTAACTGACCCTCAAATATACGTAAATTACCATGGCAATTTACCCATGCTTCAGCTATAGCCCTGCATTCCTTTATGTATTCCTGCTTCACAGATTTATCATTCACAGACTCAACAGCACTCTCAAAATTTCTCTTTTGCTCCGCAATATCTCTCATTATCTTCGAAAGTTCTTCTTTATAAGGAGAGTCTAACAAGTCAAGCACTTTTGACATTTTCGTTGAAGCAAGATTTATACTGTTTACCAGATCATTAAGGAGTTTCGATAAAACCATGCTATCATAAGATTCTACTTTTAGTGAACCTGCAATCTCATCAACCTCCTTTGTATCTGATACTACTCTAAGAGTATCATGATAACTCTCTTTATATATCATTAAATGACCCCTAGTATATGCAGATGGGAGTAGTATCCTATCTACAAAACCAAACCTATCCGTTACAGCCTTTAAAAGAGCTTTTAAATCAGAATCTTTACTGAAATCTAATGAGAGAGCATCTACATTAACAGAGCCTGATCTGAGGATGTAGGTAGAGTTATTCGACCTACAAAGCTCTGTTAGATCTTCATCTGATATTCCTAACTCTGCTTTAATATCCCGATATCCCTCCAGTAAAATGTTTAGCTCTTCCTCCTCAACCTCATTTAATTCCTTAGAAATGTCTTTATCATCATAATATAACACTTTTCCATCCGTTTCATAAGAATTCCAAACTACTCTTTTCCCATTGTCATCTAAAAAATCACACGAAATCTCTAAACCATTAGAGATCTGGTTGTAGATAATAACTATGACAGAAGAACCCTTACCCGTTACGATTACATCTCCTTCTTGTAGTTTGCGTCTGTATGAGCTCTTCACTTCTATCAATTCATAGTCTTCATACCCTTCTAGGGCTTCTTCAGTAGAAATGTAACCATATGCATAATCCCCTAAGTAGGAATCGTACTTCTTTTCATCAAAATTTACTATCTCTAAAATAGAATCACTTTTAGGAAATCCTCCGATCATGATTGGTCTAACCTTACTGTAATATCTGTACATTCAAATCCACCCCTTATTTTTATTTACCTGTATATTACCATAATTCCCAAAAGCGTTACACCTTATCTTAATGGTTTTCCATTCCTTTCTTTCTTTGCTACCCAATCTGTGCTACCACCTGCCGTACCATTGTAGGAGTTTGTAGCATCATATTTTTCAATCAACCTTCTTTCTAAACCGTTCATCCTTTCACGTGAACAGTATATCAATTTTACATACACTTTTTTACCATACTTAACATCCGCATATACATCCCCATTACCCTTTCCTATCAGGTGGTTATGTACCCTGTTTTCTACCCAGATGGATTGCCCTACATATACATTCTCATACTTATCAAATCTACCATTCTTAACATACTTATTGAATATTAGTATAACATAACAGCCTGCACTATGATTATAAAAATACCCTTGTTTGGTTTTCTTATCTATTATCCAATCATTCATAAAATCTTTCCAGTAGATAAATCCTTCATCATCGCCTCTTTTATCTGCTTCCAACAACCATAACTTTCTTATAACAAGAATAAGTATTATGTTGCATATAACTATAGTTACAATATACCCTACCATTCAATATTCCTACCTATTATTTCTCTTATAATAAAAACATAACTGCTGGTAATACCCTGCATATTCCGATACCATCCAGTCAGGCGTAATTCCGCCATAATTTTCTTCAATTATCCTACTCATCCATACATCTATAGGGCATGCATCTAAAGTATGCAAGCCGTACAAACAAATACAGTTCGCTACTTTCCCACCTACCCCTTTCAACTTCATCAATTCTCTTAACTGATCACTGTATGGTAAATTATACAGATTAGCCATATCCGTCGTTCTAAACGTATTCACAAGATCTCTTAAGTAGGATTCTCTATACCCTAATCCTACATTTACCCTATCCAAGATTTTTATCAACTCACTAGGACTAGGAAAACCCCCACCATTTTCCATACAAATCTTCTTCAAAATACCCTTTATTCTCGGAATATTATTGTTCTGGCTGATAATAAAGCTTACGCTTGCCTCCCACAGATCTTGTCTTAAAATCCTCAAACCCTTTCCGTATTCCATAGCTCTCCTAAGGAATCCGTCATCTTCAGGTATTAAGCTATCCATGTACTCATAATCAGTTCCTACGTCAAAGTACCTTTCCCATACTCTTTCATATTCACTATTGGTACAGCTAAAATTAAATACATTATTATCAAGATCCCTTACTTCTACCACGTCGCTACCACTAAACACTCTGTACCTTGATTTCGATCCATCATTATCAAGCTTTTCCATTCTGAAACACTGACCTGAATTTGCTACTTGGTCTAAATCCAAATGATCTATAATAACAGCCATATCATTTACCCTCTTTCGTACACTCTGAAAATCTTTCTGCCAATGCCTTTCTGAATACTTCCTCTTTCTCATAACAAGCCGGAAAGAATCCGAAGAATTTTTTCTTTCCAAATGACGGCATTACAATTACTTCTACCTTACCATTTGTATCCTTTAATATGCTCCTTAAAAAATCTCGAAACACTTTCTCACCAGTATCAGACCCATAGCACTCTATATACCCTAGATTTTCTTCTTTCCCGTCGGAATAAGATTCTAAGTTAAAGACTAAATCATCCTTTACCCATACCATGCAAGAGCTCCTCGAAGCCCCCAATCTTTCTAGTTCATCCATACAATCTTCCATTAAAGCTAAGGATTTTGCACTTAGACTAGGTATTATATTCTCATACCAATATTTTCCTTTTGCTATCTTCCAATCTGGCTTCTTTGGTCTACCCTCCAGAATATACCCTCTACTACAACGTATTTCTCTCCTCTTTTCATTAATTACAACATTTTGAGCATTTAAATCATCATTCAGTTTCTTTATTTCACCCTGCTTCTTCTTATGTAGCTGCTTTAACCACTCTATATTACCATTACTATCTTCGTGCACAAGAGTATTAGCAAATTCAACAGCAGAAATATGACATTCTATCTTTACACTCTCATCCTCTAATTTTCTTATCTTAGATTTTATATCCCTTACTTTCTTTCTCTCCCACCAAAGGGCTGATGACATGTAAGCTCGTTTAGCCTTTTCTTCTTCCTTCTTCAGTAACTCCAAGGCTTCCCTACGTTCCCGTTTAGCTTCAGATTTTTCAAAATCATTAACTCTCTTTATGTAGTCATCTAAGTCTTCATTATCTTCCCAAGAGGTACATGGGGGTTCTATCATATTTCCATGATACCCCATTCTGAAACCTCCGTTACAAAGATTATTTTCTTTCAAAGGACATGTACTACAATCTGTTACCTCATAAGCCTTCATTGATACCCTGTACACCTTTTATTCCAGAATTCTACCCTATCTTAAAAGTATAGTTTCTGCCTTTCTCAAATTTCGACTCTGTATCCGAAAATACGATATTGTTTCTAGGTATGAATCCTTTCGATTTTGTAATATGCAATTCAGATATCATACCCTTTTCTTCTAACGGTAAGGAATCAAACTTACCAAGTACCCTTACTAAAGAAGCCGTGAGGTCTTTTCCAGATACCTCAGATGTTACCTTCTTTGTCTTAGTCTCATCTTTAACTTCCTCAGATATAAGACCTAAATCCTTATCAAATAAAAAGGCATGACAATCGTCATCAACGGTAATATACATAAAATATCCGTCTTCATTACCTTTACCATCTACAATAGAGTTCAGAGAGAATGAGGATTTGCTATCCCTAAAATAGAACTTCTTAGCTAACATAGAACCTACACTGCTAGGGTTGCTTTCATTCCAAAACATATCTTCTACCATAGAAAGAAAATAATCATCTTTATTTGCTATATACCCTTCTTTTCTTTTTCCTACTATGACACCTGGGTTTCTCTTATCACCTGCCTTAGGTCCTCTTATTACTTCAGAAACCTTATATCTTTCCCCAGAGTAATCCGGATATATATCCAAACACTCCGCACAGGATACCACAAGTAGATCAATTAAAGACTTAAAACAATTTCTAATATCTTCACCCCTGTAATAGATCGTATCATACGTATCTGTGTAGTCCACAAATAATGCTGGAACTAAAGAGATACTTACTCCCCCGTCCTCATATACGCAAACCCTAATCATATCACCATCTGCATATTCTTCATCAAACTTAGCATATACATACTCTATGCAATTCTTTACATCCTCAAAGTTCACTAACCCATTTTTTGAAATACTCATACCCTACTCATTCCTTTCTAAGTAATATGCAAATATCTTCTCTTTTTCCAACTCCCCTGAAAATTCATCTTTATATTCACAAAGAGCATAATACTTACTGTTCTCCTCTAATAGCTCTACTACCCTATATTCTGTATCACATGCAAAATAATCTGTTCGTAAGCAGATATCACCAACTGCGACTGGAAATTCTGGTTTATTCATATACTTTGAAAAATCATTACCCTCTATCATAACACATTCTTCTCCTATTCCAACTAAAGATTTAGTACAGATTCAATATAAAATCCCAACCAAAGATTACGAGTAATTTAATAGGTATCTTCATGTGCTCTCTTTAAAAGTACCAAAAATACCACCAGAAATTTAAAAGAGCCTATACTAAATCATATCTTTCAAATAACTACAAAAATCATACTGAACTGATACCAATTTCCATACATTCTAGCACACTCTTCAACCTAAAAATCAAGCCAAAAACCATACTTACCAAAATGCCCACTTATTCGAAACTAGCAAATTACCAAGTTTAAGTATGTAAATAATTAGAAGTATTTTATACCTTATCAGAATAAGTCCAAGTAAGTACTCTAATACACTACTTGGACTTTTGTCTTTATCATTTCTCAGCCTAAAACGACATCAGCTCTTTCATGGAAATTCCATGACGTTCTTCCTTCTTCTCTGGAGAGTATGTTTCCTTATACCCACCTTCATAGTCCTCTACTGATACATCATTACTCTTCACTACTTTATTTTCTACACCAGTTAACTGATTTATGTAATGACTATGTTTATTCTTACCGCTACTCTTGTATTCAAGAAATACAGCAGTTGCCATAAATAAAGATGGATCATTCCAGAAACCAAGTAGTATAGAGCATGCTTCTACACTCCACGTAGTTACAAAGACAGTTGCCTTACCCCGTAAAGCTCTACTCTGCATCAAACCCTTAGCTGCTGCAATATCCGCTTTGCTACTACCATCACAAATCAACATTATTACAACATCATTTGAGTACATCTCATCTAACTCATAACTCATGTTTACCAACATTCGGTTATAGTCTGTACATGAGATGAACTTAGATACAGTCAACCCAGCTAAATAAGCCTTAGCAAGTAAAGGGTATACAAATCTATCTACCCTACCCTTATTACCCAGTCCGAAGCAGTAGCTTCTATCTGGGCACTGACCTACTGTGTATCCTAGATATAGTTCCTCTGCTTCTTTTTTCTGCCTCTCTATTGACTCTTTCTCAATGTATAACCTTTCTCCATCCGGTACAGTGGAATCATAGGAAAATACTGCTTTCATATATTCATTCTGTACACCTAATACCGTAGGTAACAACTCTATGTTCCCTTCTACTGTCTCTGCCATACCCTGATTGGCTAACTCTTTTTTCTTCTCAGAGCAATACGGGCAAGGTATTAACTTCTTTAACTTCCTATCTAGTATTGTTCCGTTATTACAGTTATAAGGACAATCTTCAAACTTCTTAGCTAACTCTGACATATTTAACCCCTTTAATCTCTTAGTGCTTTCTTTATTTGTATACTTACCATTCTATTTACAATATCATCCCTATTGCATCCTATACTAAAATATTTTCCTTTTAGTAATCTTAACTTTTCTCTTGTATATTTACAATCTATCAATCTATATAAGTCGTCCCAAGTCCTACCGTCTTTTGCTCTTATATCCGAAATATAGTAATCTAACGACTCATCTTCTAAGTAATATGGCAAACAAGATAAATTATGATCATACAGCGGAGAATACCCTATAACAAAATTTCTATCATTATCTATCAATAACCCTATGTTTCCATAATGCCTATCAACATTGCAAGTAACATAATCTAATAGCAACATATCTATTAGATACTTTTGTTCAAGTTCTGAACTTGCTCTAGATAACAGTACCTCAAAATCACAGCTATGGGTGTTATATAGATCTTTATAGGAAATTAAACCTATCCTCTCCGATGTCATACACTTACATCTTGTAATTAATTTACCATTATATTTACCCAATTCATACACCACAGTTTTTATTCCTAGTTCCCTTGCTATACTATATGCATATACTTCAGAGTAAGGCTCATTTCCTGCATTACAAGCACCAGATGATCCTGCTTTATATAAGTATAACCCAGACGCTGTCTTTTTCCAACACTTAGGAAAGTTTCCATCTGTCGAGAAGTCCGGAGAACCTGTTATCCTCTTTCCTTCTATTTTCCTCTCAAAAGAATAATCTGCTATTGCCTTATTTAATGGATTCTTGTAAGGGGATACGTTATCCCAGTGTCTCCTACTTGATACCTCTTTTACCCAATACGTATCTTTTAACGATATACAATTAGTTATTTTTATAAAATCACTCATACTAGAAATACCAAGAACATTAAAAAATACTTTTATAGAATGCCTATGAGATAGTATATACCTTTTTTCTAACCAATCTCTCAAGTCTCTCAAATCTTTAGGTATTAAATTTCTATTATACACTAAAATTACATTATAATTTTCACCAAACTCATTAAAGGAGATATTAAACTCTAAAACAGGTATATCTTTATTTAGCAATAAAAACGATGTCTCTCTGCTATTCAAAAGAAGTCCTCTCCTTTCACTTTTTGATTATATTATAACATATATTATATAAAACATAAACCATATTAAACCAAAAAAGAGGGTAAATACCCTCTTTTCGTCTTTCATTACTGCTCACAGCTATTTTCCACCACGGACAACATCCGCAAAATTCATTCAATCCCCACATAATGTAGATTTCCCTGCACCATTTACACCTGCCAAAAGAATATAAGTTTCATCAAGATTTACTTCCTTCTATTAGTTTTTTCTGTCTTTGTTGAACAAAAAAATTTCCTACTAAATTAAAAAACTTACTTTCTTCAGGAGTTTCAGCCTCTGTTATAAGCTCTAACAGTTCTTCTTGATTTAAATTTTTTAAGTCTTTATACATGGTAACATATCTTTGAACATCACACATCAAGAAACCCTCCTTTTTGTTTTTTATTTTAACATAAATCAAAAACCTGAAAAATACAGTTAATAAAAAGGGAAGATATTAAATCTTCCCTTTAGTAAGTATTACCAACCTATCTTAGTAACCCAGCCGCCATTGGCTTTACTATAAGATCCTCCATAAGAAGCATCTTCATTCAAAAATGAGAACGTTCTCTGTCCAACAAGTCCATCTGTACCTGCATCGAAATACCACTTTTTACCACCTATTATCACCATAGCCTTAGTATGACCAGTAGAAGTTGTAAAGTAATCAGCATCTAAGCCATAAAGACGCTTAGCAACATCATTAAATACCTCAGAATAACCTACACAATCTAATCCTATGTTACCCGTGAAGAGATATTTATGATCTCTGCCCTGACCCCTGTCGTAAGGTTTGTTATCCACCAACCACATACCAAGCTGTTTTAAGCCTTCAAGCGGATCTGATGATCCTGGGAAACTTTTTACCATAGAAATTACTTGCCTCATGTAATCAAACCAAACATCATCAGTAGATGTCACCTTTACAGGAACTTCTATTGTCTCACCACCACCAGAAACATATACTGTGTACTCACCCTTTAATCTTGCTATAAAAGAAATAGCCATATGTTCTTTATCAAATAATACTCCGTCTAAAGCAGAAATTCCGTTAACTACCTTATTGACATTATTTAAATTATATGATATATTATTTGCAAATATAGATGTATTTACAATAATGATGATACGCTGACCACCAGGTGCTGACAGTTTAGAAGCCGCACTCAATGATAACTTAGGCTGAGGTTTTGTCTCAGGCTCAGTTTCAGGCTCAGTACTTGGCTGACCTGGATTAGGGTTTGGCTTAGGAGCTTCCGTAGTAGGTTCTGTTGATGGCGTTTCCGTAGGCTTCGTCTCAGGTTCAGTTTCAGGCGGTTTCGGTGCTACTCTATTTGATACAGTTACGCTACAACTGTACACATGGTTTCCACATCTCGCACTTACCACTGCACTTCCTACACCCATAGCAACCAGCTTGTACTTTACATTTGTTACCTTAGATACAGAAACAACCGAATCATTCGAACTACTCCAAACAAAAGGTACTCCACCATAAGCACCAGACACAATCAAAGAATCCACATCGCCAACTACCATACTTAAACTTGACTTACTCATTCGAGCGTTCTCTAAATAACTTCCCCACTGATCCTCTGTCTCAGCAGGCTTCTGAGTCTCAGGTTCACTAGGTTTGCTAGGTGTCTCTGGCTTTGACGGCTCTGTCTCTGGCTTTGATGGCTTTGGAGCCTCTGTCTCTGGCTGTTTTACTGGTTCAGTGCTTGGCGTCTCAACAGTAGGATTTGTAACTCTAATAGACACTGAGCTACTCTTTTTTCCATTGGACGTTTTAGCTGTAATAACAACATTTCCTGCCCTAATTCCTTTAACCACACCATTCGATGATACTGTAGCAACGCTTGTATCCGAAGATACCCACTGTACACTACCACTAGGACTCACATCAGCCCACAACTGAATATTCTCACCTACTACAATAGTATTTTTTGTGCCCACAATATTAAGAGAGGACTCAATCATAGGTAATACCTGTACCTTACAGGTGTACTTTTTCTTTCCTACTTTTGCGGTTATAGTAGCTTTTCCAGCTTTCTTACCGTATACTCTGTATTTATATTTTGAAATCTTTTTTATTGTGGCTACTTTTTTATTATTTGTTGACCACTTTACATTTGACTTTGTATTCTTCAAAGTCAGATCAAAGTGCTCACCAACTGATACAAGCCCACTTTTCTGAGAAATCGAAACTGGTAATGCTTTAACTTTTACCTTACATTTGTACTTTTTCTTTCCCAGTTTAGCAGTCACATATGTAGTTCCCGCTTTCTTGGCAGTAATCTTACAAGAAGAACCGTTACCCTTTATTGTTGCAACACTTTTCTTAGATACAGACCATTTTACTTTCTTAGAGTCTGCACCATTCAGCTTTACAGTATAGTTTTTACCAACCTGTAAAGAAACTGAAGATTTACTTAATTTTACTTTACTCTTGCTCTTGCTTGCTGCTTCGACTGTTACTGCTGTTTCAACTCCAATCATATTACTAACAGGACTATTTACAGCTAGTATACCAACCAATAAAGCACTAGCAATTCGCTTACCCAAACCTTTTCGCTTCATAAAATACCCTCCTTGGCTTTGATTTTATGCCTATATTATACAATATTTCTAATATCTATACAATCCTTTCTAATAACTACTTTTTAAACATTAAAAAGCTATAATATAAAAAGAGAGCCTATTTCTAGGCTCTCTTAAGAGAATTACTATTTACTTAGTAGGATTATTTAGTTCTTTTTCTTCTTTTCAGAAGTACCAGTGCGAATACCGCTAACAGTAACAGAACAGCTGCTCCCACAAAGATCATCATATTCTCACCAGTCTGAGGAAGTTTCTTCTCCGGAACACGTTCATCTTTCATTACGACTTTCTGAACTTCTCCAGTATCCTCAACCTCAAACTCAACATCACTTGCAACCTTGTATCCGTTTGGAGCTGCATCTTCATGAAGTGTGTACTTACCTACTGGCAGATACTCAATATAATGAGGCTCATTAGTAGATGTCCACTCTTCTACAACTTCTCCATCTTCATTCTTGATTACAAGTTTTGCACCTGGCAATTCTTTCTCAGTAGTAATATCCTGCTTAGAAATCTCTACCTTAGTGTAATCATCTAACATTTCAACATGCTGAATTGTAAAGTCATCCTCTACGGTAAATTCGATTTCTTCTGCTGTTACATATCCATCTGGAGCAGTTTCCTCAATCAGAGTATACTTCTTACCCACCTCAAGACCTGAGATTGGATGTTCCTCATCTTTTACGGAATCCCACTCATCTACTGTGTTACCTTTTTCGTCTTTGACGACTAAGTGTGCTCCTTCAATCTCATCACCAGTAGTAATGTCTTTCTTGGATACAAATACCTGTTTATCCTTCATTTCCACTTTCTGGTTCTTGAAATCATCGTCTACAGTAAACTGTACATCACTAGCCACTACATAACCTTCTGCTGCGACCTCTTCATGTAATGTGTAGGTTTCTTTGACTTTCAGATTCTTGATTGCATGAGGTTTATCCTCGGATACCCACTTATCAACTTCTTTACCATCTTTGTCTTTTACAACGATTGTAGCACCTGGAATTTCTTTTTCTCCAGTCACATCTAACTTAGACATGAATACCTGCTTATCGAGCATCTTGACATTCTGGTTCTTGAAATCGTCATCAACTGTAAACTCTACGTCGCTTGCTACAACGTAACCATCTGCTGCTACTTCCTCGTGCAGAACATAAGTTTCTTTCACCTTAAGGTTCTTAATTGCATGAGGTTTGTCTTCAGATACCCATCTGTCTTTTTCGTTTCCGTCCTTGTCGTAGACAACAATCGTAGCACCTGGTACTTCTTTTTCACCAGTAACATCGTACTTAGTCATAAATACCTGCTTATCAATCATTGTTACTTTCTGATTCTGCATATCATCAAGAACAGTAAACTTAATATCACTAGCAACTACATAACCTTCAGAAGCAACTTCCTCATGAAGTACATAAGTCTGTTCAACTTTCAGATTCTTAATTGCATGAGGTTTATCTTCAGATACCCATTTGTCTACTTCTTTGCCGTCCTTATCATAAACGATAATTGTTGCACCTGGAATTTCTTTCTCACCAGTTACATCTACTTTGGACATAAGCACCTGCTTATCTACCATTTCAACATGCTGAGGTTTGAAATCATCCATTACTGTAAACTCAATGTCATTAGCGATTACAAATCCATCCGGAGCAACCTCTTCATGAAGAATGTAGGTTTCATTTACCCGAATGTTGCTAATCGGATGAGCTTCTTCTGTGGAAGTCCACTCATCAACAATGTTACCTTCAAGATCTTTTACCTGAAGTTTAGCACCTGGGATTTCTTTCTCACCAGTTACATCCTGCTTGTGTACGAATACCTGCTTGTTGATTAAGTTGAACTCATCATTCTTAGCATTATCCTCGACAGCAAATGTAATCGGAGATGCAATAGCATATCCCTCTGGAGCGATATCTTCGATTAATGTATAAGTCTGACCAACTTCAAGACCCTTGATATCATGAGGTGTTCCATCAGATACCCATTCATCTACTGTGTTGCCATCCTTATCTACTACTCTCAGATGAGCTCCTGCCAGCTCCTTAACAGATGTATCAACCTTAGAAACAATAACCTTTTTATTGATCATTGTAACTTCCTGATCTTTACCGTTGTCAAGCACTGTAAACTTAACAGGAAGAGCCTTAGCAAATCCATCTGGGGCTTTAACTTCTACTAATGTGTAACTCTTTCCAGCTTTGAGACCGGAAATATAATGATACTCATCAGTTGTAACCCAAGAATCTACTACATTGTCATCAGCATCTCTAACTTCAAGAGAAGCTCCTACAACATAAGTTTCAGCAGTTTCATCATACTTATGGGCTTTCACACGGATATCAGTCATTGTGACATCCTGATTTTCCTTTTCATATGATACATGGAATACTACAGGGTTAGCTTTTACCCAACCTTCTGGGGCTTCCTTCTCAACCAGAACATAATCTTTGCCTTCCTCAAGACCATCAATATCATGAGTATTTTCATCAGATACCCAAGTGTCTACAAGATCACCATAGGTCATTGTGGTTTCATTATCTTCTGATTCACCAATAGTTACTTCATATACCTCAAGAGTAGCTCCTACCATGTTCTCAGCATTCATATCTACCTTATGGGCAGTTACTATCTTATCAATCATGGTTGCTTTCTGTACTACACCAGTATTAATTACTTCGAATTCTACTGATCTAGCAATTACATAACCCTTAGGAGCGGTCTTTTCAACCAGTGTATACTTACCAAGTGGAATCTTAACGATTCTATGAAGCTCACCAGTAGAAGTCCATTCATAAACTTTCTTACCTTCGGAATTGAGAATTTCCATCTCAGCTCCTTTAAGCTCCTTATCACCTGTTACATCTACCTTGGAGAAATCCCATTTGGTATAGTCATTTACCCAATGTAACTTGACTGTATCACCTTTGCCTTCGCCCAAGTTATTACCCTCAGCATCAGATTCAAAGATGAAGCCATTGTTATCAACAGTTACATATCTAGGTGTTGAATCAAGTACATAACCTGGTAATGTCTCAACCTCTGTTAAGGAGTATACTCCAGATACAAGGTATTTAACTTCCAGATTACCACCGTTAGCAGTTACATAAGTACCACCATCTACAGCCAAATCATTAGCAATACCAGAATCTTCGATATTTTTGATCCTAGCTAACTCGAACTTAATACCGTCGAGTGCTAAACCATCGATATCATCCTTGTACAGCTTCATAACTGTAGGTTTGTTCTTCAGAGATTCCTCTCTAATTGTAACAAGAACAGGAGTACCCTTCTTTGCTTCATCATATTTCAGAGTGAACGGATATACCGTATTATCAAGGCAATAACCTCTCGGGGCTTTGATTTCCTGTAAGTGATACTGACCTAAGTACAGATCACCAGTAGAACCAGTACCATCAGCACCGATTGTAAATACGTCTACCTGATCACCTTTCTTATGACGAACAGTTCCATCACCAGTTACAATATCAGCATCTGCAAATACTGCATATACAGCACCAACAACTTTCTGATTTGTATCTGCATCAACTTTTGTTACCTGTAACTTACCCTTTGTAGGAACATCAGAGTAAGTAACTTCAATTACTTCTTCCCATGTGTTATACTTTGATACCTTGAATTCAAGATCCTTACCCAGTACATAGCCGTTTGTAAGACCATCTCTGTCGTATGGTGGATCAACCTCTCTCAGATAATAAGTACCGTATGGGAGTTTTTCAGGTGTTTCAATGATACCATCTTTATTCGTTGTAAACTCAGAAATATGGTATGTTGTCGGGTATGTTACCCTAAAGTCCATAACTCTCTTATTCTCATCAAGAATCTGGAATTTAGCACCCTGCGGAATTGTCTTACCAGTCTCAGAATCAACTTTTCTAATTCTAATTCTGGATTCTACAGGTTTATCATTCAGATAAATACCCTTGTAGGTCTTTCCGTCATATACTCCACCAGTTTCTGTACCATCAACTACAAAATCTTTGATTGGTACTAACTCAGCTGGGCAGTTTACTTCGTGGATCTTGTACTTACCATAAGGAAGTGCACCACTCTTGCAACCCTTACCCTGCGTCGTTGCAAATCCATACTCGTCAGTAGTAATAGTCATAACTACACTACCTGGAGCATACTCTTTACCGTCTACCAGTACATTATGCTTACTTACGTTGGTAATTGAGAATTCAATACCGTGAAGATCTACAACTCTATCTGTAGGCTCTTCAGAAGATAAAGTATCTTTGAACTTGAACAGGTCGATATTAAAATGAATAACATCCTCATACCAGTAATCCTTTGTATCAAGTTTCGTTTCGTAGGACTTAGCCCAAATATACTCTCCATCGTTTCTTATCTGAATAGTATCTTTATACGTATTCAGTAAGTACCCCTCAGATGGTTTTGTTTCACGCACCTCATAAGTACCATATGGCAGAGCTTTTTCTCCTGTTGTTGCATAGCCGTTAGCATCTGTCGTCAGTGTCATTACCACTTCGCCTACAGCATACTCTTTACCATTTACTTTTACAGGATTGGTACTCTTATTTGTAACAGTAAACTGAGCTCCCTCCAGAGTTGCATCACCCTGTGGGTCACCCTCACGTTTAAACTCGGAATCTTCCTTTGTTATCTGGATTCCACCACGAATAACAGGTTCTACAACAGGTTCACCTGTAAGATCTACTACAATACCGTCAGTATCAGGTACATAGAATCTCTTCTCATAACCATTTGGAAGAAGATAACCAGTAGATGGCTCTACCTCACGAATAATATAATAAGAATCTGTCTGAAGCGGGTACACAAGATCGTGATCATTCTGATCCACTACCTGTGCAGTAATACCCAGACCTTCTGCATTCGTAGTAAATCTACAAACTTCCTGACCCCTAGCAATCTCAGTATTCTTAGCATCCGGTCTTTGTACTATATAATCATTGTCATTGTATACAGCAAAAACTGCACCTGCTAAGGTAGCATCACCAGATGGATTACTTCCACGATCGATACAATCTTTATCAATCTTAACACCGCCATAATGAGCCACATTAACAACAATAGGATTATTAAAGAATGTTCCAAATACTGCGTTTTCTCCATCCTGAGTAATTGTTGTAGTCTTAGGGGTCATATCTGCTTCAAAACCTGTCGGAGCCAGTACCTCAGTTACCTTAACACTACCAAGAGGTACAACATTATCTCCATATAGTGAATCTCCTGAAGCTACATAACTCTTTGCCAATCTCACAGAGCCATTTATATCACTCTTTAATACCCAAGTCTTCTTCGGAGTTCCTAAGCAATCAAGATTATCAAAATACTCAACCTTAAACTGTGCATTTGGCAGAGGTTTTGTTGTAACACCATCTGGTTTCTTCTGTACAGCCATTTCAAGACTACCATAAATAGGCTGATCAGCAACCTGAATATGTGCTATCTGATCTCTTACAACCGTTACAGTCGTATCCGGTGCTTTCTTATAACCCTTAGGAGTCTTTGTTTCTTTTACAGTATAAGTACCAGAAAGAATTTCAATGGTATCAGTTGTTCCATCAGCTTTAGTAATTAATGTACCACTAGGAGTACCATTACCATCATAAAGAGTAAACTCAGCACCCTCAAGAGAGTACATTGCGTTACCATCTGTAATGGTTGTGTTTGCTGACGTTTTTGTTAAGTAGCAATAACCCGTATCCGGAGTATTTACTACAGTTTCAAGATTTGCCTGGTAAATCTTAGCACTACCAGTTAAACAATCCTTGCAATCGAAATTATATACCCCATCTGATTTAATCATACCACTTGGAGCCTGAATTTCAACTACATCATAATATCCGGCTGGGAATAAATATCTTCCACCCGTATGCCAGAGTACTGAAGCATCACCACTAACAAGACCGGTCGGGGTCAAATCCAGATGACCATCAGCTTTAATTCTAAACTGCCATGTGTATGTAGGCTGACCTGCAAGAGGTCCCTGAGCCTGCTGCTTGAATCTTAACTCAAACAAAGCACCTGCAACACTTAATGAAGAAGGTCTAGCCTTTGCCTTATAGATAACATCCATATCAATGGCTTTGAAATCTTCTTCAAAATTAGCATTTACGGTAAATACATTACTTTCAGCTGTTGAATTTACCTTTGCCTTCTGTATTTCAGTATTTAGCAACCATGTGTTACTTTCAGGTCCTTCAAGTTCCTTAACATAAACATACTCACCAATATCTGTAGTCTTAGGGAACTTTAATACATCTGATACACCACTCGGTCCTGTTACAACTGAACCAAGATAATTATTACAGCTAGGATCTGAATAGATTCCAAACTCTGCGCCAGACATATCATAGGTAGATAACTGTCTCCAAGCGCCTGGCATCTCACCCTTAGCTGCCTTAGTCACCTTTACCTGGATATAAGCATCCGGTGTGTTTGCAACAACAAGATCATAGTCAATCTCATCAAGGGCATTTTTACCATCCATGAGAGACTTACTCGGGTTTACGGTAAATACTGCATCGTTTTTCTTATAGTTAGTTGGCGGAGTAATTTCCTTCACATAGAAAGTATTACCGAACGGATATTTCTTCTTAGATGCCGTTTCAGGTCCTGTAATCTTAATTTCCTCTACTAAAGACTCCTTTTTGCAATCTTTTGTAGAGTAAACCCCAAATACAGCACCTTTTAAAGAATCATTCCAAGTTTTCTTGTCCTTCTCACGTTTCTTAATGCGGATTGTAAAACCATAATAGTTATTAGCTACTACAATTCTACTCTTATCCCCACCATTGTCTGTGATTGTCGTCCACCTGTCTACCCCTGGAGTTGTTCCTTCATACGTAATTGACTTAGGATTACGCTTTGAGTCTATTACAAGTTTAAACCAACCATTTGCTTTCTGAGCATAAGTAGGAGCTTTTGTTTCTTTCAGGTAATATGTACCACTATCAAGATTTACAGCTGCAATACCCTTATCATTTGTTTTGATATGAACTACTTTTGTAGACTTGTCAGATTTATAGACATCAAATTCTGCCTGTTTATCGTAGATACCCTTCTTGTCCAGTTCTGTCATGTTATTTGTGTCATTATCTACGTATACGGCTTTCTTAAAAGTAATAGAATCCAACTCATAAGAGTCTGTACCATGAGCGTTCTGCCAGTAATATCCACGGTTCATTGTATGACGGTAATCGTTCTTAAAGAATAATTTACCGGAAACTTTACCATTCTTTACACTCTTTACGATAAAATAAAGAGTACCTGGCGTTCCATAATACGGACAGCATTCATTAGTAGTACTAGCACACTGATAAAGCTTAAACAGCTTACCACCAAACAGATCCCACATTGCTTTGTAATCAGTTCCACTCGTAATATTGAGCTTCATAGGAGCCTGAGTATGAAAGTAATTATGAGCCTGGAAATGAGAGGACACCTTAGCACGTGCTGCAAAGACATCTCCAACCTTAGGAGAATACATGCTTGCACCAGACGTTCTCTTTAAGTTTCTGAAATCTTTATCACTAGATTCTGACCCATCACCACTTGCAGTAGGAATACCACCCAGAGACTCAATAGATCTGAAATCGAATACTACTTTTTCAGCATCCTCAGTATCACTGAAAGTAAACGTATCCTCATAAGCACGTTTTCCTTCACCTGGATTCAGGTTTACCCACAGATAGGATTTTGAATCAACGAGTTTCTTGCCATTATATACACTGAACATATATGGCAGAGACAAATCATTAGGATCCATCTCGAACTTGTAGCTTAAAACATCACCTTCAACTGTCCAAGATTCACCATCTTTCAGAGTTTTTACAGGATCTGAACTACCCTCTTCGTAGATACGTACTACACCTGGTCCTTTTGTCTTAAAGACTTTACCTTCTGTAGCTTCCTCATCCTCTTCAAACTCAGCAGTTACGGTTAATCCTTCTTCATCTTTCAGGATGAAAGTAAGTTTTCCATCTTCAGCATTGATTCCTGTAGATGTTTTCAAAGTAGAAACTTCATACCCTTCTTTTGCTTTGGCTTCTACAGTGATTTCTTTTCCAACTGGAAAATATGCTTCTGGCAGTTCTGTTGAACCCTCTTCTGGTGTGATCTCCCCTTCTTCACCATCACAGGTAACTACCAGACGTTCGCACCCTTCTCCAACAGAGAATTTTACAGGTGCTAACTCTTCTTCTGCTTCTTCCTCTTTTACAGAGAATGAAGTTAACAGACATCTTTTTTCTGTTCCAAAAGTAAAGGTTTTAGATACTTTAGAGGTTTCAGCCTCGAATACGTTATCCTCAATAACCTTACCTTTGTCAGTCATCAGTCTGTATGTGGCTACATTATACCGTTCGGACTCGGCTTCGATATCAATCGTAATGACTGTGCCCTCCTCCCTTTCTAATTCGAAAGGTTTTGATGTGGTATCCACATAAGTAACCTCTTTAATGACTTTATTATCCTTGTCCTTAAGAGTGACCTTACCACCATTGTTTACGGAAATTTCCAGAACACTGGTAACCTTTTCTGTATTAGACTCTTTTTCAGTGTCCTCTACATTGGTTTCCTTTGTTTCAGGTTCAGTAGCTTTTTCAGTTGCCTTTTCAGTACCTTCCTCTGTTGCCTTTTCTGAATTAGCTTCTGTAGCTTTTTCGGTAGTTTTCTCAGTTGCCTTTTCTGTTGCTCCTGTTTCCTCTACTTTTTCAGTAGCTTTCTCAGTTGCCTTTTCAGTTGCCTCTGGCTCCTTATTTGTTCCTGGAGCAGACTCTGAATTGGTTTCTGGAGCCTTCTCGGTTACTTTTTCAGTCGTCTCTGGTGCTGGTTTTGCTTCAGTATTAGCACCTTCCTGAGCTGTAACACTTGCTTTAGGCTCCTCTTCGTTGCTCAAGTCAAGTGACACCGTTTTTGATGCTTCTTCTTTAGCTTCTGTAGCAGTTTCTGCTTCAGTAGCTTCCTCAGCGAAAACAGTAATATCAGAGATCGGCATAGATGTCATGACTGTTGAAACAGTCAAGAGCATAGCCACACAACTTCTAATCTTACGTTTCATAAGCTCTTTCTCCTTTACTTTATTAAGTTGTTTGTTAATCCCCTTTAAATATGTTTATACCCCTTTCTATTCCTATACACATACCTCCTTTCAAACTCTAACATAATACCAAATTCTAGAAAAAGCCTCCTACAATTCTACAAAAGATACAAAATTAAATACCCATTGTAAGAGTCTAACCATTCTAGCGTCGATACAAGTGATATATCGATACTACTAAACTAAAACTCCAAAAAGAGCATTAGCAAAATACCCTATTTCTGGAAAATTATTAAGAAATAAAAAGAGCACCCATTAAGGATGCTCTTCTAAACTACTAAATGTTAGTCTTTCCACTCTTCAGGCAATTCATTATCAACCTTGTCAAATACCCTGATTGTCACTTCTGAACCACCTTTTCCATCTTTTGTTGTACAGCTAAGTACTACTACCCCCGAACCTACACATTTTACAGATCCGTTACCTTCGATCGTAGCAACTGATGGATTATCACTGTACCAGTTTACTTCTGAATCACTAGTCAGATTAAAGCTTGAACCTACCTCAGACGTAGTATTAGGTACGCCAACAATGTTTACCTTACCATACTCCTTAAACTCAGTATTAGGTTTTGTTTCTGGTACCTCTGTCACATTCTCTGTCTGCTTTTCAGTCACTTTTTCAGTTTCACCTTCTGTTGATGGCTTTTCTGTTGGCTTTTCAGTAGGCTTCTCAGTAGGTTTCTCTGTAGGCTTTTCTGTTTGTTTCTCAGCCGGCTTTGTAACACTCTCAGTTTCTTTGTTTGTCTCCGGCGTCTTTTCAGTACTTGGTGCTGTCTCCGGCGTCTTTTCAGTACTTGGGGTTGTTTCAGGTTTCTTCTCAGTACTTGGGGTTGTTTCAGGTTTCTTAACATCAGATGCTTTTTTCTGAACAGTTAAGAAGATAGAAGCTTTTACCCCATTACTAGCCGAGCAGATAATTTCAACCTTACCATCTTTCTTTAATGTAACTACCCCTTTCTGGTCCACCGTTGCAATACTCTTATCTCCTGTAGACCATGTTACATTTTTATCTGTAGCATTACTCGGAGAAATATTGGCAGAAACCGTCACTTTATTACCTACCTCTAATTTTCCATTACAAGCAAGATCAATTTTTGTAACCTTTACTGCCTTCTTCTCATTTGTAATCTTAACAGTACATTTATATGTCTTACCAGAAACCTTAACAGTTACCTTATAAGTACCTTTTTTCTTTGCCGTTAATTTTACCTTATTCTTGCTTAATTTCTTCAGAGCCAATGCTTTTTTATTAGAAGTAGCCCATTTTGTATTCTTTGCATTATCCTTCAGACTTAATACAAAGGTATCTCCTACTACCATATTTACTGTCTTATTGCTTAATGTAGGTTTTTCTTTCCGTGCTTTTACTTTAACAGTACAGGTATACGTTTTCTTTCCAACCTTTGCTTTAATCTTTACCGTTCCTGCCTTTTTAGCAGTAATTAAAATATTATCTCTTGATAATTTTTTAATAGAAGCCTTAGCACCACTAGATGTAGACCATTTAATAGATTTCTCTCCGGCATTTTTTAATCTTAACGTTGTTGTTTTACCCACTTCCAACGTGATGGATTTCTTGCTGAGAGAGGGATTTTTGCTTGCTGCACTTACTGTACTTCCAAGTACCATCTGAAACAACAAGCAGAATATTAAGCATATAGTTAATATTCTCTTCTTTTTCATATTATACCTCCCATTTTTAAATGACTAGGTACATTATTCAGTAACTACCTCAGTCTCCTCCAGAGATACTTCATCACCTACAGAAAGGGAAATATCTTCATCAGAATCAGTAGTATCCTCTTCTGATGCAACCTCTGTAGCAACTTCTGTATCATCAGTAGGAACATCTGTTTCTGCCTCTGTACCGTTTTCACTGATTGCTTCTGTGTCTGTTTCAGCTTCAACTACATCTAAAGTAACCAGTTTTGAAATCTCCATAAGTTTCTTACCTACCTGATACTCTTTGAAAATATCCTGAATATAGTCAGAATATCCCACAGCATCCAACTCTTCCTTAAACTCATCTTTGGATTCATACCCATATAAAGAAGCCTGCCTCTCAAGATAGGCATCAAAAGCATCATCACTCAGGTCTACAGATTCTTTCTCAGCAAAAGCTGCGATAATCTTTTCCTGCTCAATAGCATCACGAGCTGCATTTCTAATTGACTGTTCAAAAGATTCTACAGGATCAACTGTTGTTGAAGCTTCTGTTTCTACCTCTGTAGATGTTTCAGACTCTGATTCCACTTCTGAACCTGCTTCAGATTCTGACTCTACTTCTGATCCTGCTTCTGTACTTTCTGATTCCGAAGCTTCTTCTGTATCTGTTGAGACATCATAACCCTGAAGCTGTTTTACGTAATCTTCATAGGTCATATCCATATCTTCTGCATCCTGCTTGTACTGATCAATTGTCTTGTTTGCTTCTGCATCAATTTCTTCATCGGAAACCTCTGCATAACTTACGTTGTACAAATCATTAATCAGTGAATAGATAGCAGAAGAATCCGCCATCTCTTCAGCCTGTTTCTCAAGAGTATCCATGATTCCGGCTTTATAATCCTCAACCGTATCATAATCTGTATTGTCTTTTACCCACTCGTCTGTCAGCTCTACTTTCTGAATAGGTCCTGCAATGCTGTTTACCACAACGCTCATAGTAGCTGTCTTACCTGCCACATCTTCTTCTGCGTAATCTTCTGGAAATTCTACATCAACATTAAAGGTCTCCCCAACCTTATGACCTACCAAAGCATTCTCAAAATCTGCAATGAAAGTACCATCACCAATAGTGAGCTCTTCCTGCTCCCCAGAAAGACCATCCATTTCTTTACCGTCCACAGAACCCGTAAAGCTTACAACTACTGTATCTCCATCAGCTACTGTACCTTCTTCTTTGTATTCTCTTGTCTCGTTACTTTCCAGAACATCATTGATTGTATCTTCTACGTCCTGATCTGTTGGAGCTGTATACTCTCTCGTATATGTAAAGTTAGAGTAGTCACCAAGATATACCCCGTTCTCATCCAGACCTGAAGTATCTGATTCTGAATCCGTTTCTGAAGATTCCTCAGAAGCATCCTCTGAGTTCTTTTCTGACCCTTCTTCTGCACCTGCTTCCGTCGAGTTACCTTCTGTAGATCCTCCTTCTGTTGAAGACTCTGTTGCAGTTGCCTCAGTTGTAGCTTCTTTCTTACCAGAACCACAACCTGTCAAACTACCGACAATCATAGTTCCTACTAATAATCCTACCAAAATGTTTCTTTTTTTCATCTTAGAATATCTCCTTAACCTAATATTTTGGCATTTGCCATGACTAAACACCGCATCCACTAACACCCTCAAAACAAAACAGTAATTACCCACACTTTCTCATAAGTATGGGTAATTACTATATATTTAACCAAATCTCACTTACTTAATTGTGACTTTTATTGTCTTATAAGCACCTGTCTGAGACATTACATAAATATAACAGGTTCCCTTTCCCTTTGCTGTCACCTTGCCTTTTGAATTTACTGTTGCTACTTTAGTATTCGATGAGATGTATCTTAATCTCTTAACGTGACGAGATACATTCTTATCTTTTACCGATGCTTTAATTGTACCAGTCTTACCCAACTTAATTGTTTTATTCTTCAAGGAAGCTTTAAGCTTGGTAGGATTCTTTTTCTTTCCTCCAGTAGTTGTTGCATGAATTGAAATAGACTTAGCAAGAGTTACCTCGGAAGAATCATCTGTGTTCACAGCTTCTACATAGTATTTGTAGTATTTCTTGCTCTTCAGACCCTTTCTCGTAAGAGAAGTACCTTTCACGCTACCCAGATACAGGTAACTATCACCACAATCTGAACCATACACTTTATAATATTTAGCATCCGGAATCTGATTCCAAGTAATTGTCTGGGAATTCTTTGTGCTCTTCTTAATCACTGGAAGTAACTTAGCTGTAGGAGTTTTAGCTTTAATTTCAACTGCTGCTTTCTTATTACCACATTCTGCACACTCCTCATGCTTTGATCCTGGAACACCATATTCAGGTTCTTTATCAGTTACCCATTTGAACTTATGACCTGTTGCCTTTACAACATTGTCTACGATAACCTTTCCACAATTCTTGCAAGTACGTGTTGTAAATCCATCATTTGTGCATGTAGGAGCTGTAACTACATCTGCCCATGCATGTCCCGTTGCCGGAACTTTACTGTCTACTAATACGTATCCACACGCTTTACAAGTATGGGTTGTATAACCTTCAGTTGTGCAAGTCGGAGCTGTAACTACATCAGACCAATCATGACCCTTAGCCGGCTTCTGACTGTCAACATAAATATTACCACAAACCTTACAAGTATGAGTAGTATAACCGCCAGTTGTACAAGTCGGCTCTGTTACAACATCAATATTCTCATGCGGTAAAATAATCTTATGAGACGGATCCTTCGTACAAGTGCCAGTATGAGTAGCGTTATTGTTTGACTTATAAATGTAGTTGTGACCTGTCGCATCCTTGTAGTTATCCTTGTACTCATTGCCACAGAGTTTACAGGTATGTAAGTCATATCCCCTTGTTTCACACGTCGGGCTTACAGTTGTTACAGTATACTTATGAGGTTCAACAATATTAATCTCATAAGGATCGTTTTTGCAAGTTACACGATGAGTTCCATCTCCCAGATCCTCATAGACATGATTATGACCAAGCATAGGAGTTTTACTGTCAACATAAGTATATCCACAAGCTTTACATCTATGAGTTGTGTAGCCGTTTGTTGTACAGGTAGGCTTTGTTACGATATCTTCATAATCACAAGCCTCTCTTACTGTATGTCTTGAGTTGTGTTTGCATACTCCCTGATGAGTTCCATCATTTAAAGAGGTGTATACATAATCATGACCCAGTTTTGCAACATAATTGTCTCTGTAAACAGCCTTACAGATACTACACTTATGCTCTGTATACCCATCCTGAGTACAAGTAGGAGCTACCACCTTATCTACCGTATCACAAGGCTGAGTTATAACTTCAGAACTATCATTTCTGCAAGTTCCCGTATGGGTTCCATTATCATTGTATACCCATTCATAATCATGACCAAGCTTAGCTACAAAATTATCCTTGTAGGAGTAACCGCAAACCTTACAAGTATGCAGGTCATAACCCTGATTCTCACAGGTAGGTTTTACTGTTTTTACGGTATACTCACAATTTTCAATAATGGAGTGAGCACTATTAAACTCACAAATACCCGTATGGGTTCCGTTATCATTGGATGTATAAACATACTTATGCGTTGTAGCTGGAACATAATTGTCATTATAAGTATAACCACAATCCTTACAGGTAAGTTTTGTATATCCTCTTGTTGTACAAGTTGGATCTACTACAGTTTCTTCAAAGTCATGCTCCTCTGTAATGACATGGGTAGAATCATGCTTGCAGACTCCAGTATGTGTTCCATTACCATTATTGGAATACTTATACTCATGACCTACAGGATCTACGTAAGAGTCAACCAGTACATATCCGCACTTATCACAAATATGAGAGGTGTAGCCTTTCTCCAAACAAGTTGGCTTTGTTACATAGTCATGATAGTACTCCTTACAGTATTCTGTTACCACATGATTCTTGTTTCTTGAGCAGATACCCGTATGGGTTCCATTCTCATTATCAATCCAAGAATAATCATGATTGAGAGATTCAACATACTCACGCTTTTCCTCTCGACCACACTTTCCGCATACATACAAGGTATAGCCCTCATCTCCACAAGTAGGTAATACCTTATTCTGGAATACCCACTCGTGAGGTTCAGAGTATGTATGACTTGCATCATTACGGCAAATCATAGTATGCTGACCATTGCCGTTATCAGTTGCATAGTAACTATGACCCTTAGCCGGGTCTGCCGGATTATCCTCTGTGTAAGAATCACCACATTCCGTGCATACATACTCAAAGTAGCCATTCTTCTCACAGGTTGCGCCGATTGTTGTTTTCTTGTAGGTGTGTTCATGAACATTTAAAGTTTCTTCAGCACCGACCACTACAGGTGTCCCAATAGTACTGAATGCCATCACGGATGCAAGCAGTATTGGAGCGATACGTTTTCTAAAATTCATATCCTTTCCCTCTCTTTTCTTTAAATTTTAGACTTTGTTAATATAGAAACATCAACTTTCTTATATAAAAGGTATCTGGTGATCTATAAGATCACCAGACCCTTTACATAACATTACTGCATTGTCACAGTCTTATGGTAATTGAAACTGCTATCAGCGTTTGCAGACATATCTACATCAATACTCTTTCCATAAGCATTATGACCATAAGCTGGAATCAGCTCTTTTACATAATACCAACCATGAGGTAAATCAGATGAGAATCTAGCAATACCATGCTTGTTTGTCTGCTGGGTTTCAATCAAGGAACCTCGTCTCAGAATAACTTCGCCGTTTTCTGTAACAATATCATCCTTAGCATACAGACCTACGACAGAACCTTCAATTGCAGTATTATCAGCTTCCTTACGATTTACAGAAATGTTAACTTTCTGTCTGGAGTCAGATGATACAACTCTTCCTTCATTGGCTCTTACCACCGGAGTACTATCGTTCTTGTATGAAAGCGTCGCAGTATATTCAGTAGCATCTTCTACAATACCCTGAGGGGTTGAGGTTTCTTTTACAATATACTTACCAAGATACATATCTCCAAAGTATACCAATCCGTCAGCACCCGTCATTCCAACTGCTTCCTTAGAGATACCTCTTACACCTGTCTTAACTACATCACCCTCTCGATAGATCACACCAGTTACACCATCAGGATGTACGATATCCTCTGCTGCATAAACAGTGTACTCTGTATTTGCAATACCCCTGTTAGCATATTTGAAATCGGAGATCATCCACTTAAATTCTTTAAGGAGATATTCACAAGTCCAATATGTCTGACTCAAGGAGCTTAATACCTCACCATTCTTTTCAGCTAGAATACTTCCAGTTACAAACTGATTTGCTACAATTATTTCAAGGTTTTCATCCTCAGGCATTGTGAACTCTACCTTAGTATCAGCTACCTTCGTAAGCTTATCACCCATAAGGCTTGGTATTACAATATTCTTTGTATAACCATCCCTAGCAGATGTTTCTACTAAGTAGTAAGTATCACCCTGGTTCAGACCATAGTATGTAAATCCACCATCTGTTCCACCAGTAGTAAACTCTTTAATTACTCTACCCTCTGTATTCTGGATCTGGAAGTGAGCACCTGACAGTTCATTCTTAGTAATATCATCAATTAACTTAATGTTTACCTTAGAAGTTTCTGTTCCAGCTTCAGCTGCTACCCTTGAGATTTCTACGCTATCATCTTCATAATGAACACTTGCGTCTAATACGACATCACCAGTAATAGCTTTATATCCATACGCTTTTGATGTTTCTCTAGCAACATATGTTCCAACTGGAATATCCTGTAAGAATCTTACTCTACCTGTTGGTCCACTAATTGCCTCCGCTACTTTATCACCCTCAACAAAGAGTACATTTCCATAAACATCAAGGACTTTATTCTTTGCATACAAGGTGAATGTAGATCCGGAAACTAATTCCATTCTACCGTTCTTAGAACCACGTACTGTAATACCAGTTCTTCCCAACAGATGGGCTTCTGGATCTTTCACACCATCTAAGGTATCAAGATCAAGACCCATATCTACCTTCTGAATCTTATTTGTGAGATTTACATCTGAGTAGAACTTATCAGTACTATAATCTTTAGAGCCATAAATATCACTCAGATAGGTGTCTCTAAGATCCACATTAGTGGTTGTTACGTCATTTCTAACATAACCATGTACTGCCTCTGTCTCTTCTACTACATAAGATCCTAAGTACAGATTAGGAACCTTAGCATTACCATACTCATCAGTAATAACTTCAGTTACATAATCACCCTTTTCATAGAGTACTGTATTCAGTCCATCAAGACTAAGAATCTTATCTTTTGCCTTAATTGTATACTTCATACCCGGAAGTCCACTCATGTAGTATTCAATGTTTCCATCTACTACTCTCGGTACCTGACCTTCCGTATGGATCGAAATACCACCCTTAACAGTCTTGTTGAACAAGCTGATTACCTGTACCCTATTATCATCTACAATCTTGAACTGACCTACGTTCTTATCAAGAGATGTGATACCCATATTTGTTGCTTCAAATGCTGAGTACTCTCTATCATCGTAGCCAATCTTTTCATAAGGTGTCGTATAACCTTTCTTCATGTATAAGGTATTTTCATAACCAAATACAGGGCTATCTTCCACCAGAGTATAAATTGTATTATGTTCAAGACCTCTAATGATAATATTGTTATTCCGTTCTGTTGCGAAGTGAGTTACCAATGTACCCTTGTTGTCATAGATTGACAGGTTTACACCAGTTAATTCTACTTCAGTATCGTAATCCATCAGAGCGAATACCGTCTTTGTCTGCTCAGTTTCATAGATGATGTTTGTTTCGATGCTTTCTTCGTTACTCAGATCACCTGTGAACTTGAACTCCTTAATCTCATCATTGCTATCATAACCAATAGCTGGCTCGATCTCTTTGATATAGTAGTTACCAAATGGAATATCAGATTCAAATATACCAAATCCTCTATCACTTGTGCAAACTGTTTCAATTAAGGTATCCTTTTCCATAAGCAGACTGCCATCAGCATTATACATTCTGTCCTTATTGTACAGACCGTATATAGCACCTTCCGGCTTTCTAGCTTCGTCTTCCTTATCTCTTACGATTACTTTTATTTTTGCTTTCTGTCTTTCATTCTTGAACTCTGCGTTTTTATCAGCTTCTACATAAGAGGTTTCATAATCCTTATAGTTTAAGCTTACCTTTTCAACAGAATTATTTCTCAGATAACCACCATGCAGACTTGTTTCTTTCACATAGTAATTACCCAGATACAAGAAGTTGAAGTCAGCAATTCCAGCTTTATCTGTCAGAACTACAGCCTTATTGTTGATTGTTCTAACATTCATCCTTACTACATCACCCTTGTGATACAGCAAACCAGTTTCTCCGTCTGGATGATAAATATCTTCATCAGCATAAGCGGTAAATTCTACACCGTTCATAGCTATATTACCATATCTGAAGTTTGTCTTCATCCACTGGTATACCCTGTATGAGAAGTTTCTTTCTTCAGTTACAGCCTTAGCATCTACCAATCCATCTTTAACTTTGTTTACTACAAAGCTTCCAGTTACAAAGGAGTTGCTAATCTTGATCACTAACTCTGGTACTTCGTCTTCAGATACCTTAAAGGTTACCTTATTAGGTGCTACCCTAGTAAGTTCATCCTTCATAGAGCCACTAATATTAATCTTGTTTGTATAACCATATCTTGGAACAACTTCCTCAAGAGTATAGGTTTCACCCGGCTCAAGACCGTATACAACCATTCCATCTCCATGAGTATTTGTCGTATTAATGGTTTCCACAACCTCATTAGCACTATTCAGGATTCTTAATGTAGCTCCTGCAAGTTCTACGCCTGTAAGATCATCATACAAGTACAGCTTAGTAACTGATTTGTAATTTTCTACCTCATAAGACTGTCTCTGGATCTGTACCTCATCATCAGTGTTTCTAGCTGAGGTATCAAAGATGTACTCTTCTTTTGATGGATAATGTCCAGATGGAGCTTTAACCTCAACTGCTCTGTATTTACCGTCAGGTAAATCAAAGTCGTTAAATCTAACTCTACCCGCTTTATCACTTGTTGCTCGCTGAATAAATGTATCAGCTGGAATGATAACATTTCCATAAATATCGGTTACATCTTCTGCGGCATACAATTCGAAGATCGCACCCTCAACTGGGGTAACATCTTCACCTGATCTGCTAAGTTTAACTATACCTGTCTTCAGGTATAATCCCTTGTCTGGATCAACCGCATCCACTCCATCCGTAATTTGAGGTATATCGCTACCAATATCAAGCCGCTGCCTAATATTTGTAAAGGTTTCCACAAAGTGAACCAACTCTGCTTCGTATTCAGATTTTACGAAGTTGTTTTCATCGTAAAATGTCTTTACATCGAAGATCTTTTCAGAGTTTTCGTAGTCCCTAGCATAACCCTTCGGAGCATTGGTTTCAACTACCCTATATTTTCCTAACGGCATATCCTCCAGAGTAGCTTCACCATTTGCATCAGTTACTACAGAATCAATCTTTTCACCATCTGCATACTTAACATCTGAATATCCGTCTGCACTAGGAATATCTCCATCTGCAAAGATATCAAACTTAGCTCCTGGCAAACCGCCTACTTCATATCGTACCTGATAAAGTTTATTATCCTTAATGGATGTTACTGGTACTTCACCCTCTTTACGAACAGTCACATCAGCTACTGTAGCCTTGTTAAACAGATTTACTACCTGTACTCCACCAATATCCTGAACAACAAATTCAGCAATGTTCTTTCTAGTAGAAAGAATATCTATATCAGAAGCATTGTAAGTAATATCTTTTCTAACAATACCGTTCTTTGTATGTTCTGAGGTGAAACCATCTTTCGTATATACCGTATTTCCATAACCGCTTCTTGGCTGTCTTTCAACTACCGTATATACTTCACCTACCCTAAGACCTCTGATTATCTCATTCAGACCGTGCTTAGATGTGTAGGTTGCTACCGTTACGTCATCCTTATCACGGATCTCGTATACCACATCGTCTAACTCAACTTCGGTATCGTAATCCATAAAGGAGATCATTACCTTAGTCTGCTCATTCTTAAATGCTAACTTGTAGTCTACTGTTTCCCTACAATCCACACTCTTAGAAGCATCTACTACAATCACTTCATCACTAGAGGTATAACCTTCAGGAGCCTGAAGCTCTTTAATGTAATACTTCGCAAGAGGTAAATCAGATTCAATATGAGCTACCCCATCTTCACCAGATACAACTGTTTCTATTAAGGTATCTCTTGGAACAATGACTTTTCCATCCTTATCACAAATATCCTCTTTAGCATACAGTCCAAATACTGCTCCGGCTACTCCAATGGTTTCATTTTCTGCATCTCGCTTTGTAATTTCCATGTTAATCTTCTGTCTTACGTTTGTGTATACAACATCATCAGGAAGAATAACATTCTCAGTTACATAATCTTTGTATACGAGATCTACTGGAGCCTGAACGGTATTTCTTACATACCCATTCGGCATTTCTATCTCTTTTACATAATACTGACCGAGATACAGATTCCAGAATCCTGCACAACCATTATGATCCGTAGTAACAATAGCATCATTTTTTGTGGTTGTTACATTCATCTTAACAAGTTCATCCTTGTGATACAAGATACCTGTCTTTCCATCTGGATGGAAGATATCCTCTCTAGCATATACTGCAAATACAGCACCTTCAAGTTTAATCTTCTTATATCCAAAGTGGGTCTTTTTCCAAGTAATCTTGTTACCCAAGAAGTATCTGTCCTCCTCACTATATCTTACACATCTGAGATCTTCACCATTCTTATCAATAAAGAATGTACCCGTAACAAATGCATTTTCAATAATGAGTTTTGTTACATCTGAACCATCTTCAATTACAAATGAAACATCATTTCTGGACTCTCTTGTGAGAATTCCTTTCATCTCTTCCGGAATGATTATTTTATTGGTATAACCATTTGGCGGAACTGTTTCAACAAGATGGTATGCCTTACCCGGAGTAAGACCTTTTACAATAACTCCTTCGCCATTAGTATCCTCTGTAACTATTGTATCAGCTTCAACACCATAATCGTCTACGATCTTAATCTGACCACCGACTAATTCATTCTTTGTGATACTATCTCTAAGAATGATAGATGTTGTTGTGATTCTGTTTCTAATAGTTCCAGTGTAACGTCCGATTTCTACCTCTTCATCGTCTTTCCACTCGTCTGCATCCCATTCAAATGTACTATTAGTTGAATGATAACCCTCTGGGCTATTTGTTTCTACTACATAGTATTTTCCAATCGGGGCATCTACGTTGAAAGCTGCTCTTCCGTTTTCATCACTTACCGCCTTAGCTACTTCAGTATCTCTAGGAATAATGACATTGCCATAGACATCAGTGATATCTTCTTTAGCATAGAGAGTAAACTCAGCACCACTAATTGCAAATTCTTTTCGACCATCCACACCGATCTTATAAATACCAGTCTTCAGATACAAATCTTTATCTGGGTCTTTCATGTCATCAGCTGGATCATCACTTACAGGTATGTCAGTACCCATATCAACCTTCTGTCTGTTGTTTACAAACTCGGTTTCATATGTTACCTTAGACTTACCGTAATTCTCTTTCGAGAACATTTCATTTTCGTAGAAGCTCAAGATATCAGATACCTTTGTGCAATTCTCTTCATCTCTTGAGAATCCTATCGGAGATTTTGTTTCTTTTACGGTATACTTACCAAGATACAAATCAGTTATTACAGCGTATCCAGTATCATCTGTTTTCAGAGTAGCTACAAGATCACCTGCATTAAACTTGTTACTTGAGTATCCGTCAGGACTTACAATGTCCTCAGCTGCGCATACTTCATATTCAGCATTTGGAAGTCCCTTAACTGTGTAAGAGATACCTCTTACTTTGTTTGCTTTAACACTTACCCTCGGCACTTCACCTCTCTTGACTACATCAAGATCAGCTTTTACAGGATCAATGAAGATATTTAAGATCTGTACCAGATCTGTATCACTCAGTACAAACTTAGCTGTATTTGTGACTACATTCTTCAGATCAATATCCTCTGCATCATACAGGTTGCCTTCGTTATCTACATAACCGCTTGTTACATAAGGAGATTCATAATCGTCCTTTGTTACAATGCTGTTTGTATAACCCCTTCTAGGATGTACTACCTCAACTGTGTACAATGTACCAATTTCAAGACCCTTAATTACTACGTTTTCGTTATGAACGGATGACCATTCACCAACAACTTTTCCATTAGGATCTTTAATCCTGTAAACTGCACCATCAAGTTCTACATTTGTTTCAGAATCTTTAATGGACACTACAGCCTTGCTTATAGAGTTTCCGACAGATTCTTTCATACGAATTACTTCAAATCTTTCATCAGAAGCAATCGTCTTAGCATCAAAGGTTACTACCTTATCCGTTGAATAGAATCCTGTAGGTGTCTTCGTTTCTTTAGCATAGTAGATACCCACTGGGAGAACTTTCTTAAAGGCTATTCTTCCATCTGCATCACTTACAGCCTTGTCTACAATTGAATCTGCTCTGATAATTACATTTCCAAATACGTCAGTGATATCTTCCTTAGCATAGAGTGTAAATTCTGCACCCTCAACTGGAACTATACCCTTTTCATTAGCATTGTACTTGTAAATACCTGTGTTCAGATATAAGTTGTAGAATGGATCTTTCACTGTATCACCTTCTGGGCTAACAGGATCAATATCAGAACCAATATCTACCTTCTGGAGAGTATTTACAAAGTTCTGAACTACCTCAAATGTAGAAGTACTTGCATCATTGACATTCTCCTTATAGTAAGAAGCCAAATCAACAACCTCTTCACAATTTGAAGCATCTCTAGCATAACCAATAGGTGCCTTAGTTTCTACTACTCTATACTTACCTAAGTACAGGTCAGATACCGTAGCAGAACCATCGTTTCCAGTTACTAAATCAGTTACTTTTTCACCCTCTGTATATACTACATCAGAGGTTCCATCCGGATTAACAATATCCTCACCAGCGTAAACAGCATACTCTGTATTAGGTAATCCTTTCACTTCATAGGTAATACTTTCTACTGTATTTCCCTTAGAAGCTACCACAGGAACTTCACCCTGTTTTACCACTTTCAGACTTGCTTTTACAGGATTTAAGAATACTGTTACAACCTGGACATCTGTTCCTGCTTTATCTTCAAGAACAAATCTTCCTAAGTTATCACGAACTTCTGTAAGTTCTACATCAGTAGCATCATAATGTCTACCATTGTAATTATAACCTGATTCTACATAAGGAGAGGTATAACCATCTTTTGTATTAACAGTATTAGTATACCCTGTTCTAGGTTTAACTACTTCTACCCTATACTGTTTTCCTAATTTCAAACCAGTTACAATAGTGTTTTCACCTGCTACAGATGACCATTCACCTACGACTGAATCTGTATCCTCATCAATAATCTGATAAGTAACATCACTCAGCTCATTTTCTGTTACAAGATCTCTTATGGAGATAAGAGTCTTACTTACAGTATTTCCAACTACCTTACCCAGACGGATAATTTCTACCTTTTCATCATCTTTAAAGACTGTACCATCAAATACAATCTCTTCATCTGTTGAGTAATATCCATCCGGTGTCTTTGTTTCCTTAGCATAATACTTACCAACTGGTAAAGTATTTGTAAAGGCTACCCTACCGTTTTCATCACTTACTGCCTTAGCAACTTCCGTATCTTTCGGGATTACCACATTTCCGAATACATCAGTTACATTGTCCTTAGCGTACAATGTAAACTCAGCACCCTGTACTGGAGTTTCTGTATCTTCAAATGTACTCATCTTGTAGATACCAGTATTCAAATACAACTCCTTGTTAGGATCTGCCGGATCTAATCCAGTACCCTCGTTTGTAGGAATGTCTGAACCAACATCTACCTTCTGAATTTCATTTTCAAATACTTCCGCTACTACACAGTTAGCAGTTACAAAATCATTTGCATTGAAGTAGGTACCTCCGTAATGTTTACTTAAATCAACTACTACAGATGAATCAGATTCATTTCTTACATAACCTTCTGGAGCTTTTACTTCCTTTATCTTGTATTTACCAAGATACAGATTATTTAATGTAGCCTTTCCATTTTCATCTGTTGTAAGTGTCTCAAGAACATCACCCTTGTGATATACAGCTTCTGAATGACCATCAGGATTCTGAATATCCTCAAATGCACTTACTTCATATACAGTTCCCGGCAGACCCTTCAAATCATATGTCAAACCAGTAAGTTTTCCATCTTTTATCTGGGTTGTAGGAACTTTACCCTGTTTCTCAACTTCCAATTCTGTCTTGAAAGCTTTGTTAAAGATTGTTACTACCTGAACGTCACTCGTATCAGATAATACAAATCTTGCAACTTCATTCTTTGTAGAAGTTATTTCCACATCAACAGCATCATAATGACGTCCGTTTTCAACGATACCATCTTCCACATACGGGGAAGTATATGCATCTTTTGTATATACCATATTAGTATATCCAAACTTAGGAGTTACTTCTACAACTCGGTACTCAGTACCAACTTCAAGACCTCTGATTACCGTATTTTCACCAGAAGCTGAAGTAAATTCTCCTACTACAGTATCATCTTCATCAATAATCTGATATACAACTCCATCAAGCTCTTCATTTGTATCAAAGTCTCTAGGAGAAATAACAGCTTTAATGATATCGTTATCAACTGTATGAGAGAGTCTTACTACTGCAACACGTTCATCATCTGACCAGTTTGCTGTATTAAACTCAACTACTTCATCACTTGAATGGTAACCAAAAGGAGTCTTGGTTTCTTTTGCATAGTAGATACCCAGAGGTATATCCTTCTCAAAGGCTGCTCTACCATCTTTATCACTTACAGCTACATCTACTAAAGTATCTTTAGGAATTATTACATTTCCAAATACATCTACGATGTTTTCTTTAGCGTATAAGGAGAACTCAGCACCCTTAACCGGCTTAACTTCACCCTTATCCTCAGATACCTTAATAATACCAGTTACACCCATAAGGGCTTTGTGAGGATCACGTACATTATCAAGATCTTCTGGAACATTATTACCTAAGTCTACTTTCTGAAGTTCATTTTCGAATTCAGTAAGTACTGTAAACTCACTTGTTGTATAATCTCCGATACCATAGATATCTTCTTCATACCCTGCCATGAGATTTACAATCTTAATACAATCATCTTCATCTCGTACATAACCCTTAGGAGCTTTAGTTTCCTTAACAACATAAGAGCCAAGATACAGATTATTCAAGATTGCAGTTCCATCTGCTCCTGTTACTAAATGACCTACTAAATCACCTTTCTTATATACATCGTCTGCATATCCATCCGGATTAGCAATATCACTGTTTGCAGTAATATCATACTCTGTATTAGGCAATCCTTTAAGCTTATAGGTTATTCCGCTGACTTTATTATCATCAATTACAGTTTCAGGTACTGAACCCTTCTTAGTAACCGAGATACTAGCCTTTACTGGAGTCATAAACAGGTTAACCACCTGTACACCAGTTTCCTTTCCAAATACAAATGTCGCTACATTCTTTTCCGTAGAAACGCCAGTTACATCAACTGCATCATAATGTCTGCCGTTATAGATGTATCCTTCTTTCACATACTTAGAAGTATATCCATCTTTTGTACTCAGATCTGATGTGTAACCCTTTCTAGGAGTTACTACTTCAACTCTGTACTGCTTATCAACCTTTAAGCCTTTTACAATTTCATTCTTACCATGAATGGAAGTCCACTCACCAACTACTTCATTATTCTCATCTACAATTCTGTAAGCTACGCCATCGATTTCATTATCTGTATTGTAATCCTTAATTGAAATTGTAGCTCTTGTAATCGTGTTACCTACACTCTTACTCAATCTTACTACTTCAACTCTCTCATCATCTTTACAGATCTCACCGTTAAACTCAATATCTTCATTAGAAGAAATGAATCCATCCGGAGTACTTGTCTCTCTGGCAACATACTTACCAACTGGTAAGGTCTCAGTAAATGCTGCTCTACCGTTTTCATCAGTCTCAGCAACACCAACTACTGTTCCCTTAGGAATAACAATGTTACCCTTTACATCCTTGATATTTTCTTTCACATACAGTGTGAACTCTGCACCCTTTACAGGATACTCAGAATCCTTATCTGTATAATACTTAATAATACCAGTATTCATATACAGATCACTGTACGGATCTCTTTCATCAAGATTAGTATCTGGGTTCTTAGGAAGATCTGAACCTACATCCACTTTCTGGATTTCATTTTCAAATCCCTGTTCAAATGTGTATGTCTGAGAATCATAAATACCCTTGTCATAGTAATTTTCTTTGTAGTAAGCTAACAAATCAATTTCTACTGAAGAGTTATTTTCGTCTCTCACATAACCTTCAGGTGCTTTTGTTTCCTTTACAACGTATTTACCCAGAGGCAAATCATTTACAACAGCCACACCGTCATTATTTGTAGTTACAGTTGCTACTAAAGTAGTTTCATCATCGTTTACAGCAGATACTGTATACTCCGTACCTGGTAATCCAACTAATTCGTACTTCAGACCTGTAAGAACACCGTCCTTAATCTGAGTTACAGGAGTCTTACCCTTCTTTGTTATACTAATATCAGCCTTTACTGCCTTATTGAATAATGTTACCACCTGTACCTTATCTGTATCATCTAAGGTAAATCTAGCAACTTCTTTCTTTGTTTCTCCTACTTTCACATCCTTAGCTGAGTAAGTTCTACCGTTCTCTGTAAAGCCTTCATCAACATATGGAGAAGTGTAATCATTATCAGCTATAACAGTATTTGTATAACCAATAGCAGGAGTTACTTCAATAACTCTATACTCTTTTCCAGTGTGAAGACCCTGAATAATGTTGTTCTCATCAGCCTTAGATGTCAACTCAGCGACTACAGTGCCACTCTCATCAACTACCTGGTATGCAACACCGTCAAGTTCATCTTTTGTATCGAAGTCTCTAAAGGATACTACAGTCTTAATTGTATCATTACCAACTACTTTGTTAAGTCTTACAATCGCAACTCTTTCGTCCTGCATACATTTAGTTGCATCAAATACAACTTCCTCGTCTGTAGAACTAAATCCTTCTGGTGTTTTGGTTTCCTTTGCATAATAGATCCCAAGAGGGAGATCCTTTGTAAAGGCAACCCTACCATTCTCATCACTGATTGCTTTATCTACTTCTGAGCCTGCACCGATAATTACATTACCAAAGACATCTACGATATCTTCTTTAGCATACAGAGTAAACTCAGCTCCAGCAACTGGAGTTTCTACATCTTTGTTTACAGAAACCTTTATAATACCTGTCTTTCCAAACAGATCTTTATAAGGATCTCTTGAGTCATTACCCTCGTCTGTAGGTATATCGGTACCAATATCTACTTTCTGAAGCTCATTTTCAAATGAAGATTTAACCTCAACTAACGTTGATTTATAATCTCCCTTACTGAAGTAATCTTTCACATATTTTTCAGAAAGGTCAATTACCTGATATGCGGTTTCTTCTTCACGGACATATCCTTCCGGAGCTTTTGTTTCATGTACTCTGTATACCCCTAAGTAGAGGTTTTCCAGACTAGCAATACCGTTTTCATCTGTCACTACGGTATCAACTACATCTCCTGCATTGAATATGTTCTCAGCAACACCATCAGGATTCTTAATATCTTTATCTGCTGTTACCTCATACTCAGTGTTCGGAAGACCCTTCAGTACATAATCGATAGCAATAACCTTACCATCTTCAGTTACAGTTTCCGGTACGTTACCCTTCTTGGATATCTCTATAGAAGCTTTAACAGCTTTATTAAAGATGTTTACCACCTGTACATCAGGTACATCTTTAAGTACAAAGGACGCTACCTCTTCTTTTGTTTCGATACCTTCCACATCAGAAGCTGCATAAGCTCTACCATTTTCAACATATCCTGTAGTCACGTAAGAGGATTCAAATCCTTTCTTAACAAGAATATCATTTGTATATCCCTGTCTTGGAGTTTCTACTACTACACGATACTGTTTACCAACAGCCAGACCTCTAATTACAGGATTTGTTCCTGACTTAGAAACCCAAGTACCTACTACCTTGTCATTTTCATCAAGAATCTTGTACTGAGCTCCTTCGATCTCATTTTCTGTATCAAAATCTTTCAGAGAAATGACAGTCTTAATAGTATCATTTCCGACTACCTTATTCAGTCTGACTACTTCAACTCTTTCATCATCCTTACAACAGGTTGCGTCAAATGTTACAACTTCATCTGTTGAATTAAATCCTTCAGGAGTCTTGGTTTCCTTTGCGTAGTAAACTCCGATAGGAAGTACTTTTGTAAATGCTACCCTACCATTCTCGTCACTTACAGCTCTGTCAACCACTTCATCAGCATGGATAATTACGTTACCAAGAACATCTAAGATATCCTTTTTAGCATAAAGAGTAAATTCAGCACCCTGAACTGGTACTTCCTCATCTTTATTCATAGTAACTTTAATGATACCAGTCTTACCAATCAGATCCTTGTGAGGATCTTTATCAACATCTTTTTCTGGTAAATCTCCACCAAGATCTACTTTCTGAAGTTCATTTACAAAATCAGCATTAACAGTAAAAGCAGTTTCTGCAAACTTTTCTGTATCATAGATATTGTTCTTATACTCAGATTCAATATCTACTGTCTTAGCTGAGTTTTCTTCAAGTCTTGAGTATCCATCAGGAGCCTCAATTTCCTTTACTTCATAAACTCCTAAGTACAGATCCGGTACTACTACCTCACCAGTAGCATTTACAATACTCTCTGCTACTGTATCACCTGCATTTAAGATATTTTCTGAATGTCCATCTGGATTTACTACATCTTCAAGAGCAGTAACCTTATACTTAGCACCTGGGATTAACTGAGTATTATATACGATACCCTTTACTTCCCCATCCTTAGAGACTACTTCAGGAACTTCACCAGATTTTGTAATCTTGATAGAAGCCTTTACAGGATCTAAGAAGATATTTACAACCTGTGCATCATTCTGTTTTTCGTCCTTAAGAACAAATCTTCCAGTATTCTCAACAATACCAGTAAGATCTACATCACTTGCTGCATAATGTCTACCCTTATAGGTATAACCAGACTTAACATAATCAGATTCATAATCTTTTACAGTACCAATGGTACTTACATAACCCTTTCTAGGTTTTATTACCTGAACCTGGTACTCTTTTCCAAGTTCAAGACCAGTAATTACATCGTTCTCACCAGAGACAGATGTCCATTCACCTACAACTGTATTTTTCTCATCTAAGATTCTATAGACCACATCGTCTAACTCTACCTTAGTTTTTGAATCCTTAATAGAAACTACAGTCTTGCTTACGGTATTTCCTACCGTTGCAGACATACGCATAACTTCTACTCTCTCATCATCTTTAAATCCAGTTGCATCAAACAGAATCTCTTCATCTGTTGAGTAGTAACCATCAGGAGTTTTAGTTTCTCTAGCATAGTAGACACCTACTGGAAGTTTACCTTTAAATGCTACTCTACCATTCTCATCACTTGTTGCTACAGCTACTATCGTACCCTTAGGAATTATTACAGTTCCATTGAGATCTGTAATGTTTTCTTTAGCATAGAGAGTAAACTCAGCACCAACTACAGGAGTTACATCATCCTGATATACACTTACTTTGTAAATACCAGTTTCTCCATAAAGATCTTTATAAGGATCACTCGGATCAAGAGTATCATCATTCTTCTTAGGAATATCTTCACCCAGATCTACTACCTGTAAATCATTTACAAAGTCAGTATTCACAGTAAACTTATCATCTGAAGCGTTACCCTTAACGTTTTCTTCATAGTAGCTCTTAAGATCAACTACTACTTCAGAACTATCCTCATGTCTTACATATCCTTCTGGAGCTTTTGTTTCTTTTACAATATACGTTCCAAGATAAAGATCAGCTAACTTAGCTACGCCAGTTTCATCTGTCTTAATCTTTGCTACCTCATCCCCAGCTTCATACAAGTTATTGCTATGACCATCTGGGTTTGGAATAGCTTCTTTTGCTCTAACAGTATACTCAGTATTCGGAATACCCACCATATTATAGGACAGACCCGTGAGAGTATTATCTTTAATCTGGCTTTCAGGTACTTCACCTTTCTTTGTTACTGTTAAATCAGCTTTTACAGCCTTGTTAAACAAGGTTACGATCTGAACATTACCTGTTTCTGTAAGTACGAAAGTACCTACCTCATTCTGAGCACCTGTAACATCTACATCAGATGCTACATAGTTTCTGCCGTTTTCTGTATAACCATCCTGTACATATGGAGATTCATAATCGTTATCATAGTATACTTTGTTGCTATATCCACTTCTAGTCGTTTCTACAACAACTCTGTATTCTTTTCCTACTTTTAATCCTCTAATAACAGGATTTCTTCCGGCTTCAGATGTGAACTCACCAACAACCTTATCATTTTCATCAATAACCTTATATACAACGCCATCTAATTCAGACTTTGTATCAAGATCTCTGATAGAAATAACAGTTCTTACTAAGTCATTTCCGACTGTGCTAGAAAGTCTTACGATACCTACTTTCTCATCATCCATGCATTTTGTTGCATCGAAGATAAATTCTTCTTTTGTAGAGGTAAATCCTTCAGGCGTCTTTGTTTCCTTAGCAACATAAACACCAAGAGGTAACTCTTTCGTAAATGCTGCACGTCCATCCTTATCACTTACAGCCTTGTCTACAGCAGTACCCTTCGGAATTATTGTTTTTCCAAACACATCTTTAACATCTTCTTTTGCGTACAGTGTAAACTCAGCACCCTCTACAGGTATCTCAACATCTTTATCTACTGTCACTTTCACGATACCAGTTTTTCCATATAAATCCTTATATGGATCTTTAGTATCATCCTCATTCACTGGGATATCAGTACCAATATCCACTTTCTGTAATTCATTTACGAAAGATGACTGTACATTAAACTTAGATGTTGTAAAGTCCTTTCCGTTATAGTAGTTATCCAAGTAGTAAGATTTAAGATCAATTTCCTGAACTGAATCTTTCTCAGCTCTTACATAACCCTCTGGTGCTTTTGTTTCTTTTACTTCATACTTGCCTAAGTACAAATCTGAAACAGTAGCCTTACCCTGATCATCTGTTTTTACTGTAGCAACAACAGCTTCGGCATCATAAATGTTTTCAGAGTATCCATCAGGATTTACAATATCCTCTTTAGCAGTTACACTATATTCAGTGTTAGGTAATCCCTTAACTGTATATGTTGTACCTACTGCACCATCTTTAATAGATACTTCTGGAACCTCACCAGATTTACTAATTGTAATATCAGCTTTCACAAGGTCATTATATAATGTTACTACTTGTAATTCAGCTACATCTTTTAATACAAAGGATGCAACATTCTTATTAACAGCAACATCAGTTACATCAAATGCATCATAATGTCTTCCTCGGAATGTGTACCCTGTCTTAGAATAATCTGAAACAGTACCATCTTTCTTAAGAACATTCAAGGTATACCCTTCTCTTGGAGCAACCTCTTCTACTCTATATTCTTTTCCGATTTCAAGACCATTAATGATTAAGTTTTCACCGTGAACAGTAGTCCACTCACCTACAGTTTTTCCATCTTCATCAAGAATTCTGTAAGTTACTCCATTCATTTCCACATCAGTATGATAATCTTTAATAGAAATTAATGTTCTGCTTACATTATTTTCTACCTTTGAGCTCAGACGTACAATTTCTACTTTTTCATCAAAAGCATATTTTGTTCCGTCAAACTCTACATCCTTATCAGTAGAATGGAAACCTTCCGGAGTTTTTGTTTCTTTTGCATAGTACTTACCAACTGGAAGAGTTACCTTAAAGGCTGCTCTACCATCAGCATCTGTAGTAGCCTTAGCAATTTCCGTATCCTGAGGTATAATAACGTCACCCAAGGTATTTACTACATCTTCCCTAGCATAAAGAGTAAATTCAGCACCCTCTACAGGATTGGACTTATCCTTATCCTCATAATACTTAATGACGCCAGTCTTCATATACAGATCTTTGTTAGGATCCTTCTGATCCAGATCATCACCACTTACAACAGGATCATCTGAACCGATATCTACTTTCTGAAGTTTGTTTTCATATGCACTCTCTACTTCAAATTCACCTGTTACATAGTCATCTGAATAATTAGACTGATAATAAGTCTTCGTATCCACAATAGTAGATGCTTTAGACTCTACCCTTACATAACCTTCAGGAGCCTCAGTTTCAACTACCTTGTAAGATCCTAAGAAGAGATCCTGTACCTCTACAGTACCTTCAACACCAGTTACAAAATCGCCAACTTTTTCACCTTTCTTAAGTACTACACCTGTATGACCATCAGGATTTACAATATCCTCATTTGCAAATACAGAGTACTTAGTACCCGGCAAGCCTTTCTTCTCATAGGACAAGCCTACAAGTTTTCCATCAGTTACTGTAGTTGTAGGAATTTCAGCCATCTTCTTGATAACAATATTAGATTTTACAGGCTTTGCGAAAATCGTTACAACCTGAGTATCGGCTGTATCCGCTACTGTAAATTCTGCCTTGTTACCTTTTACTGTAATCTGTACATCAACACCATCTTCTGGATCATAACCCTCTTTGTCTACAGCTTCATTTGTATAACCATCTTTCGGCTTTACAATTTCTACCGTATAGGTCTTTCCAATTGTAAGACCTGGGATTTCAGGGTTCTTTCCATTTTCTGATGTGTATTCACCTACTACAGTACCATCAGAACCCTTAACTACATACTTGACATCATCAAGTTCTACCTCAGTAGTAATATCTCTAATAGATACTACAGACTTTGTAATCTTATTCTGGAACGCCAGATTGAGGTCAATCACATCTCTTCCATCAATGGTTGCACTTGCATCTACATCTAAGATCTCATCACTCTTTGTATATCCTTCTGGAGCTTTGATTTCCTTCACATAGTACAAACCAAGTGGCAGATCTGCTTCAAACTGAGCAATTCCATCATCACCTGTTACAACTGTTTCAACAAGTTCATCTTTTGCTACAAGAACATCACCATTATCAGCAACAATATCTTTCTTAGCATACAAACCAAAGACTGCACCAGAAACTTTTATCATATTATTGTCAGCATCAAGTTTGCTAATTGTAAGATGAACTTTCTGTCTTACATTCTCAAAAGTAACTACCGTATCAGAAACTACATTTTCAGTAGTATCATCCACATAAGACAGCTTCACTTCAACCACATTATCATTTCTCAGATAACCTGCCGGAATGTTTGTTTCACGTACTTCATATGTACCCAAGTACATATTTTCAAATCCTGCGCTACCCTTATTGTCTGTCGTCTTAACAGCAGGATCATTTGTAGTTCTTACATTAGTTTTGACTACATCACCAGTATGATAAATAATACCAGTTACTCCATCTGGATGCATGATTTCTTCCTTAGCGTATACTGTAAACTCAGCACCTGCTAATTTCTTCTCTTTGTATCCAAATTTAGATTTAACCCACTGTACTTTATCACCCAAGAAGTATTTCTCAGACTCAGTGCGAACTACAGACGATAACGTGTCACCCCACTTGTCTATATAGAACGTACCAGTTACAAAAGCATTTTCAATCTTGATTAACTTAGCTTCTGGAACATTTGACAAGTCCTTATTGATGACTACATCATCTAATGTAAAGGTTACCTCAGTTCTTGATACCCTATTGAGGACATCTTTCATCTCATCAGAAATAAGAACTTTACTGGAGTATCCTTCTTTTGCTTTCTCCTCAACGATATGATATGTTACACCAGGTGTAAGACCGCTTATTACCTGACCTTTACCTTCCGTATCTTTCGTTGTGATCTCAGCTACCAGATTGTTACTGTTGTCATAAACCTTCAGGACAGTACCTGGGAGTTCTACATCAGTAATATCATCTGTTACAATAATAGATGCTTTTGCTTCTACATTCTGTACAGTTTCAGACATACGAACAATCTTTACAATCTCATCTGCCTTGTAGTCTTCACCATTAAACAGAACTTCAGCATTCGTTGAATAATATCCCTTAGGAGCTCTTGTCTCTACAGCCTTGTAATTACCAAGAGGAAGATCGAAAGAACTAAATCTTACACGTCCACTTTCATCACTTTCAGCTACTTCAACAGCAGTACCATTAGGAATAATTACATTACCGTTTACATCAGTAATGTCACCGTTAGCGTACAGAGTAAACTCTGCACCTGCTACTTTGTTTACAACATCATTATCTGTAAGACCTTCTTTAATGATACCTGCTTTCATGTACAGATTCTTAAATGGGTCTTCCTCTGTTGTCTCATCTGTGCTTTCTTCTGGCTTATAGTCCTTACCAATATCGAACTTTTTAATTTCATCGAAGAACTCGGCTTCAGCACCGAAAAGTTTGGTAACAAAATCACCTTTTTCAAAGTAATTTTTCTTATATTTATCCACAAGATCAATACTGAAGTTATCAGCATCGCTTAAAACATAACCAATTGGTGCTTTTGTTTCAGCCACATCATAATACCCAAGATAGAGATCATCTACCGTAAACTTACCACTTTCATCAGTGGTTGCTGTAGCAACTTTCTCACCCTGCTTAACTACGACACCTGAATAACCGTCTGGGCTTTCAATATCTTCATTAGCTACAACGTAGAACTCAGCACCTGCCAAGCCTTTCTTCTCATAGCTAATACCCGTTACTTTGTTATCCACAATTGTCGTTGACGGAACATTACCCACCTTGGACACAGTGATCGAACCCTTAACAGCCTCCATAAACAGATTTACTAACTGAGCATCCCCCGTACCAGATAAGGAGAACTTAGCTCTGTTACCTTCAACTGTAGGATCTACAACGCTTACATTGTAAGTGGAGCCGTTATAAACATATCCATTTGCTACATAATCAGAATCAAAACCGTCTTTTTTCAGTACCTTACTTGTATAACCTGAACGTGGTTTTACTATTTCAACAGTATACACTGTATCCACATCTAAGCCATACACAACAATGTTTTCACCATGAGCAGATGTTACTGTCTTTACCACAGATCCATCGCCAGTAAGAATATTGAACTCAACATCATCAAGTTCAACTTCTGTAGCGTAATCCATAATATCAATAACTGTCTTAGTCTGTTCATTTGTGAAGTTGATATCAAATGTAAGTACCTCATCACCCTCAGGTTCATGAGTTGCATTAATATCAATTACATTTGTGTTAAGAATATAACCCTTAGGAGCAATCAGCTCTTTTACATAGTACAGTCCAAGAGGAAGATCTGAATCAAACTGTGCTACGCCATTCTCATCAGATACAGCAGTCTCAACTAAAGTATCTGCATCTAAAGCCTTTGTACCATCTTTAGTATAGATAGCTTCTTTATTGTAAAGACCAAAGACTGCACCACTTAAGGTTACACTTGAATCATCTTTATCAGTCTTTTTAAGACTTACATTTACTTTCTGACGTACATTGTTGAAAGCAACGTTTCCTGCAATCTTAACTACAGGAGAAGTAGTATCAGACTGACGTAATACTATTTCCTCAGAAGTAGTATTCTTTAAATAACCTGCTGGAACATTTGTTTCTTTTACTTCATATACCCCTAAGTACAAGCCAGAGAACTGCAAATATCCACTTGCGTCTGTAAGACCCTTTGCTGGAATTAAAGCACCTCTAACATCCTGAGCAACAAGATCTCCCTTACTAAAGATTTTACCAGTTACTCCGTCTGGATGATAGATATCCTCTTTCGCATATACAGAAAACTCTGCACCACTCAGCTTCACATTAGAATATCTGAATTTTGTCTTTACCCAGTTGAGAACACGTTTCATAAATGTTCTTTCTTCAACTGTCTGTTTAACACTTGTAAGACCTTCACCAGATTTCTCAATAGCAAATGTACCAGTTACAAAATCATTCTCAATAACAATATTAGTTACCTCAGGAGAATCACCAGTGGCATCATCTACAACACCAGTAGGAACTACAAATGAAACCGTATCTTTGCTTTCTCTATGAAGCAAATCATTCATGGTTCCCGGAATTACAATAGAGGTTGTATAACCTTCTCTAGGTGTTACTTCTTTAATGTAGTAAGTATCACCTGGATTAAGACCCTTAATTGTTACGCCTGCACCATTTGTATTTTCTGTTGTAAATGTTTTTACAGGTCTTCCATCCTTATCAGTAATCTGAATAGTTGCATCAGCTAATTCATTCTTAGTAATGCTATCCTTAACAAAGATTCTAGCTTCTGTAAGCTTATCATCGAACTCTCCATTAAGAACATACTCTTTATACTGATCATTGTTAACCTTAGTTGTTGCATCAAATACAAGTTCCTTATTAGATGCATAATATCCAAATGGATTCTTTGTTTCTCTTACAGCATATACACCAACTGGAAGATCTGTCTTAAAGATCACACCACCATTTTCATCGCTGACTGCTTTTTCAATTACAGTTCCTGCTGCCATGATTACAGTGCCATCTACAGCCAAAATATTCTCTTTAGCAGTAAGAGTAAACTCTGCACCAGATAAAGGTACTTTCTTTCCAGAAGCATCTAAGCCATACTTAAATACCCCAGCTTTTACTTTTTCAGTGTTTCCACCTACGTTTACAATCTGACGATTATTAGTAAACTCTACAGTAGTAACTACATTAACATCGCCGTAATTACCCTTTCCATAGTAGTTGTTTACATAATCAGTAGATGTATCAGCATCTAAGCTACAGTTGTCTCTGTCTCTTGTGTACCCTTCTGGAGCTTTTGTTTCTACAACTTTATATTTACCGTTGTATAAGCCTTTCAGAGTACCATGACCTGTATTGTCTGTAGTAATCTTACCTACGAAAGCTCCCTTCAGAAGAATATTTCCTGAGTATCCATCAGGACTTTCAATATTCTCTGCTGCAATTACATCATATGTAGCCCCTGGTAATCCTTTTACATCATATGCGATAGAAGTAAGTTTACCATCATCTACTTTTGCAGTAGCAACTTCACCAGTTTTAACTACTTCAACATCAGATCTAAGTGACTTAATAAACAGGTTGACTAACTGAATACCACTTGATCCATCCAGAGTAAATGTTGCTGAGTTTTCAGTATAATCAATCACATCTTTCTGTACTACATCGAGATAAGAATCATTATACTTATAACCCTTTGTTAAATATTCTGAGTTGAAACCATCTTTTCCATAAAGCTTGTTAGAGTAATTTACCCTTGGCTGTTTTACGGTTATAGTATAAACTTCATCATTAAGGAATCCTGTTAATACAGGGTTTTCACCATGAGCTGAAGTAAAGTCAGCCACCAGTTTTCCATCCTTATCTGTGATTTCAACAACTGCACCGTCAAGTTCTTTCTCTGTATCATAATCCATGATGTCAACAACAAGTTTAATCTTGTCATTTACAATCTTGTACGGACTATCAAAAGAATCTCCAACAAATGATACTACAGCTCTTCCATCAGGATTAAACTTAGCATCAATGTTTACCCTGTCACTACTCATCATGTAGCCACTAGGAGCAGAGATTTCTTTCACATAGTATTTACCAAACGGCAAGCCGTTTTCTGAGAACTCTTCAGTAGCTGTCTTATAACCGACTACAAATTTAGCCCTTGTTACAGTCTCATCTACAAGATCTGTAGTTGCTTCAGTAATCTTTGTATCTTTCTTAAGAATTACTTTTCCCTCAGCATTCTTAATATCCTCAGCTGCATAAAGAGCCATTGTAGCACCTGCAAGTGCCTTCTTTGTGGTAAGAGCATACTTAGCGATTTCAATATTTACATTCTGTCTAGCCTCTGTAAATGCACTATCCTTAAATACGATAGGTACATCCTGACCTGCATATGTAATCTCGAAATTCTGACCTTCTGCGTTCTCAGCAGATTTAGCAAATCCATTACCACTTGTAATTTCTTTAACTGTATAGGATCCAATCGGAAGACCATAGTACTCAACACCTGCTGATGTCATGATCTCTTCTGTCCAAGCCTTACCCTCTTCATTTGTTTTCAGAGTGGCTACCAGATCACCGTTATTAAACAGGATAGTATTTGTTCCGTCCTGAGTATAAACAGTACCTCTTGCATAGATTCTATATTCTGCATCTTTTACAGGCTTTCCTGTATAGGTAAATCCATAGTCATCACCATTCTTGTAAACATCTTCAAGATATTCACCTTCGGTATAGACTGATAATTTACCCACTGCTGGTTCATTCGACTGAACGGCATTTACAACGAATCCCTTAATAGATTCAGAGTAATAGATGTTATTCTTTGAAACCTCAACTTCAATTCTGTTATCTGGGGTTGCTACTGGCTCATTAAGAACACTCTTACCAACCATATCCTCAGTTACAGCTAAGTGATACTTTAACCACTTGTTATCCTTGTCATTTTCAATTTCAAAGATTCTCTTTCCATCAACTGTTCTATAGATACCCTCTTTACCCTGAAGCACATAACCTTCTGGAGCACCTACCTCTTCGATTAAGTATCTACCTACTGGGAGAGGTTTCGTTGTTCTTATAAGGTAACTTCTAAGATATCCATACTCATCAACAATCTCTTTTGTTGTATAAGGAGCTGCATAAGAACCTGCAAATCCATCAGAGAAATCTACAACCAGATCTCCGAACTGTTTCTTATACTGTTCCTGCTCTTCTGTAGTTCTATCAGTCATATACCACTTAAAGTAAGCACCGTCCAAATCATGGATAACGTACTGAGCACCCTGCTTCATTACCATATGATTTGTCTTTACATCTTCTTTTGAAATGCTTAAGTAAGCAGTCACATCTGAATCCCAAACTACAGCATCTTCATTCTTTGTACCACCGCCATCTCCGAGTACAACAGCATCCTGATCATCCGCTGTTACTCTCAGTACTCTAGGAGAAGCTGCTTCATGTCCCTTAGGTACGGTTGTCTCTATCATAACATAGATACCAAAAGGTAATCTAGGCGTCTGAACAATACCCTTACCGTCAGAAACAATTTCATTTACACGGTATGCATTTTCATGGTTTGGAGCATTTACTGTCTCTCTAGAATCATATGTAAAGGATTTTACTAACTTTCCATTCTTTACATCTTGATCTGTTTCTCCAGTATAAACAAGAGCCGTACCGATTCCCTTCATTCCTGCGTAGGACTGAGTATCTGTGTCACGCATGTTATCAAGGAACCACTGTACAATCTCATCATCACTCTTGTTCTGAAGCTCTCCCTTTGTCATACCCTCCTGGATTTCTATATCATCCAGACTGTAAATGGAGAAGCCTGCACCTCTTAACCAAGTCTTATCTGTTTCAAAGGTATTACCACCGACTTTGTAGTACTTATACGCACCTCTCATAACCGGTTCATATACAGTATTTACATCGCCACCCATCTGAGTATCAGGATCAAGAGTTGCATCATTAAATTCTACACCTGAAGTAATATCCTCAATACTAGCTTTAATAGGGTATTTTTTACCATCAGCTAAGTATCCCACACTACCACTGATCTCACGTAAATACCACTCATCACCAAGAACATAATATCCAGTTGTGAATGATCCGTTTGTATCAGTAACATAAGTATCAATTAACTTATCACCATCGTAAAGACCATACTTTGCACCTGCCAGAGTTGCATTCTGCTGAGACTGACCTTTTTCGTTAATATAGAGATCCTCTTTATCAATAGATACTCTCCATTTAACTAACGTGTTATGGTAATCATTAATTGTTGTTGTGTTAGGTGTATGGGTTGCATCATCATAAGTAATCGTTACTTTCTGGGAGACAGGAGTTACATACTGTCTCAAAGACTGCGTTGCCTTATCCTTGATTGCAACAGCGTAAGCATTTCCTGCATTTGCTGCCTTAACTACCTCATCCGAACTTACCTCTACAACAGTGTAATTATCTGTTGTGCCAATAGGCAATCCAACAAATTTTGCACTACCAGTCTTATCTGTTACAGCATATCTCTCAATGTTTAAACCAGAATCACTTGTACCAGTAATTCTAAATGCAAAACCTTCGAGAGATTCATTGTAATGATTCTTAAGTTCTGCGTTTACATTGTATTTATCAGGATCTGCTTTTTCAATAGACTTCTGAACTACCAGATTACCCGTCTTATAAATGTTTATTACTGGAGCCAAAGAAGTCTGGTTGTAATTAATTCTTACTCCCTGACTTACTGTTCTGCAATCCCACCAATGAGAAATACTGTCTTCTGATCCCGGAGTAGCAATCTCAGTTACAGTATAATCACCTATCGGGACATTCTTAAAGGTATATTCACCATTGGCATCCGTAACACCTGTTAAGTCCATAGCTCGACCACTATCAGATGTACCCTGAAGTCTGAACTTGAAGCCTGCCTTATCCTTAACTTCTGTACTAGGATCAGTTACAGACTTTTGAACCTTAACATTACCGGTCTTAAATACATTATGCGCTGTGATATACGTTGTCTTGTCATATTCTACAACAACCTGCTGAGTCGCATTCTGTGCATCCCACCAGTGAGGAATTGAGTTTTGACTATCTGGAGTTCCTACTTCTCTAACAGTATATGTACCTATCGGAATATTCTCGAACAGCACTTGTCCATCTGCATCTGTAGATAACTCCCGTTTTACTGAAACTCCGCTTGTAGCATTACCCTCTAATATAAACCTGAAACCTTCTTTGGAATCTACCGTGCCACTTGGATCTGTTATTGTCTTCGTTAGCTTGGCATTACCAGTTTTGTATATATTAGTTGCTGTAATCTTAGCAGTTTTATTATACTCTACAGTTACTACCTGAGTAATACTTTTTGCATCCCACCAAGATGGTATAGAATTTGGACTATCAGGTACTCCAGTCTCTGTTACAGTATAAGTTCCTACTGGAATATTTCCGAAAAGGATTCTACCGTCCTTGTCTGTAGTACCACTCATATTTACAGGCTTACCACTTGTTGATGTTCCGGATAATGTAAAATTAAACCCTTCACTTGTTGGAATTGTTCCACTCTTATCTTCTACAGTCTTTACTAATTCTACATCTCCAGTTTCATAAGTGTTTGATCTTGTAACATTTGTCGTATTTCCATCCGTTACAGTAACATTTGTATCTGCCTGTACATCCCACCAACTAGGAATTGACCCATTTCCATCAGGAGTTGCAAGCTCGGTTACAGTATAAGTTCCTACAGGAATATTCGTAAACGTCAGACTACCGTTTACATCCGTAGTACCCTCTTTCGTTACTGTATAACCTGCTGTTGCCGTTCCAGAAAGACGGAATTTAAAACCAGATAAGCCATTAGAGTACTTCTTACTCTTATCTGTCACTGATTTTGCGACAGAAACATTACCACTCTTAATTCTA
>JABLTO010002966.1_pt1 | contig 160276 bp, 171 predicted proteins | sample 7160091 | NCBI WGS metagenome assembly JABLTO01 (sample SAMN14651225, study PRJNA627086) | human gut metagenome | isolation source: feces | host: Homo sapiens | reverse complement strand
AGTGACGTGTACGTCTTAAACGCCCCGTCCATGGGGCTTAAGACTTTTGCTGCCGTCCATGGCAGCAAAACACTATACATAAACAGCCAGACTTAGATTTACTAATTTTCTCCCAAAGTCACAAAAGTAGTCCTAGGTTTGTGCAATTTGCCAGCCACTAAGTTGTGAGCGCCTTTTGACACCCTAATCTTTATAGGAAATACGGTGCTTCCTATAGAGCAAGAAGCCCTTTGGGCGAAGATGCGCAGCTCGCGGAGAAGTAAATAGCTGTTATGCAGCACCGCTCGCGCGCGGAACAAAAGTTTCAGAGTGAAAGAGGAGGAAAAGAGATGGTCATACAGTCGTCAAATATCGGAATGCGAAGTGAAAGATATTACAGAAAACGGGAAGAAGAGGTCAAGAGTCTGCAGCTTTGGGGAACATCGAAAAACGGACAGGATGAGCTTCAGATGGGGAATGCCCTAAAAGAAGGCGGCGTGGATGCAAAAGAGATTGCAGAAGCTAAAAACACGGTAAAGAGCAGCAGAAATATTCAAAAGCAGGAGGACTCTGAACTGAAAAAGAGTATCCATCAGATCCAGGCAGAAGCGATCCAATACCTGTTAGACCTCTTTTTCGGGGATGGAAAAGGAAAACATACAGCGTTGGGTATGCTTGGACAGACAAATGCGCAGGCATTTGGAGGAAGCTATCAGGAGATCAGCTATTATTCAGAAGAGGAGACAACTTCCTTTCAGACAGAAGGAACGGTTAAAACCGCGGATGGCAGGGAAATGTCGTTTCAGATCAAAGTGGAAATGTCCCGCTCTTTTACTTCTTATATGGAAAAAAGAGTGGACTTTGGTGCAGCAAGGTTGTGCGATCCTTTAGTCATTAATTTAAACAGCTCCACCGCACAGGTGACAGACCAGAAATTCTATTTTGACTTAGATGCAGACGGAACGGCAGACCGGATATCCATGCTAAAGAGTGGAAGCGGATTTTTAGCACTCGATAAAAATGGAAACGGAAAGATCGATGACGGTTCCGAGCTGTTTGGCACGCAGAGCGGAGATGGATTTGCAGATTTAGAGGAATATGACATCGACAAAAACGGCTGGATCGACGAGGCCGATGAGATTTTTGACAAACTGCGTATCTGGATACGGGATGAAAATGGCAATGACAGGCTGATCAAATTAAAGGAAGCGGGAGTAGGTGCGATCTGCTTAAAAAACGCAGATACACAATTTTCCTTAAATTCCCGGTATTCTAACCGGACAAATGCCTATATCCGGAAAACAGGAATCTTTCTATATGAAAACGGTGGTGTCGGGACCGTACAGCATCTGGATCTGGCACAGTAACCGGAAGTCATGGCAATTCCAACTTGTATTTTTGCGGAAATGATACTATAATAAATGCATATTTATACAAGGAGGACTTATTATGAGAAACATGAGAAAGGCTGCAGCAGTTCTGTTGGCAACAGGAATGGTATTTGCATTGACAGCTTGCGGTGGAAACAAAAAAGTAGAGAATACAGTAAATTCCATTGATGACTTAGAGGGAAAGAGCATCGGTGTACAGCTTGGAACAACCGGCGATATTTATGCATCTGATTATGAAGGTGACAAGGCAGGCACTAAGATTGAGCGTTATAATAAAGGAACAGATGCTGTACAGGCATTAAAGCAGGGCAAGATCGACTGCGTAATCATCGATTCACAGCCGGCAGAGGCATTTGTAGAAAAGAACGACGATTTACAGATTTTAGACGAGCCGTTTGCAGACGAGGAGTATGCAATCTGTATTTCAAAAGACAAACCGGAGTTAACAAAAGAGTTTAACAAAGCATTAGCAGAGTTGAAAAAAGACGGAACACTGGATTCTATCGCAGATAACTATATCGGTGATGACACAAAGGGCAAAACCCCATACGAATCACCAAAAGACATTGAGTATCCAAATGGAAAACTGGTAATGGCAACTAATGCAACTTTTGAGCCATATGAGTACTATGATGGTGATAATATCGTAGGTATTGATGCAGATATCGCAAAAGCAATCTGTGACAAGCTCGGATATGAGTTACAGATCGAAGATATGGAATTTGACTCTATCATTGCAGCAGTACAGTCAGGAAAAGCAGATTTTGGTGCGGCAGGAATGACTGTAACAGAGGATCGTCTGAAAAACATTGACTTTACAGACAGCTATGCAAAAGCAAAACAGGTTATCATTACCAGAAAGTAGAGCAGAGGGCTGACAAGTGAGTGGTTTTAAGGAAAGCTTCTATCAGAATTTTATTGAAAAAGACAGATGGCAGTATCTGTTGACCGGTTTGGAGAACACATTACTGATCACCATATTTGCGGTTTTGATCGGAGTAGCCATCGGTTTTCTGGTAGCGATTATTCGTGCGAGCCATGATAAGAATGGTTCATTAAAAATATTGAATTTTATCTGCCGGGTGTATCTGACGGTAATCCGTGGAACACCAACCATGATACAGTTGATGATTACATACTACATTATTTTTGCTTCCGTGAATGTGAGCAAGATCTTTGTGGCAGTATGTGCATTCGGCATTAATTCCGGTGCCTATGTGGCGGAGATTGTGCGTTCCGGTATCATGTCCATTGATCAGGGACAGTTTGAGGCGGGACGAAGCCTTGGCTTTAACTATGTGCAGACCATGCGCCTGATCATTTTGCCGCAGGCATTTAAAAATGTCCTTCCGGCACTTGGAAATGAAATGATCGTGCTGTTAAAAGAGACATCCATCAGTGGATATGTAGGAACGATGGATCTGACCAAGGGTGGCGATATTATACGAAGTACCACCTATGAGGCATATCTGCCACTGTTTGGAGTTGCGGCAATTTACCTTGTGATCGTTATGCTGATGACAGCAGGTGTCAATAGACTCGAAAGGAAATTGAGAACAAATGAACGTTAATGAAAATGCGCTGATTCAGGTACAGGATTTAAAAAAATCTTTTGGTACGCAGGTGGTATTAGACGGGATCACAACAGAAATCGACCAGGGAGAAGTGGTAGCCATCATCGGACCATCCGGTTGTGGAAAATCTACCTTTTTACGCTCCTTAAATCTGTTAGAAGAACCGACATCAGGAACGATCCTGTTTGAAGGAACGGATATTACAGATAAGTCCGTGGATATCAACAAGATGCGTCAGAAAATCGGTATGGTATTTCAGCAGTTCAATCTGTTCCCAAACTATACCATACAGAACAACATTACGCTTGCACCGGTAAAACTCGGATTGATGACACAGCAGGAAGCGGAGAAAAAGGCAAAGGAACTGTTAGAAAGAGTCGGACTCCCGGAACGTGCCAATGATTATCCATCCCAGTTATCCGGAGGACAGAAGCAGAGAATTGCCATTGCAAGAGCACTTGCAATGAACCCGGACGTGATGCTCTTTGACGAACCGACTTCTGCACTTGACCCGGAAATGGTAGGCGAAGTGTTAGAACTGATGCGTGAGTTAGCAAGAGACGGAATGACCATGGTGGTTGTAACCCATGAGATGGGCTTCGCAAGAGAAGTCGCAAACCGTGTTCTGTTTATCGATGAAGGGAAAATCCAGGAAGAGAACACACCGGAGGAGTTTTTTGCAAATCCAAAGAACCCAAGACTTCGGGAATTTTTATCCAAGGTATTGTAGAAAAATTAAACTTAAGTTTAATAAAACACAGCACCGTTCATTAAAGGCGGCGCTGTGTTTTTGGATTTATTGGAAGATTTTTTTGTGGCTTAGAACTTATAAAAATGATACAATAATACTGTTGCATTTATGGGACACATTCGTTGTAGAACATAAGAAGGAAGAGAAAGAAAAGATTATCTGGTACGGAGGAAGAACATGGCATTTACACATCTGCATGTCCATACGGAATACAGTCTTTTAGATGGTTCAAATAAAATAAAAGAATATGTAGCAAGGGTCAAAGAACTCGGAATGAACAGTGCTGCCATTACAGATCACGGAGTCATGTATGGAGTCATAGATTTTTATAAAGAAGCAAAGGCACAGGGGATCAATCCGATCTTAGGATGTGAAGTCTATGTTGCACCAAATTCCAGATTTGACCGGGAGACGGTACATGGAGAAGACCGGTACTATCATCTGGTATTATTGGCAGAGAATAATACAGGCTACAGCAATCTGATGAAGATTGTATCCAAGGGATTTGTAGACGGATATTATTACAAACCGAGAGTGGACATGGAGGTTTTAGAGCAGTACCACGAAGGAATCATTGCCCTGTCTGCCTGCCTTGCCGGTGAAGTGCCAAGAGCAATCACAAGAGGAAATTACGAAGAAGCAAAAGAGATTGCTTTAAAATATCAGAAGTGTTTTGGAAAAGAGAACTACTTCTTAGAACTTCAGGACCATGGAATCCCGGAGCAGCAGAATGTCAATCAGCATTTACTGCGGATGAGTCAGGAGCTTGGGATCGAGTTAGTGGCAACAAACGATATCCATTATACCTATGCCAAGGATGCAGAACCGCATGATATCCTTCTTTGTATACAGACCGGAAAAAAATTAGCCGATGAGGACCGAATGCGTTATGAGGGCGGACAGTATTACGTCAAATCCGAGCAGGAGATGGCAGAACTGTTTCCCTATGCAAGACAGGCCTTGGAAAATACACAGAAGATCGCAGACCGCTGCCATGTCGAAATAGAGTTCGGCGTGACCAAGCTGCCGCATTTTGAAGTCCCGGAGGGTTATGATTCCTGGAGCTATCTGAACAAACTGTGCTTTGACGGATTAAAAGAGCGTTATCCGCAAAACCACACGGAATTAGAAGACCGCCTGAACTATGAGTTAGGTGTCATCAAAGAGATGGGTTATGTAGACTATTTCCTGATCGTCTGGGATTTTATCCACTATGCGAGAGAGCATGATATCAGTGTGGGACCGGGAAGAGGAAGTGCGGCAGGAAGTCTGGTGTCCTACACAACGGGGATCACGAATATCGATCCGATCAAATATAATCTGCTGTTTGAGCGTTTTTTAAATCCGGAGCGTGTCTCCATGCCCGATATCGATATTGATTTCTGCTATGAAAGACGGCAGGAAGTCATTGACTATGTCGTAAGAAAATATGGCGAGGACTGCGTGACCCAGATCGTCACCTTTGGTACGCTTGCCGCCCGCGGTGTCATCCGCGATGTCGGAAGAGTTATGGATCTGCCGTATGCTTATGTGGATGGCATCGCAAAACAGATTCCGATGGAATTAGGCATTACGATAGAAAAAGCGTTAAAAATGAACCCGGAACTTCGCACGATGTATGAAAACGATGAGAGCGTAAAGACGCTGATCGATATGTCAAAGAGGCTCGAAGGACTGCCAAGACACACCTCCATGCATGCCGCCGGAGTCGTGATCAGTCAGAAATCCATGGATGAGTATGTTCCGCTATCAAGAGCGTCAGACGGAACGATCACAACACAGTTTACGATGACGACCATTGAAGAACTCGGACTGTTAAAAATGGATTTCTTAGGACTGCGCACCCTGACTGTCATACAAAATGCCGTGCGTATGGCACAAAAAAGCAGTGGAAAACAGATCAACATCGATGAAATAGATTATCAGGATAAAGGAGTCTTAGAGCTGATCGGCTCCGGTAAGACAGAGGGAATCTTCCAGTTAGAAAGTGCCGGAATGAAGAACTTTATGAAGGAATTAAAGCCACAGAGCTTAGAGGATATCATTGCCGGAATCTCACTTTACCGTCCGGGACCAATGGACTTCATTCCTGCATATATTAAGGGAAAGAATCACCCCGAGGAAGTGACCTATGACTGCCCGCAGTTAGAACCGATCTTAGCACCGACCTATGGATGTATTGTCTATCAGGAGCAGGTCATGCAGATTGTGCGTGACTTAGCAGGCTATACGCTTGGAAGAAGTGATCTCGTGCGTCGTGCCATGTCGAAGAAAAAAGGCTCTGTCATGGAGCAGGAGCGGAAGAACTTCGTCTATGGAAATGAAGAAGAAGGAGTTCCGGGCTGTATTGCGAATGGAATAGACGAGAAAATTGCAAATAAAATCTATGATGAGATGATGGATTTTGCTAAATATGCATTTAATAAATCCCATGCAGCCGCATATGCAGTCGTTGCATACCAGACGGCATGGTTAAAATACTATTATCCGGTAGAATTTATGGCATCCTTAATGACCTCCGTTATGGACAATTCCACGAAAGTATCGGAGTATACACTGACCTGTCGGAAAATGAATATAGAGATACTGCCACCGGATATCAACGAAGGAGAAGGCGGATTCTCCGTTGCGGGAAATGCGATCCGCTATGGCCTGTCTGCGATCAAAGGTGTGGGAAGACCTGTTATCGAGACGATCATTGCAGAAAGGGAAGCCAATGGAGCATTTTCCAATCTGGAGGATTTCTGCAGCCGCCTGAATGGAAGAGAATTAAATAAAAGGACCATAGAGAACTTTATCAAAGCGGGAGCCATGGATGGGTTAGAAGGAACGAGAAAACAAAAGATCATGATCTATTCTGCCATTTTAGATCAGATCAACGATGAGAAAAAACATTCCATCGCAGGCCAGATGAGCCTGTTTGACTTTGCAGATGAGGAAACAAAGCACGATTTTGAAATCCAGTTGCCGGATGTGGGAGAATTTCCAAAAGAAACACTGTTAGGATTTGAAAAAGAAGTCTTAGGAGTCTATATCAGCGGACATCCGTTAGAAGAATATGAAGAAAAGTGGAGAAAAAATATTAACGCCACCACAAACGATTTTATCTGGGACGAGGAGACCGGAAAAACCAAAGTGTCTGATAATGAAAAAGTGATTGTCGGTGGAATGATCACGGATAAGACCATAAAATATACAAAAAATAATAAGACCATGGCATTTTTAACGTTAGAGGATCTGCTTGGAACCGTGGAAGTCATCGTATTTCCAAGAGATTATGAGCGGTATCATACTTATCTGAATGTCGATGAGAAAATATTTGTCAGTGGCCATGCAAATGTGGAAGAAGATAAGAACGGAAAGATCATCTGTGAAAAAATCTATGGATTTGACGATACGAAAAAAGAATTGTGGATGCAGTTTGCCACCAAAGAAGAGTATCAGCAGATGGAGCAAAAACTATTTCAGATGCTTCTTTCTTCTGACGGCAATGACCAGGTTGTCATCTATCTTTCCAAAGAAAAGGCGATCAAGCGTCTTGCAAACAACCGGAATGTCCATATAGAGCCGCAGCTTTTAGAGAATCTTCGGGAGTGTTTTGGAGAGGGTAACGTAAAAGTTGTGGAAAAACCCATTGAAAACCGTACGAAAAGAGATTAAAATGGAAAAAGCAGGAGGAAGAGAGAATGGCAAAAGAAGTTAAGACAATCGGTGTCCTCACCAGTGGAGGAGATGCACCGGGTATGAATGCGGCAATCCGTGCCGTAGTACGTCAGGCAATTACAAAAGGTTTGGAAGTAAAAGGAATCAAGCGTGGTTACGCAGGACTTTTACAGGAAGAGATCATAGATATGCATGCACAGGATGTTTCCGATATCATCCAGCGTGGAGGAACCATTTTACAGACAGCAAGATGTATGGATTTCACAACACCGGAAGGACAGCAAAAAGGTGCGGAGATCTGTAAAAAACATGGAATTGATGGTGTTGTAGTCATCGGAGGAGACGGTTCATTTAAAGGAGCACAGAAATTAGCAGAGCATGGGATCAATACGATCGGCCTGCCGGGAACGATCGACTTAGATATTGCATCCACAGAGTATACGATCGGATTTGATACGGCAGTTAATACTGCAATGGAAGCGATCGACAAGGTGCGTGATACCTCGACTTCCCATGAGAGATGTTCCATTATAGAAGTTATGGGACGCGGAGCCGGATATATTGCACTCTGGTGTGGAATTGCCAATGGAGCAGAGGATATTTTACTTCCGGAAAAATATAACTATGATGAGCAGATGATCGTAAATCATATTATCGAGAACAGAAAACGCGGCAAAAAGCACCATATCATCATCAATGCAGAGGGAATCGGACACTCCACCAGTATGGCAAAACGGATCGAGGCTGCAACCGGAGTAGAGACCAGAGCAACGATCTTAGGACACATGCAGCGTGGCGGAAGCCCGACCTGTAAGGATCGTGTCTACGCATCGACCATGGGAGCGAAAGCCGTGGATCTGCTGTTAGAAGGAAAGACAAATCGTGTGGTAGGTTATCGTCACGGAGAATTTGTGGATTTTGATATTGATGAAGCACTTGCAATGCAAAAAGGAATTCCGGAGTACCAGTGGGAAATCTGCCGGAATCTGTCAAAGTAGGAACGGATATGATCACAAGTACGAGTAATGCACAGATAAAAAAAATCATACAGCTGAATACAAAAGGAAAGGCACGTCGAAATTCGCGTGCCTTTGTTGTCGAGGGAGTAAAAATGTTTTTAGAAGCTCCCTTAGACTGGATTGAAGAGGTCTATCTTGCAGAGAGTTTTTTAGAAAAATATCAGGGATCGAAAAAAGAAGAGTATAAACAGGAACTTTTAGAAAAATTAGAGACTACCGGATATGAAACTGTATCGGATCAGGTATTCCGTCATGCATCGGATACGATGACACCGCAGGGAATTTTGTGCATCGTAAAAATGCCGGAGTACCGGAGAGAGGACTTGTCAGGAGGCTCTGATCAAAAGAAAGCACCGCTGCTGCTCGTAACAGAAAATGTGCAGGACCCCGGAAACCTTGGAACCATGTTCCGTACAGCCGAAGGAGCGGGAGTGACAGGAATCCTGATGAGCCGCGATACCGTGGATATTTTTAATCCAAAGACGATTCGCTCTACCATGGGATCGATCTACCGGATGCCGTTTTTGTATACAGAGGATTTAAAAAAAGACATTTCAGAGCTTCAAAAAGAAGGCGTACACTTCTACGCAGCACATTTGAAAGGAAAGGCTTCTTATGATGAGGCAGACTATCAGAAACCGAGTGCTTTTTTAATTGGAAATGAAGGAAATGGTCTGACGACGGAAATTGCCGACTTAGCAGATGTCTATATCCGTATTCCGATGGAGGGCAAGTTAGAATCCTTAAATGCCGCTATGGCAGCAGGGATATTGATGTATGAAGCGAACAGACAGAGAAGAACATAACGGAAAAGGCTATCGGATGAGATAGCCTTTTTTCTTTAACTGTTCTTCAATCCGGTCAAAGACTTCCGGGGAGGATGCCTCAACGGTATGCATATGATTGCCGCCGGTAAGTTCCTTGAGTGGTTTTGCCGGAGTGGTAAAGAGACGTGTGGTAAAATCGTCCACATCCACACGGTTATTCAAGATCAGATCAACGGTAATGGCACCATAGATTTCATGCATGACTGTAACATCTAACACCTTTCCGCCACAGTCCACAAAGGTATAGAGTTCGTCCTGGATCTGCTCATCCGTATGTGAAACCGCAAAGGTACGTTTGAAATTCTCCGTGTCCTTTTCCGGCTGATAGAGCAGATAGCCACGGTAAGTACTTAAGATATTTTTATTGGTGGCTCGTAAGAGTGCAATGTCCTGTACAATGATCTGTCGGCTCACACCGCATTTTCCGGCAATTTCCGTTCCGGAGAGCGGACTTTCTGAGCCTGCAAGTAATTTTAAAATAAACTGACGACGTTCGTCTCCTTCCATGTTAGTCCTCCTCAATTACCTGAATTTCCATATAGTCAAAGTCAATATGTTCAATAAAACTGTCCTGATAAAAACGTGCCTTGCCATGGCGTTTAAAATCCGAAATGGTATTGTCTAACCAGATCGGAACACCAAGGTCAAAGGTGTGGCATGCTTCATCTAAAGCATGAAAAATTTTATGGGTTCTTGTATCGTCCCTGTCATCGGTCAGACAGAGATCTTTTTGCATACGATTGTCTTTAAATATTTTAAACCAGATCCGCATGGGAATATCCTTTCTAAAAAAGTTCGATCACAAAATAGAATAATTTTACATCAAAACATATTATATCAGATATGGGCATCTCTTCACAACCTTTTCTAATCGTGGTATACTGTATATGTATAGTAATGAGCAGTGCCATCCGGCAAAAATATACCAGGCTTGTGCTTGCACAAAGCCGTGTATATTTTTACCGGATGATAGGGCGAATGCCCGTACATCGAAAAAATCTTTGATTTTTGAGATGCACTGCGGAGTATATACTATTATATATAACGTAACAAACATAACGGAGGTTAAGGTCAATATGCAGCAGCAGTTTGACGAAGGCGTCGACAGTTGGAAAAGTGTCATGTTCCTTTATAACTCAGCATTAAAAGAAGTCAGTACAAAACTGGAGATTTTGAACGATGAATTTCAGTATGTACATCAGTATAACCCGATCGAGTACATAAAATCCCGTATCAAATCCCCGGAGAGTATCGTAAAAAAATTAAAAAAGAACGGATATGAATCATCCATACAAAATATGGTAAATTATGTAAACGATATTGCGGGAATCCGTATCGTCTGCTCCTTTACATCAGACATCTACCGGATGGCGGAGATGATCGGAAAGCAGAACGATCTGACCGTAGTGTCTATCAAAGATTATATCAAGAATCCAAAACAGAGCGGCTATAAGAGCTATCACATGCTTGTGACGGTACCGATCTTTATGTCGGACAGAGTCATTGATACCAAAGTAGAGATACAGATCCGTACGATCGCCATGGATTTCTGGGCAAGTTTAGAGCATAAAATCTATTACAAATTTGAAGGAAACGCACCGGAATACATCAGCCGTGAACTGAGAGAGTGTTCCGGTATCGTATCCGTTTTAGATGATAAAATGTTGTCCTTAAATGAGGCAATCCTAAAGGCAAAAGCCGAAGCAGAACACGAAGCAAAGAGTTAAGGATGTTCTAATCAGTCCCACCCGGCATATATATGTAGGGGAGGGAAAAGATATGGAGCGTAAATCTTTTAAGTGGATGATCGTGGATCTGATGTTCATGTACATCGTGACCGGACTCGGGCTGATCCTCATGGCATTTTTAATGGAAAAGTTTCAGTTGAACGGAACATTTGTAGAAGTAGGGGTTACGGTGATCTATGTGGTATCAGGGATCGCAGGCGGATTGATCGCAGGAAAAAAGATGAAGAGAAAAAAATTCCTGTGGGGACTGTTATTAGGAAGCCTGTACTTTTTGATCTTGTTTGCCGTATCGGCAGCATTGGCCGGAAGGCTTCCGAAAGATCTGGTACATATGGGAACGACACTTGGGATCTGTATGGCGGCAGGAACACTTGGGGGCATGATGAGTTAAAAAATGCTTTTCAACTGAAAAATATTATGCTATAATGTCAAAAGATATTTTATTTTCGGGAAGCGAGAAGCAGATAACCGGAGAAATTTGAAAGGAGATTTCATTATGAAACACATAAAGACATTAAATACAAAAAAATTACAGAACACAGTAAAAAAAGGCGGATGTGGCGAGTGTCAGACATCCTGTCAGTCTGCATGTAAGACATCCTGTACCGTAGGAAACCAGACTTGTGAGCAGAGCAAATAGTCCGTACAAAATCATAGATACATGGTATGAACGACCGTTCGCAGTTGCGTGCGGTCATTTGTGCGTTATATAAAGATGAAAAAAGTAACAGGAAAGAGAGGACTATCAGGTGGTTCATCAGTATATCAATAATGGTTATCACATTGTGTTAGATGTGAATAGCGGAGCCATTCATGTTGTAGACGAAGTGGTATATGATGTGATTCCGTTATTTGAGAAACACAGCAGTGAAGAGATAACAGGTCTGCTTCGTGAAAAATACAGCGAAGAAGAAATCCGTGAGGCTGTGGAAGAGGTTGCCCAGCTTAAAAAAGAGGGAAGTCTGTTTACACCGGACACCTACGAGGCACCGCTGATCGATTTTAAGAAACGTCCAACCGTGGTAAAAGCACTCTGTTTACATATTGCACATGACTGCAATCTGGCATGCCGCTACTGTTTTGCGGAAGAGGGCGAATATCATGGAAGAAGAGCGCTGATGTCATATGAGACAGGAAAAGCTGCATTGGATTTTCTGATCGCAAATTCGGGAAGCAGAAGGAATTTAGAGGTGGATTTTTTCGGCGGAGAACCGCTGATGAATTTTGAGGTAGTAAAACAGTTAGTAGCTTACGGAAGAGAGCAGGAAAAACTGCATGACAAGCATTTCCGTTTTACCTTAACAACCAACGGCGTACTTTTAAATGACGATATCATGGAATTTGCCAACCGTGAAATGGACAATGTGGTTTTAAGTATCGATGGACGTAAAGAGGTACATGACCATATGAGACCATTCCGAAAAGGAGCCGGAAGCTATGATCTGATCGTGCCGAAGTTCCAGAAGTTTGCTAAGAGCAGAAATCAGGAGAAATATTATGTGCGTGGTACCTATACACATTTCAACACAGATTTTTCCAAAGACGTGCTTCATTTAGCGGACTTGGGATTTAAGCAGATTTCCGTAGAGCCGGTGGTGGCAGAAGAGACGGACGATTACGCGATCAAAGAAGAAGATTTACCGGTACTTTTTAAAGAATATGATGATTTAGCAGCAGAGATGGTAAGAAGAAATAAAGCCGGAAACGGATTCAACTTTTTCCATTTTATGATCGATTTAGAAGGCGGTCCGTGTGTCTATAAACGCCTTTCCGGTTGTGGTTCCGGTACAGAGTATTTAGCAGTGACACCATGGGGAGATTTATATCCGTGTCATCAATTTGTCGGTAATGAGAAGTTTTTAATGGGAAATGTACATGACGGCGTAGTGAACACCGGACTTCAGGAAGAGTTCAAGTGCTGTAATGTATATGCGAAAGAAAAATGCCGTGACTGCTTCGCAAGATTTTACTGCAGCGGCGGTTGTGCGGCAAATGCATACAATTTCCATGGAGATATATTAAAAACCTATGAAACAGGCTGTGAATTACAGAAAAAGCGTGTAGAGTGTGCGATCATGATAAAAGCAGCCATGGCAGAACAAGAAGATTAAGAGAGGAAAAGAAATGAAAAACATGAAAAAGAGCAGAGGGATCATCACTCTCATTCTCGTACTCGGAATTTTAGCCGGTCTGTGCTATTATTCCGCAACCATTATTTCTTCGACCGGAGTAGGAGAAGACCGGAGCATTAACCTCGGTCTGGATTTAGCAGGTGGTGTATCCATTACCTATCAGGTAGTCGGAGACAAGCCGACCGATGAACAGTTAGACGATACCGTCTATAAGTTACAGAAACGTGTGGAAGGCTACAGTACGGAAGCACAGGTATACAAAGTCGGAGATGACCGTATTTCCGTTGAGATTCCGGGAGTCAGCGATGCAAACAAGATTTTAGAGGAACTCGGAAAACCGGGAACTTTGGAATTCCAGACAGAAGATGGTAAGACCTTCATGGATGGATCTGCAGTTGCGCAGGCAAAAGCAGCAACCATTACAAATGATACCGGAAACAAAGAAAATATCGTAGAGCTGACCTTAACCGATGAAGGAGCAAAGACATTTGCAGAGGTCACATCCGCAAACGTCGGAAAAGCACTTCCGATCGTTTACGATGATGAAGTCATCAGTTATCCGACCGTACAGCAGGCAATTACCGGAGGAACTGCACAGATTTCCGGAATGGCAAACTATGAAGAGGCAGAGTCCTTAGCTTCCCAGATCAGAATCGGTTCCCTTTCCCTAAAGTTAGAGGAGATGCGTTCCGAGGTAGTAGGTGCACAGCTTGGAGAAGAAGCAATTTCAAGCAGTTTGAAGGCAGCAGCGATCGGTCTTGTGATCGTTATGATCTTTATGATCGTGCAGTACTTAGTACCTGGTGTGGTAGCCGCATTTGCACTTGCAATCTATACGACATTAGTGATCGCGACCTTATATCTGTTTGAGATTACCCTGACCTTACCGGGTATTGCCGGAATTATCCTTTCTATTGGTATGGCGGTGGATGCGAATGTCATTATCTTTGCCCGTATCCGCGAAGAGATCGCAGATGGAAAGAGCGTGGCAACCGCAATTGAAACAGGTTTTGCAAGAGCACGTTCCGCGATCTTAGATGGAAATATTACAACATTGATCGCAGCAGCAGTTCTTGGACTTCGCGGTTCCGGTACCGTAAAAGGATTTGCTTCTACATTAGCGATCGGTATTATCCTTTCAATGTTTACCTGTATGGTAGTTACGAAGGTGCTGATGCATGCAGTTTATGCGATCGGTGTCCGTGATGCGAAATTCTATGGTAAGGCAAAAGAACGTAAGCCATTTGATTTTGTCGGAAAGACAGGAATCTTTATTGCAATCTCCTGTGCGATCATCGTGTGTGGCTGTGTAGGAGTAGGCATGCACAAATCAAGTGATGGAACCATTTTAAATTACAGTCTGGAGTTTAAGGGTGGAACGTCTACCGCAGTTGTGATGGATAAACAGTATTCCATCAAAGAGATTGATAAAGAGATCGTTCCTCTAGTAGAAAAAATTACAGGCGACGGTAACGTACAGGCACAGGCAGTCGAGGGTACCAAGCAGATCATCATCAAGACCCGTACGCTGTCACTGGAAGAGAGAACAAAGTTAGAAAAGACCATGACCAAGAATTTTGGCGTGGATAAAAAAGATATTACATCCGAAAGTATCAGTTCCACCGTCAGCAATGAGATGAAGACCGATGCGATCGTAGCAGTTGTGATCGCAACGATCTGTATGCTGCTCTATATCTGGTTCCGGTTCAAGGATGTACGTTTTGCGGGAAGTGCGGTAATTGCACTGAGCCACGATGTTATCATGGTATTTATCTGTTATGTGTTAGCATGGATTTCCGTAGGAAATACCTTTATTGCATGTATGTTAACGATTATCGGTTACTCGATCAATAATACGATCGTTATCTTTGACCGTATCCGTGATGCATTGAAAAAACATCATGCACAGACAAAGGCAGCATACAAAGAGATCGTCAACAAGAGTATCGCACAGACCATGTCAAGAAGTGTGAATACTTCCATTACAACCTTTGTTATGGTATTAGTTCTTTATATTATGGGTGTAACCTCTATCCGTGAGTTTGCACTGCCATTGATGGTAGGACTTTTAGCAGGTACTTATTCTTCTATTTGTCTTGCGAGTGAGATCTGGTATCTGTTGCGTACGAAAGGTATGAAGAAAGAATAATATGTGGTGGTATCTGGCAGTGATGAATACTTTGGGATTTGCACTGATGGGACTGGATAAAAAAAGAGCCGGGGAACATCAGTGGAGGATCTCAGAGCGAACATTATTCTTAGTGGCGGCCTTAGGCGGAAGCGTGGGGAGCTGGCTTGGAATGTATATTTTTCACCACAAAACAAAGCACTGGTATTTCGTGATCGGAATACCGGTGATTTTTGTATTGCAAAACATTTTGTGGTACTTTATAATGATGAATAGTTAAAGCCAAAACAAGACAAATCAATGATGGAGGATGAATGAATGAATTTACTTCAGGAAGTACAGGCAGTAGACCGTGAGGTAGCAGATGCTATTACAGCAGAAATGGAGAGACAGAACAGTCATATTGAACTGATCGCATCCGAGAACTGGGTAAGTCCGGCAGTGATGGAGGCAATGGGAAGTATTTTAACCAATAAATACGCAGAAGGATATCCGGGAAAAAGATATTATGGCGGATGTGAATGTGTGGATATTGTAGAAAATCTTGCAATTGAACGTGCAAAAGAGCTGTTTGGCTGTGAATATGTCAATGTACAGCCACATTCAGGAGCACAGGCAAATATGGCAGTACAGTTTGCAATGCTGACACCTGGCGATACGGTTATGGGAATGAACTTAGACCATGGCGGTCACCTGACACACGGAAGTCCGGTGAATTTTTCCGGAAAATACTTCAATATTGTACCTTATGGAGTAAACGATGAAGGTGTCATCGATTATGATAGAGTCATGGAAATTGCAATGGAGTGCAAGCCGAAGCTGATCATTGCAGGTGCAAGTGCTTATGCAAGAGTTATTGATTTTAAGAAATTCAGAGAGATCGCAGATGCATGCGGCGCATATCTGATGGTAGATATGGCACATATTGCAGGTTTAGTAGCAGCAGGACTGCATCCAAGCCCGATCCCATATGCAGACGTAGTAACCACGACCACACATAAGACACTGCGCGGACCAAGAGGCGGTATGATCTTAGCAAGTGCAGAGTCCAATGAGAAGTTCAACTTTAACAAAGCGATCTTCCCGGGAACCCAGGGTGGCCCTCTAATGCATGTGATCGCAGCAAAAGCAGTATGTTTTAAAGAAGCATTACAGCCGGAGTTCAAGGCATATCAGCAGGGAATCATCGACAATGCACAGGCGCTCTGCAAAGGTCTGATAGACAGAGATATCAAGATCGTTTCCGGAGGAACAGACAACCATCTGATGTTAGTCGATTTAACGAACTATGACCTGACAGGAAAGGCAGTGGAGAAATTATTAGATTCCGTAAATATTACATGTAATAAAAATACGATCCCAAATGATCCGAAGTCTCCATTTGTAACAAGCGGTATCCGTTTAGGAACAGCATCCGTAACCTCCCGTGGCATGAAAACAGAGGATATGGATGACATTGCAGAGGCAATCGCACTGATGATCAAAAATGGTGAGGACTCCGCAGAAGAGGTCAAAGCCATTGTGAAAAAACTGACTGATAAATATCCGTTAAAATAATTCTTAAGAATTTTATAAAATCGAGAAAATACAAAAAAGACATGCTATAATGAGCACAAATTGATTTTTGTGCTCATTTTAAATTATGACATGATAAAAAATCAGAGTATTCAGGAGGCTAGAATGGATAAGAAGAAAAAAATTATTATCGGTGTTGTGATCGCCGTGGTTGCCGTAGCGGCAGTCATTCTAAGTATCGTATTGGCAAAAGGCGGCGGAAAAAAAGCGAAAGATAAAGTGTATGTGGAAAAAGTCAAGACAATCTGCGGCAATGATGCGGGGACAACGAACCGTTTTTCCGGTGTGGTAGAGGCACAGGACAGCTGGAAGATCAAACTGGATGGCGATAAAAAGGTCAAAGAGGTATTTGTCAAAGTCGGAGATGAGGTCAAGGAAGGAGATCAGCTCTTTTCCTATGATATGGACGAGACAAATTCACAGATCGAGCAGGCAAATCTCGAATTAGAGAGTATCACAAACGAGATTAACGATTACAACAGTCAGATCGCAACCTTAAGTGCAGAAAGAGATGCGGCACCGGAGGAAGCAAAGTTCGATTATACGACGCAGATCCAGAGTGTACAGAATGATTTAAAACAGTCTGAGTACAACCGAAAGAGCAAACAGCTTGAAATTGATAAAATGAAACAATCTCTTGGGGATGCCGTGGTAACGAGCAAAATGGCAGGTGTCGTAAAGACAGTCAGCAGCAGTAACGGCGATTCGGATGACGGTTCTTCTGACGATGCATTTATGACCATCCTTGCGACCGGTTCCTATCGGGTAAAATGTATGATCAATGAGCAGAACATGTCTGAGATATCCGAGGGAGAGCAGATGCTGATCCACTCCAGAGTAGATGAAGATCAGACCTGGAACGGTACAATTTCAGGAATTGATATGGAATCGCCGCAGTCAAACGGTGACCAGTACACGGACAGCAGTGATTCTTCCGATACCACAACCTCTTCAAAATATCCGTTCTATATTAATTTAGAAAATTCAGATGGAATGATGTTAGGACAGCATGTGTTTGCGGAAGCAGATCTGGGACAGGGACAGAAGAAAAAAGGTATCTGGCTTATGGAATCCTATATCGTAAAAGAAAAAAAGGAAGCCTATGTCTGGGCTGATAACGGAAAGGGCAAGCTGGAAAAACGTAAGGTTGAGCTTGGAAAATATGACGAAGAACTTGGCGAGTACAAGATCAAATCCGGTCTGAAAAAAGATGACTATATCGCATGGCCGATGGATGGCTTGTATGAAGGTGTAGAAGCAGTTAAGAATGAGAGCGAAGTAGATTATGATGCACCTTTATATAAGGATCAGCAGGACAGTACAGAACCGTACACAGAGGACAGTGCAGAGCCGGCAGATGATGCGGTCGAACCAATGAGTGGTACGGGACAGCCGGTTGATGGGGTCGAAGCGGAGCCGACGGAGGAAACGACAACGGAAGAAGACGGTGCAGCACAGGATGCAGAACAGCCGGTCGATGAGAATGAGACGAGTGGAGAGGAGTAAAAATCCATGATATTGAACTTGGAACATATTTACAAAGATTATCAGCAGGATAAGCTGGTGGTCCCAGTATTAAAGGACGTCTGCTTACAGGTAGAAGAGGGTGAATATGTGGCGATCATGGGACCGTCCGGTTCCGGAAAGACCACTCTGATGAATATCATCGGATGTTTAGATCAGCCTACTTCCGGAGTCTATGAATTTTCAGGCGAAAATATTTTATCCTATAAAGACAGGGAACTTGCAGCAGTGCGTTCTAAAAGCATAGGATTCGTATTTCAGAACTTCCAGTTACTGCCGAGGGCAACTGCTTTAGATAATGTTGCACTGCCTTTAAGCTATGCAGGCGTAAAACCAAAGGAACGAAAGGAGCGGGCATTTGTAGCATTAGAGCGTGTGGGTTTAGCAGACCGTGCAGAGTTTCGCCCGAACCAGTTATCCGGTGGTCAGAAACAGAGAGTTGCCATCGCAAGAGCTGTAGTAAACGAGCCGAAGATCCTGCTTGCAGATGAACCGACCGGAGCATTGGATTCAAAATCGGGACAGCAGATCATGGAACTGTTTGAAAAATTAAATGAAGAAGGCGTAACGATCGTAATGATCACTCACGATGCAAAGGTTGCACACCGTGCAAAACGGGTAGTTCACATCATAGACGGAGAACTGACCGAGGAAAAGGAGGAAGAGAAGGATGAATAAAAAGAAAGTCGTAATTCTTGTCCTGGTCATTGTTCTGGCAGCAGGAGCTGTAGGTGGCGGAATTTTTGCTTTCAAAAAGCAAAAGGATAAAAAGACAAAGGTGGACGTTTATCCGGTATCTTTAATGGATATGGGTGGCGGAGATGGTAACGGAGAGTCCTACAGCAGTGGAACGGTTACAGATGATAAGTCACAGGTGATCTATCTTGAAGACAGTGATAAAGTGGCGGAGGTCTATGTCAAAGAAGGCGATAAGGTCAAAGAAGGCGATCCACTGATGCGGTATGATATGGAAGAAGCAAATCTCAATGTCGATATGAAGACCTTGGATGTGGAAAATGCTGAAAATGATCTGGTGATCGCACAGCGTGAGTTAGAAAAACTGAAAAACATGACTCCGGTGGCAGAGACACCAACCGTACCGGACGAACCGGAAGAGCCGGCACCAAAACCGGAAGTTCCGGAAAAAGACGGAGATGCCTATAACATCATCGGAAAATCCGCGAAGTCCTACGAAGGAAAAGGAACACAGGAGAAACCATACCGTTTTTTATGTACAGAGAAAGCGTATGTAACCGGAGAATATCTGAATTACCTGAAAAAACATTCCTATACGGCAGTCTTTGAAATCCATGAGGATAACAAAAAGGATGGAGATGTCCTGAATGCATGGCTGGTAAACGGAAGCAGTATAAAAGAAGAATACGATGCGGAATCAAAATGGTCTGTTGCAAGCCGACAGGAAGTAACGGATGAAGATACCACAGAACCGGATACCACGGATGACAGTGCGGATGATGAGAGTGATAGTGGTGATGATGAAAGCAGTATGGGATATACCGCATCAGAACTTGCAGAAAAGATCCGTGAAAAAGAAAAGGAGATCCGTGAACTGGATATTACAAAGCGAAAAGCAGCCTTAGAGTTAGAGGAAGCAAAAAAAGTATCAGGAGACGGCATATTAAAAGCCAGTGTCAATGGAACCGTAGACACAGCATGTGATCCGAGTGATCCGCCAAATGACGGTTCTCCGTTCTTAGAAGTAAGAGGACAGGACAGCCTCTATGTGACCGGAACATTGAGCGAGTTGATGCTAGGAGAAATCCAGACAGGTCAGAAGGTTCAGATCAGTTCATGGGAGAGCGGCAAGACCTATGAAGGAGAGATCACGGAGATTTCCACTACACCGGTAGATGGCAGCAACTACATGGGCGATGGCAATCCAAATGCATCTTATTATACTTATAAAGCCTTGGTAAAAGACAGCAAGGGGCTGCATAATGGAGAAGGCGTAGATTTAAATATCAGTCAGGATGCAAATTCGGGAAGTTCCGTACTGTGTATTGAAAAAGCATATGTGCGTACCGTAGACGGTACATCGTATGTGATGAAAGAAGATAAGAACGGAAGATTGAAAAAGCAGAAAGTAAAGACCGGAAAGACTTACTACGGTCAGGCAGTGGAGATTTTATCGGGCTTAGACGGAAGTGAATACATTGCATTTCCATATGGTAAAAATGTCAAAGAGGGCGTGAGAGTCCGCGAGACAGATGAATTGGCATATTAGGAGGAAGGAAGAATGATAGAGAATATAAGATTATCGTTTCAGGGAATCTGGTCCCATAAGATGCGTTCCTTTCTGACGATGCTGGGAATCATTATCGGAATTGCGGCAATCATAGCTATTGTATCTACAATTAAAGGAACAAACGAACAGATCAAAAAGAATCTGATCGGCTCGGGAGACAATACGGTCACGGTCAGCCTGTATCAGGGCGACTGGGAATACGATATGTCTGCAGGCGTTCCGGATGGAGTCCCTGCGATTTCAGAGGAGATGTTAGACAGCATCAAGGATACCGATAAGGTAGAGGATGTATCTGCATTTTACAAAAGACAGGACTATGACAATATTTTTTATAAAAATGTTTCCTTAGCAGGAGGATATCTCTATGGTATCGAGCAGAACTATCTGGATACCTGTGATTTTATCCTGCGGGAAGGCAGAGGTTTTGACAAAGAGGATTATAAAAAACAGAGAAAAGTGGCACTCTTAGATTCGGATTCCGAGCAGACATTGTTTCAGGGAGAGTCAGCAGTCGGAAAAACGATCGAGATCAAAGGAGAGCCATATGTGGTTGTCGGTATTGTGACGAAAAGCAAGACCTTTGAGCCGGTCATCAATTCCGTAGAGGATTATTATACTTATATGCAGGAGTCGAGCGGTGCAGTCTATGTGCCAAAAGTAACGTGGCCGATCATCTATCAATATGATGAGCCGGAAAATGTAATTTTGCGTGTAAAGAGTACCGATGACATGACACGTGTAGGCAAAAAGACCGCAGATTTATTAAATGAGAATCTGAGCGTGTCCGATGATACGATGAAATACAAGGCAGAGGATTTATTAGAGCAGGCGAAAGAGATTCAGGAGCTGAGTGATTCCACAAACTCCATGTTGATCTGGATCGCCGGAATTTCCCTTTTAGTAGGTGGTATCGGCGTTATGAATATCATGCTGGTATCCGTAACCGAGAGAACCAGTGAGATCGGTCTGAAAAAAGCACTCGGAGCAAGAAAAGGCATTATTTTGGGACAGTTTTTAACAGAGTCCGCAGTGCTGACCAGTCTGGGTGGAATTTTTGGCGTGATTATCGGGATCATACTGGCACAGGTCATTTCGAAAGTAAGTGATATGCCGGTAGCGATCAGTATTCCGGCAGCAGTCGGAGCGGTCGTATTTTCCATGCTGATCGGAATTATCTTTGGAATGCTGCCATCTTATAAAGCAGCAAACCTCAATCCGATCGATGCCCTGCGTCATGAATAAACCATATAACAATAGAATTATAAAAGTGTTAGAAAAAGTATGATGAAGAGCAGTAGCAAAACAACGTGACCGAAAACAAAAAACAACATGACAGAAAAATTACTTGCACACAGGACATAATCGCGTTATAATGTGCAAAGAATAAGTACCAGGCGTTAACGGAAGCTACGATTGCAAAGGTGTTCAGAGAGCCGGTGGTTGGTGAGAACCGGAGATTGGAGCAGTCTTTCCACTTTCTCAGTCGGCAGTGAGAACTGCGGGGTGACAGTCCCTTATCCTGTCGATGAGAGGTCAGGTCCATGAATTTAGTATTCGAAAAAGATCTGACAAACCGGGTGGCAACGCGGAGTATACCTTCGTCCCTGTAGCACGTCAGAGTGCAAAGAGGGACGGAGGTTTTTTGTTTTTCTATAGGAAATGTTTCCTATAGAAAAAAACTTTTGGGCGAAAATGCAACCCTTAGTTCTTGATTTTTTTATAGGAGGATTTATATGTTAGATTTAAAATTTTTAAGAGAGAACCCGGATATTGTAAAGAAAAATATCGAAAATAAGTTTCAGCCGCAGAAACTTCCATTAGTGGATGAAGTGATTGAGTTAGATGCACAGGCAAGAGCAACCCAGCAGGAAGCGGATGATCTGCGTGCAAACCGCAACAAGATTTCTAAGCAGATCGGTGCTTTAATGGGCCAGGGTAAAAAGGATGAAGCCATGGAGCTCAAAGCACAGGTAGAAAAAGATGCTGCCCGTCTTTCTGAATTAGAAGAAAAGGAAAAAGAATTACAGGGAAAGATCACAAAGATCATGATGACGATTCCGAACATCATTGATCCATCCGTACCGATTGGAAAGGATGATTCCTGTAACGTAGAAATCGAAAAATTTGGTGAGCCGGTCGTACCGGATTTTGAAATCCCATATCATACAGAGATTATGGAGCGTTTTGACGGCATTGACTTAGATGCAGCAGGAAAAGTAGCGGGCAACGGTTTTTACTATCTGATGGGTGACATTGCAAGACTTCATTCCGCAGTGATTTCCTATGCGAGAGATTTTATGATCGACCGCGGATTCACATACTGTGTACCGCCATTTATGATTCGCAGCAATGTGGTAACCGGAGTTATGAGTTTTGACGAAATGGATGCCATGATGTACAAGATCGAGGGCGAGGATCTCTATCTGATTGGTACCAGTGAACATTCCATGATCGGAAAATTCATTGATACCATTAATGAAAAAGAAAAACTTCCATATACATTGACCAGTTATTCTCCATGCTTCAGAAAAGAAAAAGGAGCACATGGAATCGAGGAACGTGGCGTATACCGTATCCATCAGTTTGAAAAACAGGAGATGATCGTAGTATGTGAGCCGGAAGAATCCAAACTGTGGTATGACAAGCTGTGGCAGAATACGGTAGATCTATTCCGCAGCCTTGACATTCCGGTCCGTACCTTAGAGTGCTGCTCCGGTGATTTGGCAGACTTAAAAGTAAAATCCTGTGACGTAGAGGCATGGTCGCCAAGACAGAAGAAATATTTTGAAGTCGGAAGCTGCTCTAATTTAGGAGATGCACAGGCAAGAAGATTAAAAATCCGTATCAAAAACGGAAAAGAAAAATATTTTGCACATACACTTAACAACACAGTTGTTGCACCGCCAAGAATGTTGATCGCATTCTTAGAGAACAACTTAAATGAAGACGGAAGTGTAAATGTTCCGGAGGCACTGCGTCCATATATGGGTGGAAAAGAGAAACTGGTGCCGAAGCATTAAGGGTAGTGTTCAACATTTCGATGAATCTTTAGCAAAGCAGGAAGCGTGTTAGGAAGAGGGAATGTTCAGCAAGCTCCCGCCAATGATTCCGAGTTTCCTTGTGCTAAGCATTCCGATGAACCTCCTTCAAAGCAGGAAGCATGTTCGCCAAGGGGCTCCATGCTTCCGGGAGTTTCATCTCCATAGCACAAAAAGAAACTCTTCATCATTGGCGGGAGCTCGCTGGGATATACGCTTTCTAAGACAGTTTGTAGAGAAGATGAGGAAGAAGTTAAATAAGAGATGTCACTCAAAAGAATGAGTGGCATGTTTTGTTTTGAAATTCTATTCTGCAGCAGATAAAATGAGAAATAACTATATCTGCATTGTATATGAGATTCAGTGATGTAAATCCATTAAGTCAGTAAATATTTCCTAAAATTCATGGAGGATGCTTTTGATAATCCTTTTCAAGAGAATCCCTAATAGGCTATTTTAGAATTTTTCATATATAGATTCATTAAATAATTCTCAAAATGCTATTCTTTTAAATTTCTAAACAATTTACCCCAGAATTTTCCATATACACACAATGTAGACGGGAACAGCAGAATTGTACAAAATCCGGTTGTAACCCACTTCCCACCATGCTATAATACTCTCAAAGCATATTTTCTTTTATATAAGGCGGCAATTCTGCCGTAGTCTATTACAAATCTAATTCAGATCAGAAAATTCATGCTTTTCCAACATTATGAACAGCAGGAGTTTTCAAGAAAAAAGGATAAGAACTCCTGCGAGACAATTTCAAACAGGAGGTAATACTATGACAGAAACTCAAAACGAGATCCGTGTTGCAAGAAACCATAAGGACAGATTATTCCGCATGATATTCCGTGAAAAGAAAGAGCTATTGAGCCTTTATAATGCGGTTAACGGAACATCTTACACGAATGCAGAAGATTTAGAGATTGTAACCTTAGAAAATGCCATTTATATGAATATGAAAAACGATCTGGCATTTATCATGGATTCCTATCTGAATCTTTACGAGCATCAGTCCACTTATTCTCCCAACATGCCGTTGCGGGATTTGTTCTATATTGCAAAAGAATTACAGGGGCAGGTTAATCACAGGGATCTGTATCGCAACACACTGATTAAAATCCCGACACCGAGATTTTTAGTATTCTACAATGGTTCGGAAGAACAGGCAGAGAAGAAATATTTAAGATTATCAGATGCATTTCAAAAATCGATGGACGACCCGGATTTGGAATTAGTGGTAACAATGCTAAATATCAATCTTGGGAAAAACAAAAAATTATTAGAGCAGTGCCGGACTTTAAAGGAATATGCGATCTATGTGAAGAAAGTACGTACCTATGCAAAGAGCATGAAGAATGTAGAAGAAGCAGTAGACCGTGCAGTGACAGAATGCATTAATGAAGGAATCCTGCGGGAGTTTCTACTTCAGAACAGGAAAGAGGCGGTAGAAATGAGTATCTTTGAATATGATGAAGAAGCAGTCTTTGAGATTGTCCGAAAAGATGAATATGAGAAAGGACATCAGGAGGGAATTATTGAAGGAAAAGTAGAATCTATTTTGGAATTATTGGAAGATATCAGTACAATACCAGATAAAGTTCGTGAAAGAATCCACAATGAAAAAGATATCAAAGTCTTGAATAGCTGGTTAAAATTGGCTGCTAAAGCAGAGTCTATAGATGAGTTTGTGTCAAAAATGTAAGTGAAGGAAATGTGTTAGAAAGGGGTATGTTAGAATGTTCAGCGAGCTCCCAACAATGCTTCCAAGTTTCCTTGTGCTAACCATTCCGATGAACCTCCCTAAGAGCAGGAAGTGTGTTCGCCAGAGGGCTTCACACTTCCGGGAGTTTCATCTCCATAGCACAAAAGAAACGTTCCATCATTGTCTGGAGCTCGCTGGGATATATGCTTTCTATACAATTCGAGAAAGATTCATAAAGACAATTTACAGAGAAAATAACAAGATTCAAATAGCAGATGTTACTCAACAATGAGTGGCATTTTTTATTTTAGAACTTTCTACACAAAGCTGCTTCCCCGGTTGTTCCCACAGACAGTGGCGAGGCTTCCGTCGTGAGGAGCACACTGCCGTTCATGTTTTGTGCCTGTTTGAGTCCGTAGGGCGAGTTGCACAAAACATGAGCAAAAAGGCGTGGGCAACGAACAGGAAACGCAGCATGTCCGTGGGAATATCCGGGGATAGCCGCCTGTATAAACAAAGTTCCCAAGAAATCCCCTTGCCATCCCCAATTCCATATGTTAAAATCTTAACGAACAGTATTTCGGATGAAAACGGTATCATTTTGATAATGCATCCTTTCCATTTTGTACAGCATGCAGCAGATAGAAATGGAGGTGCATAGCGATAGGAATAGGAATTATAGGTGCCGGGAAGGTAGGTACAACCATGGGAAAATATTTTGTTACCCATGGCGAAGAAGTCAGCGGATTCTACAGCAGAACCGTAAACAGTGCCAAAGAAGCGGCAAAATTCTGTAACACAAAATATTTTAGCGAGTTAGATTCACTCATTGAGGTAAGCGATACCCTGTTTATAACCGTGACAGACGGGGCAATAAAGGAAGTATGGGATTGCATTGCAGCAAAAGATGTGAAGGGAAAATCAGTCTGCCACTTTAGTGGCTCATTATCAAGTGATATATTTTCAAATGCAGAGCAGGCAGGAGTATCTGTTTGTTCACTTCATCCAATTTACGCGTTCAGTAACAAATTCACAGCTTATCAAAATTTAACAGAGGCAATTTTTACCGTAGAGGGCGACGAACAGGCAGTTGCGGATATCTATCGGATGTTTGAAAAACTACCGAACAGGTTAGTACTGATCCATACAGAGGCAAAAACGCGTTATCATGCGGCAGTCAGTATGGCGAGTAACCATGTCATCGGGCTTTTGTCCATGGCAGTAAAAATGTTAGAAGAAGCCGGCATAGAGAGTACAGCGGCTTATGAAATGCTGACACCGTTGGTAAAAAATAACGTAGAAGCGGCATTGAAGTACGGATGCGAACAGGCGCTGACCGGCCCGATAGAACGGAACGATCTTGGTACGGTAAGACATCATTTAGAAGTGCTGTCAGAAGAACAAAAGGCGGTGTATGATGCGATCGGCACAGAACTGGTCAGAATCTCAGAGAAAAAGCATACCGAACGAAATTACCGGCAGATGAAAGAACTGTTAAGGAAAGAAAGTGAATGATTGGAGAGCAAAAATGAAGAACACAGTAGTAACAATACAGGAAGCAAAGAAACGCGGCGAAAAAATCACCATGCTGACAGCCTATGATTATTCTATGGCAAAACTGATCGATGAATCAGGCATCAACATGATCTTGGTGGGAGATTCCTTAGGAATGGTCATGTTAGGATATGAAGACACCTTATCCGTAACAATGGAGGATATGATACATCATACAAAAGCAGTTACAAGAGGAGCAAAAAATGCATTGATAGTTGCGGATATGCCGTTTATGTCCTATCAGGCATCTGTCTATGATGCAGTCTGCAATGCAGGCCGTCTGATGAAAGAGGGACGGGCGCAGGCAGTCAAGTTAGAAGGCGGCAAAGAAGTGTTTCCACAGATAGAAGCAATCACCAAAGCGTCCATACCGGTTGTGGCTCATTTGGGACTGACCCCGCAGTCCTTAAATGTGTTCGGCGGATTCAAGGTGCAGGGAAAATCAGAAGAGGCAGCTAAAAAATTAATCGAGGATGCCAAAGGAGCAGAAGCGGCAGGAGCGGTAGCCGTTGTTTTAGAGTGTGTTCCGGCAAAATTAGCAGAATTGATCTCAAAACAGATCAACATACCAACGATCGGCATTGGCGCAGGTGCAGGATGTGACGGACAGGTGCTGGTATATCAGGATATGTTAGCAATGTTTGGTGATTTTAAACCGAAATTCGTAAAGCAGTTCGGACAGATTGGCGAACAGATGAAAGCAGCTTTTTCACAGTACATCAAAGAAGTACAAAACGGCGTATTTCCGGCGGAACAGCATACCTATGGGATCAGCGACGAAATGTTAGAGAAATTATATTAAGAAAAGTATCTTATCAGAGGAGGAAAAAACATGCAGTTAGTCCATACAATAGACGAAGTAAGAGCACAGGTAAAAGCATGGAAACGGGAAGGGCTGAGTGTCGGACTGGTTCCGACCATGGGATATCTTCACGATGGCCATAAAAGTCTGATCGAGCGTGCCGTGAAAGAAAATGACCGCGTAGTGGTCAGTGATTTTGTGAATCCGACACAGTTTGGAGAAAATGAAGATTTAGGAAGTTACCCAAGAGATATAAAGAGAGATGCGGCACTTTGTGATGCGGCAGGCGTGGAACTTTTATTCAATCCGTCACCGGAGGAAATGTACTATAAAGACAACTGTACTTTTGTGGATATGAACCGTTTGACGGATGTGCTTTGTGGAAAGACAAGACCGATCCATTTTTCCGGAGTATGCAGCGTAGTGACCAAGCTATTTCATATTGTAACACCGGACCGTGCCTATTTTGGACAAAAGGATGCACAGCAGTTAGCAGTGATCCGCCGGATGGTCAGAGATCTGAATTTTGATATTGAGATCGTAGGATGCCCGATCGTGCGTGAGGCAGACGGACTTGCAATGAGTTCGAGAAACACCTATCTGAATGAAGAAGAGAGAAAAGCGGCATTAGTGTTAAGTCAGGCAGTCCGTTTAGGAGAAGAACTGATAGAAGCAGGAGAAAAAAATGCAGCAGTGATCAAAGAAAAAATGATCGCCCATATCGAAGCGGAGCCGCTTGCAAAAATAGATTATGTGGAGATCGTGGATGCACAGAGTTTAGAACCGGTGTCAGAAATCCGGGGAGAGATCTTAGCTGCAATGGCAGTCTATATCGGTAAGACCAGATTGATAGACAATTTTATCAGATAGAGGGAGAGCAAAGATGTATTTAAAAATGTTAAAAGGAAAGATCCATCGTGCAGTAGTAAAACAGGCGGAATTAAACTATGTTGGCAGTATCACGGTGGACCCGGTGCTGATGCAGGCGGCTGGGATTTTAGAATATGAAAATGTCCAGATCGTAGATATTGAAAACGGAAATCGTTTTGAGACCTATACGATAGCCGGAGAGCCGGGAAGCGGGATGATCTGCTTAAACGGTGCGGCGGCAAGACAGGTGCAGACCGGAGATCATGTCATTATCATGGCGTATGCACAGATGACCCCGCAGGAAGCAGAGCAGTTCTTACCGGCAGTCGTATTTGTCGATGAAAATAATGCGATAGAGCGGATCACCAGCTATGAAAAACATGGAGAGATTGCATAAGACAAAAAATAAGGTTGAAAAATCTTACACAATATGATAAACTTTTTACAATTTAGGCATAGCACAGAATAAGAAAAAAAGAGAATCTCCCTCTTTTTTTTTGAGAAAATTTAGAAAGGACAGGGTAAAGAATGAAAGCTTTTCTGATCTTAGAAGACGGAACTGTCTTTGAGGGAACCAGTATCGGTTCACAAAAAGAGGTTATCAGTGAAATTGTATTTAATACATCCATGACAGGATATTTAGAGGTAATGACCGATCCATCCTATGCAGGACAGGCAGTTGTCATGACCTATCCACTGATTGGAAATTATGGGATCACACCGGATGCAGAGTCAAAACGTCCATGGGTGGACGGATATATTGTCAGGGAGTTATCCAGAATGCCAAGCAATTTTCGCTGCGAAGGAACGATACAGGACTTTTTGAAAGAAAATGATATACCTGGGATCGCAGGAATTGATACAAGAGCATTGACAAAGATCCTTCGTGACAAAGGAACCATGAACGGTATGATCACCACAGATGAACAGTATGAGTTAGAGAAGGTTCTTCCGAGGTTAAAAGAATATCAGACAGGAAACGTAGTAGATAAAGTAACCTGTGATGAGAAAAGCGTATTAAATGGAAAAGGAAAAAAAGTAGCCCTGTTAGATTTAGGAGCGAAAAAAAATATTGCAGACTCCTTACATGACAGAGAATGCGAAGTAACGATTTACCCTGCCCACACAACAGCAGAAGAGATTTTAGCAGCCAAACCGGACGGTATCATGCTGAGTAACGGACCTGGAGATCCGAAGGAATGTCAGGCGATCATAGAAGAGATCCGTAAATTATATGAATCCGATGTGCCGATCTTTGCAATCTGTTTAGGACATCAGCTCATGGCATTAGCAACCGGGGCAGATACCTATAAATTAAAATACGGACATCGCGGTGGCAATCATCCGGTCAAAGATTTAGAGACCGGAAGAGTCTATATCTCATCCCAGAACCATGGCTATGCAGTGGATGATAAAGCATTAGATGAAAACATTGCAGTTCCGGCATTTGTAAATGTCAATGATGGAACCAATGAAGGCTTAAAATATATCGGAAAGAACATTTTTACGGTACAATTCCACCCGGAAGCATGTCCGGGACCACAGGACAGTTCGTATTTGTTTGACCGTTTTATCACAATGATGGGAGGGAACCAGTAATGCCAAAGAATCAGGATATCAAAAAAGTATTAGTTATCGGTTCCGGTCCTATTGTCATCGGACAGGCAGCCGAATTCGATTATGCGGGAACACAGGCATGCCGTTCTTTAAAAGAAGAAGGCATCGAGGTAGTGCTTGTCAACTCCAACCCTGCAACGATCATGACCGATAAAGAGATTGCAGACGAGGTGTATATTGAGCCACTGACCGCAAAAGTCTTAGAGCAGATCATTTTAAAAGAAAAACCGGACAGCGTACTTCCGACCTTAGGAGGACAGGCAGGACTGAACTTGGGAATGGAGCTTGCAGAATCCGGATTTTTAGAAGAACATGGTGTGAAACTGATCGGAACAACTGCGGAAACGATTTTCAAAGCAGAGGACCGTCAGGCATTCAAGGACACAATGGAAAAAATCGGTGAGCCTTGTGCGCCATCTTTAGTCGTACACAACGTAGAAGACGGTATCGCATTTACAAATACCATCGGTTATCCGGTCGTATTACGTCCGGCATATACCTTAGGTGGAAGTGGCGGTGGTATCGCCCATAATGAGACAGAGCTGATCGACATCCTTTCTAACGGACTGCGTTTAAGCCGTGTAGGAGAAGTATTAGTAGAGCGCTGTATCGCAGGCTGGAAGGAAATAGAATACGAAGTAATGCGTGATGCAAACGGCAACTGCATTACTGTATGTAATATGGAAAATATCGACCCGGTCGGTGTGCATACCGGAGACTCGATCGTAGTAGCACCATCCCAGACCTTAGGCGATAAGGAATATCAGATGCTCCGTACATCTGCCTTAAATATTATATCAGAATTAAACATTACAGGAGGATGTAACGTACAGTATGCTTTGCATCCGACAACATTTGAATATTGTGTCATCGAGGTAAACCCTCGTGTCAGCCGTTCTTCCGCATTAGCATCAAAAGCAACCGGATATCCGATTGCCAAAGTAGCAGCGAAGATCGCACTCGGATATACCTTAGATGAGATCAAGAATGCCATCACCGGCAAAACCTATGCAAGTTTTGAGCCGATGTTAGATTATTGTGTCGTAAAGATCCCAAGACTTCCGTTTGATAAATTTATCACGGCAAAGAGAACACTGACAACACAGATGAAAGCAACCGGAGAGGTTATGAGTATCTGCACAAACTTCGAGGGAGCGCTGATGAAAGCCATCCGTTCCTTAGAGCAGCATGTGGATTCCATGATGTCCTATGATTTTACGGAGCTTTCCAAAGAAGAGCTTTTAAAACAGTTAGAAGTGGTAGATGACCGCAGGATCTGGGTGATCGCAGAAGCGATCAGAAAAGGAATCTCCTATGATACGATCCATGAGATTACAATGATAGACCACTGGTTTATCGACAAAATTGCCATTCTTGTGGAAATGGAGGAGCGTTTAAGAAGCGAAGAACTGACTACAGACCTCTTAAAAGAAGCAAAACGGATAGAGTTCCCGGATAATGTTATTGCAGAACTGACCGGAAAGACAGAAGAAGAAATCCGCGATCTGCGTTATGAAAACGGGATCGTGGCAGCATTTAAAATGGTAGATACCTGTGCGGCAGAATTTGAAGCCAGCACACCGTATTATTACTCCTGCTTTGGAAGTATCAACGAGGCAGAAGAGACACATCCGGAGAAAAAAGTACTGGTACTTGGTTCCGGACCGATCCGTATCGGTCAGGGTATCGAGTTTGACTATTGTTCCGTACACAGTACCTGGGCGTTTGCAAAAGAAGGCTATGAGACCATTATTGTAAACAATAACCCGGAGACCGTATCCACAGACTTTGATATTGCAGATAAGCTCTACTTTGAGCCGCTGACACCGGAAGATGTCGAAAACATTGTGCGTTTAGAAAAACCGGACGGAGCAGTCGTACAGTTCGGTGGACAGACTGCGATTAAATTAACCGAAAGTCTGATGAAAATGGGAGTTCCGATTCTTGGAACAAAGGCAGAAGATGTAGATGCCGCAGAAGATCGTGAATTATTTGACAAAATATTAGAGGAAACAGAAATCCCAAGAGCAGCCGGTGGAACCGTCTTTACAGCGGAAGAAGCGAAAGAGGTTGCAAACCGTCTGGGATATCCTGTCTTGGTACGTCCTTCCTATGTACTTGGCGGACAGGGTATGCAGATTGCCCTGAATGACGAAGAGATTGAAGAATTTATGGCAGTCATCAACCGCTATGCGCAGGATCATCCGATCTTAGTAGATAAATATTTACAGGGAAAAGAAATCGAAGTCGATGCGGTATGTGATGGAACAGACATCCTGATTCCGGGAATTATGGAGCATATCGAGAGAACCGGAGTACATTCCGGAGACAGTATTTCCGTATATCCGGCACCGACGATCGGAGAGGATATCAAGGCGACCATCGTAGAATATACAAAACGATTGGCAAAAGCACTTCATGTCATCGGATTAATTAATATCCAGTTCATTGTTATGGACGGACAGGTATATGTGATTGAGGTAAATCCGCGTTCATCCAGAACCGTACCATATATCAGTAAGGTAACAGGAATTCCGATTGTAGATCTTGCAACAAAAGTAATCATCGGTAATACCTTAAAAGGAATGGGTTATCCGACAGGTTTAGCACCGGAGGCAGATTATATCGCAATTAAGATGCCGGTATTTTCCTTTGAAAAACTGCGTGGTGCAGAGATCAGCTTAGGACCTGAAATGAAATCAACCGGAGAATGTCTGGGTATTGCAAAGACATTTAACGAGGCACTGTACAAAGCATTTTTAGGTGCAGGAATTGTCCTTCCGAAATATAAGCAGATGATCATGACCTTAAAAGACGCAGATAAAGAAGAAGGTGTCGCAGTCGCAAGACGATTTGAGGCACTTGGTTACAAAATCTATGCAACCAGAAGTACGGCAAAATATCTGCAGGAGCGTGGTGTCAATGCCCTGCGTGTCAATAAGATCTCACAGGAGTCACCAAACGTTATGGACTTGATCTTAGGACATAAGATCGATTTAGTGATCGATACCCCGACACAGGGACGTGATAAGAGCAGAGACGGTTTCCTGATCCGAAGAAACGCAATAGAGACCGGTGTACACTGCCTGACATCCTTAGATACGGCAAATGCATTAGCACTCAGCTTAGAGAATGCAAGTGATGAGATGACACTTGTGGATATTGCGACAGTAAAGAATATCTAAAAATTAGGAATAATAGGAATCAAGTAATGAAAATAAAGTGATTAAATTACTAAGAATCAGGAAGTAGATAGTAGGAAAAACCGCGGAGTCAGATGACTTCGCGGTTTTTTTGCTTTTTAGCCAGTTTTGCTTTGGCTTTTCGGAAACGGTTCATCATTTCCGTGACATAAGTGTCGGTCTGGAACTGTTTTAAAGTTTCCTCATCCACCTGGATGCGGTTATCCATTGTTTTCATCAGATCCTTGATCTGGAATTTTTCCGAAACATCGGGATCACTCAGATCATAAATCCGGTTATCCGAAAAACGTAAGATCAAAGGCTGTAAAAAATCATCCGGATTCGTCTCTAAGATCAATGCTTTATCCCCGCTGGTCAGATCGACACATGCTCCCTGCGGAAGAATGTTGATACATTCACCGAGAGCCTGAACCACGGTAGAGTTAAAAAAGTCAGGATGTTCAAACAGATATTTCATGGTCACAACCTCAGATTGTGGTTCAAAGCCATAGCGCATAGCGGTCATCTGGTCAAAGCAGCCGGCAACACGCAGAACCTGGGTGCCAAACCGCCAGGTATGCTCTTTCATCTCCGGATGGGCAATATGGTTTGCCGGATGGATCATCTCCGCGATTACTTGTAGCGTCATTTTTGGAAGATGATATTCATTGGTCTGCGGTTTTAAAAGTGCAAAAGCATCTCCTCTGGCAAGACACAGTTTTTTATAATCAGCACTCTCGACATCTTCAAAGTCCGTCAGTTGGTCAGAATCCAGATAGAGATACCCGGTATCATACAAAAGAGCGGCTTCCACTAATGCAAGCTGTTCTTCATAGGAAAAACCGAGATGGTGTGTCAGGATGGCACAGAGAATACCGGTATTCAAACCGTGTTTATAGACAAAATCACCGGAACTTCGGAGATTTTGTGAAAAAATAATCTTGTGGTCAAGGTTTCCAAACTCACGGATAATGCTTTTACAAAGTTCAGAGAGCTTATCCGGTTCTTTTCCGGTTACTAACTTGCCAAGTTCATCCCGCAGCCGGAACATATACATGGTCTGGAACTGTTCAAAATGCAGCTCCTCCTCACTTAAAGGCGGCAGAGGTTCGGCAGGGTCTAGAACATAGATTCCAATCAAAGAGAATTTGCGGATACTGTTGATACCCTGAGGAGTCAGTTCCGTGTTACGTTCGTATAAAAGAACCCCTAAGCGGTTATAGATGGGTTTTGCAAGTCTCATACCGGGACATAAATCTTCTGTTTTTACAAAATGCATGATATCCCTCCCAATACATTGGTTTTACATAGAATATTGATTTATTTTAGCATAAACGGATATAAATGACAAATGACATCTTGGAAAGCATAAAAAACTATTGTAAAATAAAATTAGGATATCAAAAGGCGGTTTCAAGTTTTTTGATTGCCGGTTTTGTGCAATCAGCCAGTCGTTAAGTTGTGAGCCGACCTTTGACACCCTGATCAAAATAATGAATAAAAAGAGGGATGAAACATTTAACAATGAAAAAGAGAGGGTGAAGCAGTATGGGAAGCGTAAAAACTATCAAAAAAGGAATAGCCATTGCCTTGAGCATGATGCTGGCGGTAACCGTATTACCAACAGGATTTGGAGTGCCAAAAGTACAGGCAGCAGGCGAAATGCTGTATGTGGGAAATATACGGGTAACAGAGGCAAACGCATCGGATGTTCTTTGAAATAAGACTATTTCCTATCAGGCATCCACGCATACACTGCCACTCAATGGGGCAAATCTGACGACTCCGATGAAGGCCGGTAAATATATCTATGGCATTCGGTATGAAGGAGCAGGACAGATGCTGAACCTTGTCCTGAACGGCACGAATACGATCACTACAGGAAATGTAACCGATGCAAAAGAGTGCTATGGAATTTATTTAAGTATGAATGATACCTTGAAAATTTCCGGTACCGGAACCCTGAAAGTTACAGCCGGAATTGCAATGGATGACAGCATGGGAATTCTGACCGGAAGCCTTAAGATGGAGCAGGGAAGTGTAGAGGCAACTGCAGGAAAAGAAACCATATGTAAAATTAAACGTATCTTCCATTATGCTTCAGGTAAAAAAGCAACTTGTAAAGTAACGGTAAAATAAAAAGGAACTGACATGAAAAAATACGGAAAACTGCTCTGTGCATTTACTTTAGCGGTCACGGTAACCTTAACAGGTTCCTCCTCCATAGCGGTCCATGCAACAGAACAGAAAATTGAAGACACCAAAGGAAAACTGAATGAACTGCAGGAAAAGAAGAAACAGGCAGACCAGAAAGTAAAAGACCTGCAAAACAGCAAAGACAGCATGGGGCAGGAATTAGAAAATCTGGATGCAGAGCTGGCTGAGATCAGCACTTCTTTAACCGGTCTCGAAAATAAGATTACAGAAAAGCAGAACAGTATCCGTGAAACAAAAAAGCAGTTAAAGAAAGCAAAAAAACGTGCGAAAAAGCAGTATCAGAGCATGAAAAGCCGTATACAGTTCCTGTATGAAAACGGCAGTGAATCACTTTGGATGTCCTTATTGAATGCGGAATCCATGTCGGATTTTATCAATCGGGCAGAATACGTCAAAGCGATCAGCAGCTATGACAGGGAAAAATTAGAAGAATACGAGCAGATGTGTGCAAAGATAGCTTCTGACAAAGCCAAATTAGAGGAAGAAGAGAAGAGTCTGCAGGCATTAGAACAGAAGACAAAAGAAAAAAAGGAACAGATGAATACGCTGATTGCATCCACAAAGGAAAACATCAGCAGATCGGAACAGGAGATCGGTGAGACGCAGAACCTCTCCGCAGAATATGAAGCCGAAATAGAAAAGCAGAAAGCATATGAGGCACAGTTAGAGGCACAAAAGGCAAAAGAAGACGCAGCAAGGATGAGTGAGATCAAGGCACAGGAAGCCGAAGGGGCAGATGGCTCCAAGGTGCAGACACAGGCGGGAGATTTAGAACTGTTAGCGGCACTGATCGAGTGTGAAGCAGGCGGAGAGCCATACGAAGGAAAGTTAGCAGTCGGCAGCGTAGTGCTGAATCGCGTGGCAAGCTCGCATTTTCCAAACAGCGTAGTCGGGGTCATATACCAGAGCGGTCAGTTTTCGCCGGTAGCAAGCGGTCGATTTGCAACCGTATTGGCAAGGGGAGCAGATGCTTCCAGTACACAGGCGGCACAGGAGGTCATCGGTGGCAGAATCACGGTCAAATGTCTCTATTTCCGGAGAAATAACGGAACGATCCAGGGAACAGTCATTGGCAATCATGTGTTCTATTAACTTGAAGTAAAAGCGGGATTTTGTACAAACTATACAAAAAATCCCCGCTTTTTTTCAATCTCGGAAAGGATTTTGATAAATTTTTAACAATAAGGTTTTTGTTGCATTTTTTAACAGATTATGCTATCATTATTAACGAAGTAAAGCTTAGGTTGAAGTACATAAATTCTTTTGATTTAAGCTTCGAGTAGTAAGGAATAAATTAAAAACTCAGCAGTTTTTCAATTTATTTTTTTTAAGTATGAGATTGTTAAAAAATTAACATCTCATCCACACAAAGAAATCATAAAAAGGAGAAGAAGAAATGGCAGAAAAAGTAGTTTTAGCAGGCGCATGTCGTACAGCAATCGGAACTATGGGAGGAGCTTTAAGCACAACTCCGGCTCCAGTTTTAGGATCTATCGTTATTAAAGAAGCATTAAACAGAGCTGGTGTACCAGCAGAAAAAGTTGATCACGTATATATGGGATGTGTAATCCAGGCAGGATTAGGCCAGAACGTAGCACGTCAGGCTTCCATCAAAGCAGGATTACCAATCGAGACACCGGCAGTTACAGTAAACGTTGTATGTGGTTCTGGTCTGAACTGCGTAAACATGGCTGCACAGATGATTAAAGCAGGAGATGCTGACATCGTAGTAGCAGGTGGTATGGAAAATATGTCTATGGCACCATACGCAGATATGAGCGGACGTTATGGACACAGAATGAACAACGCTACTTTAGTAGATACCATGGTAAACGATGCATTATGGGATGCATTCAACAACTACCACATGGGAATCACAGCAGAGAACGTAGCAGAGCAGTGGGGCTTAACTCGTGAGCAGTTAGACGAGTTCGCAGCAACTTCACAGCAGAAATGCGAAGCAGCTCAGAAAGCTGGAAAATTCAAAGATGAGATCGTTCCTGTAGAAGTTAAGAAGAAAAAAGAGACTGTTATCGTAGATACAGACGAAGGACCACGTCCTGGAACAACAAAAGAGAGCATCTCCAAATTACGCCCGGCATTCAAGCCAGACGGAATTGTTACAGCAGCTAACGCTTCCGGAATCAATGACGGAGCAGCAGCAGTTGTTGTTATGAGCGAGAAAGCAGCAAAAGAATTAGGCGTTAAGCCAATGGCTACATTCGTAGCAGGAGCACTTGGCGGAGTTGACCCATCTATCATGGGTGTTGGACCGGTTGCTTCCACAAAGAAAGTATTCGAGAAGACAGGCTTAACAATTGATGATATGGACTTAGTAGAAGCTAACGAAGCATTCGCAGCACAGTCCTTAGCAGTAGCACATGACTTAAACTTCGATATGAGCAAAGTTAACGTAAACGGTGGTGCGATCGCACTTGGACATCCGGTAGGAGCTTCAGGATGCCGTATCCTTGTTACACTGTTACACGAGATGCAGAGAAGAGACGCTAAGAAAGGTCTTGCAACACTTTGCATCGGTGGTGGAATGGGATGCTCTACTATCGTTGAGAGAGACTAATCAACAACAGGTATCAATAGCCGGTGTCTGATGACACCGGCATCAAAAGTTAATAAAATTCCATAAGGAGGAACTGACATGAAAGTTGGTATTATTGGAGCAGGAACCATGGGTTCCGGTATTGCACAGGCATTTGCACAGACAGAAGGATATGAAGTATGCTTATGTGATATTAATGACGAATTTGCAGCAAACGGAAAAGCTAAAATTGCAAAAGGATTTGAGAAGAGAGTTGCAAAAGGCAAAATGGAGCAGGCAGCTGCAGATGCTATCTTAAACAAAATCGTTACAGGTACAAAAGAAATTTGTACAGATTGTGACTTAATCGTTGAGGCAGCTCTTGAGGTAATGGATGTTAAAAAACAGACATTCAAAGAGTTACAGGATATCGTAAAGAAAGATTGTATCTTCGCTACAAATACATCTTCCCTTTCTATCACAGAAATCGGTGCAGGAATTGACAGACCGGTAATCGGTATGCATTTCTTCAACCCGGCTCCTGTTATGAAACTGATCGAGGTTATCAAAGGCGAGAATACACCGGACGAGTTAAAAGACAAGATCGTTGCTATTTCTAAAGAGATCGGTAAGACTCCTGTAGAAGTAAACGAAGCTGCTGGTTTCGTTGTAAACAGAATCTTAATCCCATATGTAAACGAAGGTGTTGGCATCCTTGCTGACGGCGTTGCTTCTGTAGAAGGAATCGACACAGCTATGAAATTAGGTGCAAACCATCCAATGGGACCATTAGAGTTAGGTGACTTAATCGGATTAGATATCTGCCTTGCTATCATGAACGTATTATATGATGAGACAGGCGATCCTAAATACCGCCCACATCCATTACTTAAGAAAATGGTACGTGCAGGCAAATTAGGACGTAAGACAGGCATCGGATTCTACGACTATTCAAAATAATAAAATGAGCAGAAGGAATAACGGGGAAAATTCCCCGCTGTTCCGTATATGAAATACCTCAAGATGAAACAAGCATTTTGGGGAATTTGCTCGTTTTAAAATAAATAAAGTAAATGGAGGAATATAAATCATGGATTTTTGTTTAGATAAAAAACATGAAATGGCGAGAACTCTTTTCAAAGAATTCGCTGAGACAGAAGTAAAACCTCTCGCTCAGGAGGTTGACGAGACAGAACATTTCCCGGCAGGAACTGTTGAGAAAATGGCAAAAGCAGGCTTTATGGGAATTCCTGTACCAAAGGAGTACGGCGGACAGGGATGTGATCCTCTTACATATACCATGTGTGTAGAAGAGTTATCAAAAGTTTGTGCAACAACAGGCGTTATCGTATCTGCACATACATCTCTTTGCATCGACCCGATCATGACATATGGTACAGAAGAGCAGAAGAAAAAATATGTAACACCACTTGCAAAAGGTGAAAAACTTGGTGCTTTCGGTTTAACAGAGCCGGGTGCTGGAACAGATGCTCAGGGATGCCAGACAAAAGCAGTTTTAGATGGTGACGAGTGGGTATTAAACGGATCTAAATGTTTCATCACAAACGGTGAAGTTGCAGACGTATATATCATCATTGCTATCACAAGCGTAACAGAGGATAAGAGAGGAAGAAAGAAAAAGAACTTCTCCGCATTTATCGTAGAAAAAGGTGCTCCGGGATTCTCCTTCGGAACAAAAGAGAAGAAGATGGGTATCCGTGGTTCATCCACATATGAGTTAATCTTTGAGGATTGCAGAATTCCAAAAGATGCTTTATTAGGACCTGAAGGAAAAGGTTTCCCAATCGCAATGCATACATTAGACGGTGGACGTATCGGTATCGCTGCTCAGGCTCTTGGTATTGCTGAAGGTGCATTAGATGCAACTATCGCATATGTAAAAGAGAGAAAACAGTTCGGTCGTACAATCGCTCAGCAGCAGAACACTCAGTTCCAGTTAGCTGATATGGCAGCAAAGATTGATGCAGCAAAATTCCTTGTATATAGAGCAGCTATGGCAAAAGCAACACAGAAAGTATATTCTGTAGAAGCAGCTAAAGCAAAATTATTTGCAGCTGAGACCGCTATGGACGTAACAACAAGATGCGTTCAGTTATTCGGTGGATACGGATACATCAGAGAGTACGATGTAGAGCGTATGATGCGTGATGCTAAGATCACAGAGATTTACGAAGGAACTTCAGAAGTTCAGCGTATGGTTATCTCTGGTGCTTTATTAAAATAATCGCGATTCCAGCGGATTGAAAATGAAGTCATTAAATCAAACATAAGGAGTGAAATTACCGTGAAAATAGTTGTATGTGTAAAACAGGTACCGGATACAAAAGGCGGAGTTAAATTTAATCCGGACGGTACATTAGACAGAGGTGCGATGCTTACAATCATGAACCCAGACGATAAAGCTGGTTTAGAGGCAGCACTGAGAATTAAAGATGAGTACGGCGCAGAGGTTACTGTACTTACAATGGGTCTTCCAAAAGCAGAGGAAGTTCTTCGTGAAGCTATGGCAATGGGAGCTGACAAGGGAATCCTTGTAACAGATAGAGTATTAGGTGGAGCTGATACATGGGCTACATCTACAACTATCGCAGGAGCTCTTAGAAACATCGATTATGATTTAATCATTACAGGTCGTCAGGCTATCGATGGTGATACTGCACAGGTTGGACCACAGATTGCAGAGCATTTAAATCTTCCTGTAATCTCTTATGCACAGGATATCAAGATTGATGGAGATTCTGTTATCGTACAGCGTCAGTATGAAGACAGATACCATGAATTAAAAGCAAAAATGCCTTGCTTAATTACAGCATTATCTGAGTTAAACCAGCCACGTTACATGACTCCGGGCGGAATCTTCGATGCTTATGATCAGGAGATTACTGTATGGGGCAGAGCTGACTTAAAAGACGTAGATGATTCTGACCTTGGATTAAAAGGTTCTCCTACACAGATCGCAAAAGCATCTGACAAAGTTCGTAAAGGTGCAGGCGAAAAAGTTACTCTTGATGCAACAGAGTCTGTTGACTACATCATGGGTAAATTAAAAGAGAAACATGTAATCTAATAAGAATAAGGAAAAGTGGTGAATAAAAGTGGAAAAAATGAACTTAGAGGAATATAAAGGAGTATTTGTCTTTGCACAGCAGGTTGACAATGAGTTAACCCCAATCGCTTTTGAGTTAATTGGAAAGGGTAAAGACTTAGCAAAAGATTTAAACACTGATGTTACAGCTGTACTTATTGGTTCCGACGTAAAGAGCCTTGCTGACGAGTTAGCAGAGTACGGTGCTGACAAAGTTATCGTTGTAGACGATCCTGAATTAAAAGACTACAGAACAGAGCCATATGCTCATGCACTTGCATCTGTAATCAAAGAGTACAAACCGGAGATCATGTTAGTAGGTGCTACAGCAATCGGTAGAGATTTAGGACCTCGTGTATCCGCAAGAGTTAAAACAGGTTTAACAGCAGATTGTACTGTACTTGAAATCGGTGAGTTCAAAGGTGTTGCAAACCAGTTATTAATGACTCGTCCTGCATTCGGTGGTAACACAATCGCTACTATCGCTTGCCCTAACACACGTCCTCAGATGGCAACAGTACGTCCGGGCGTTATGCAGAAATTAGAGCCTGTAAAAGGTGCTAAAGCAGAAGTTATCGAGTACAACCCAGGATTTACTCCTGACAACAAATATGTTGAAATCTTAAAAGTTGTAAAAGAAGCTAAGAGTGCAGAGAACATCATGGACGCTAAGATCTTAGTATCCGGTGGTCGTGGAGTTGGTTCTGCAGAGAACTTCAAAATGCTTCAGGATTTAGCAGATGTACTTGGCGGAATGGTTAGCTGCTCTCGTGCAGTAGTAGAGAATGGCTGGAAACCAGTTGATGTTCAGGTAGGTCAGACAGGTAAGACTGTACGTCCTAACTTATACTTCGCAATCGGTATTTCCGGAGCAATCCAGCACGTTGCAGGTATGGAAGAATCTGATATCATCATCGCAATCAACAAAGATGAGGATGCTCCAATCTTTGATGTAGCTGATTACGGTATCGTTGGAGACTTAAACAAGATCGTTCCAGCATTAACAGAGGCTTTAAAAGCTGAGTTAAACAAATAATCAGAATGATATAAGACTTAGAGGGACTGTCACATGAATGTGTGGCAGTCCTTTTTTGCGTTATAGGATTAGGGAATATTGTGTTTCTTATAGAGAAAAAAGCCCTTCGGGCAAAGATGTGCAGCTTGCGGAGAAGTAAATAGCTGCTATGCAGCACCGCTCGCGCGCGGAACAAAAACTGTGCTATTGAAAACATAGATAATTTATGATAGAATAAAGCGACTGAAAAACAGTTGCAAAGTGGGAGGTGATAATTATAAATGCCAAAGAAAAGGGAACTGATTGAAAAATTATGTAGAAAGCCAATGCCAAAGAATTTTACAACAAGGGAATTGGATATGTTGATGGGGAAATGCGGTTGTGAGAAATTTTCAGGAGGAAGAGGTTCGGGAATAGGATTTGTTCATTTGGAGACAAAGCGTATTTTACAGTTTGATGAACCTCATCCGGAACATGAGTTGTATGCATATCAAGTAAAAAAGACGATACAATTTCTAAAAGATATAGATGAGATATAACAGATGAGATTTTTGATAGGAGGAAAAAATGAGTTCAATGCTGGAATACAAGGGTTATCATGCAACGGTTGAGTATGATGCAGAAGATGATATATTTGTGGGAGAGGTATTTGGTATTGCAGATTCTTTGAATTTTCATGGAACATCCGTGGAAGAACTGAAAGCAATGTTTCGACAAAGCATTGATAATTATTTAGAGTTATGTAAACAAATAGGTAAAAATCCAGAAAAAGAATTTCGGGGAAGTTTTAATGTAAGAATATCACCGGAGTTGCATCGTAAGGCAGCTTTGGAAGCAGAAAAGCAAAAGATAACATTAAATCAATATGTCCTTAAGGCGATTGAAAAATCTTTTAAGCAGGAGAAGCTGGAAAATAGTAAAACGATTATTTATATGCCGTATGAGACAGCCAAAGTAGATTGGTTAAGCGGGGATGACCAGATGAGATTTGAAGGACACTATAAGAAAGGGATGTCATTAATAAAAGAGGAGAATGTATCTTATGTCAAAAATTAAAGATATAAAATTACTAAAAGCAGAGATAAATATCATGCGGAATATGCCGAAACAATGTGAATTAAAAGTAAAACGCAAAGCACAGATTAGTGCGCCGAAGGAAGAGGGAGACAGGACTGCTTTATTGAATTTAGGATTAAGTGTAGAGACAATAGAGAGTGAAGGCATTAAAATAGAGTTAGAGGCGGATACCATTTTGGAATTTGAAACGATTCCGGAGGATTATGTTAAAATCGGTGAGGAAATCTGTGTACCAATGGTACAGAAAGAGATGTTAAAAAGATTAGATGAGATGTTGGTTCAAATGGGGTATGAAAAGCTGCATTTGAGCGAAAAACTATAGACACAATTAATATGTGAAAAAATTAACAATAACTCTTGCAAACTGGTTTCTTTTATAATATTATAGAGTGAGTGTGAGCGAGTCAATATGTTACATGTTTGACGAGCGGCAAATAATGAGCAGATCCTGCTCATAATACACTAATGTGTCTGGTGTCAAATGGTTCGTAATAGAAACTAGGACGACCAATGATACCGTTGTGACAGAAAAACCAGGAAAGAGAGGAAAAGACCATGAGAAAAAATGGAAAACTGAATACCACTTATATGGTAGAGATGGCATTATTAATTGCGATCATTTTAATTATGGCTTTTACCCCTATCGGTTACATTAAGACATTCGGATTAGAAATTACGCTGATTGTTGTTCCGGTGGCGGTAGGAGCTGTAGTGTTAGGACCGGCTGCAGGTGCAATTTTAGGAGGCGTATTTGGACTTACAAGTTTTATACAGTGCTTCGGAATGAGCGCATTTGGAGCGATGCTCTTAAGCATTAATCCGGCAGGAACATTTGTTGTATGTTTTGTAACACGTCTTGTAATGGGATGGTTGACAGGACTGATCGCACAGGGATTGAAAAAGGTAAAAGCATTAAAAGGAGCATCTGTCTTTATTGCAAACCTTTGCTGTCCACTGTTGAATACCCTGTTGTTTATGACAACACTGATCCTGTTCTTCTACCAGACAGAATTTATCCAGGGACTTGCAAAAAATATGAAAGTGGCAAATCCGTTTGCCTTTGTTATTGCATTCGTTGGAGTGAACGGTTTAGTTGAGGCAGCAGCATGTTTCGTAGTTGGAAGTGCAATTACAAAAGCATTACAGCATTCCGTAAATAAATAGAATAGATGCAGGGAGAACTGTTTGAGAAAAATACCTCTGAGACGATGTTGTGATATGTTCTGTATTGACACATATCCGTGATAGGACATTCGTATCAGGGGTATTTTGTATATAGAGAATATTTTGTGTGGAGATATTTCATATGAAGAACATTCTATATCGAAGATATTTCATATTGAGAGGATTTCGCATTAGAAGTATTCTTTGATAAAGAATTTTGTGGTAGAATGAACACAGAGTGTAAAGCAAGGAGGAACGAAAAGTGGCAAACAAAAAGCTGATATCGTGGAATGTCAATGGTTTACGCGCCTGCATGGGAAAGGGATTTATGGAATTTTTTGAGCAGGCAGATGCGGATATTTTTTGCCTGCAGGAGATCAAGCTGCAGGAAGGACAGATAGATTGGAAAAAAGAAGGCTATTATGCCTATTGGAATTATGCAGAGAAAAAGGGCTACTCAGGAACAGCCATATTTACTAAAGAGGAACCGTTACAGGTCACTTATGGATTAGGAATCGAGGAGCATGATAAAGAAGGACGGGTGATCACATTAGAATTTCCGGAGTATTATCTGATCACTGTGTATACACCAAATTCCCAGAGTGAACTTGCAAGGCTGGACTATCGTATGAAGTGGGAAGATGATTTCAGGGCATATCTGTTGCAGCTTCGGAAAAATAAACCGGTCATTGTCTGCGGAGATATGAACGTGGCACACAAGGAGATCGATTTAAAGAATCCAAAGACAAACAGGAAAAATGCCGGATTTACGGATGAGGAGCGGGCAAAGATGACGGAGCTTTTAGAGAGTGGCTTTATTGATACTTTCCGCTACTTTTATCCTGATATGGAGCAGATCTATTCCTGGTGGTCGTATCGTTTTAAGGCAAGAGAGAAAAATGCCGGATGGCGGATCGATTATTTTTTAGTATCAGAAGAGTACAAAGAGCATTTAGCAGATGCTAAGATCCATACGGAAGTTTTTGGCTCCGACCATTGTCCGGTCGAATTGGATCTGAAGTAGGAAGGACAGAAAAATATGGTATACACGATCACTTGTAATCCATCGCTGGACTATGGTGTTACCGTGGAGAATTTTCAGATGGGGCATACGAACCGGACCGTGACCGAACAGATGAATGTCGGTGGCAAGGGGATCAATGTATCCATTGTATTAAAACATCTGGGGATTCCTACAAAAATACTGGGATTTACAGCAGGATTTACGGGAAGAGAGATAGAAAAGAGAATCAAAGAGCAGGAAATCGAGGCAGAATGGATACGGCTGCCGCAGGGAGATTCCCGCATTAATGTCAAATTACTTTCTAACGAAGGAACGGAGATTAACGGACAAGGTCCTGACATTTCTAAAAAAGAGGTGCAGGAGCTAGAGGAAAAATTAGGCATTCTTACAAAAGAAGATGTCCTGGTTTTAGCAGGCAATGTACAAAAGAGCTTAGGACAGACATTTTATGCAGATATGATGAAGAAGTTGAAGGATAGACAGATACGGACCGTGGTGGATGCATCCGGGGAACTTCTAAAAGCAGTACTGCCTTATCATCCGTTTTTGATCAAACCGAATCAGGATGAATTAGAGGGACTGTTTCAGGTCAAAATGAGTACGAAAGAAGAAATGTTTGCCTATGCGAAACAGTTGCAGGAAATGGGAGCATGCAATGTATTGATCTCTTTAGGGGGAGATGGTGCATTGCTTTTGACAGAACATGGAGAGCAGATGCAGTTAGATGCCCCAAAGGGCAAGGTGCAAAATGCAGTTGGTGCAGGAGATTCCATGGTGGCAGGTTTTTTAGCCGGATATATGGAGCATGCTTCCTATGAAGAGGCATTTCAAATGGCAGTTGCAACAGGAAGTGCCAGTGCATTTTCAGAGCATTTAGCAACCAGAGCGGAGATTGAGCAGATATTGCCTTTACTTCTGGATTCATATCAGATACAATAAAAACAATAATAATGGAAAAGTGAGGAAATAAAATGGCACAGAACCCGATCGTTACAATCGAAATGGAAAACGGAGATATTATGAAAGCGGAGTTATATCCGGAAATTGCACCAAATACCGTGAACAATTTTATCAGCCTGATCAATAAGGGATTTTATGACGGATTGATCTTTCACCGCGTGATCAACGGATTTATGATCCAGGGAGGATGCCCTGACGGAAATGGTATGGGCGGCCCGGGTTACGGGATCAAAGGTGAGTTTGCACAGAACGGTGTGATCAATCAGATGAAGCATACCGCAGGCGTATTGTCAATGGCACGCGCAATGCATCCGAATTCAGCAGGAAGCCAGTTCTTTATCATGCATAAAGACGCACCACATTTAGACGGCTCCTATGCAGCTTTCGGAAAGATTACCGAAGGTATGGATGTGGTAAATAAGATCGCAGAAGTACGCACAGATTACAGTGACCGGCCAATGGAAGAACAGAAGATGAAAAAGGTAACGGTTGAGACGTTTGGAGTAGATTATCCGGAACCGGAGACCGTATAGACATTTTATCATAGAATAAGAGTATGAAAAAAGAGCTGATTCAATTATTAAAAGGAAAAAATGCATATATACAGACCCATGACTTTCCCGATCCGGATGCACTTGCCACAGCCTTTGCATTACAGGAGTATTTGAAATATTACGGGATCGAAGCAACAATCTGCTATGAGGGGAAATTAGAGCGGGCGAGTGCGATCCGTATGCTCGATAACTTTGGGATTCAGGTCAAAGGCGGACAGACCAAGGGAGCATTGCCGGAAGATGCCTGCGTGGTACTGGTGGATTCTCAGAATCAGAATTCCAATGTGACCGATATCGGTGGGCAGAAGTCCGCGTGTATTGACCACCATCCAGTACATCACGAGTGCGAGTATGCCTATCGGGATATCCGGAAAACAGGAGCCTGTGCAACGATCGTTGCGTCCTATTTTGTGGAAGATGGAATCATACCGAAGCCGAATGTTGCCGCAGCACTTGCCTATGCGATCAAGATGGATACTGCGGATTTTACCAGGGGAACGACACAAAAAGATACGGATATGTTTTCCTATCTGTTCCGGTATGCGGATTGGGATCTGGTACAGAATATGTATGCGGATACGCTGGAATTAGCAGATCTGTCTGCCTATGAGGCTGCAATCCAAAGTATTGAAATCTATGACCGGGTAGGTTTTGCATTTATTCCTTTTGAATGTCAGCCGGCATTGATCGCGATGATTTCTGATTTTATGAAAGCATTGGATGGCGTGGATGTTGTCATTGTTTATGCAAGACAGGAGGATGGAATCCGTTTTGCGGTACGCAGTGATGAAAAACGCGTCAATGTAGGTGTCTTATTAAAAGAGATGCTTCACGGTATTGGTGATGGAGGCGGTCACCCTGCGATGGCAGGAGGCTGTATTTCCAAAGAGATTGCCGAACGGCTTGGAGATACATTGCATGAAACGGTAAAACGGCGTTTTATGCAGGGAATACAGGAGATGCGGGATGGAAAATCAATTGAGATGCGTAATGTTTAACCGCGAAGAGTTCCTGATAGAACATCAGTTAGATGCTGATGTTCTGTTTTTATTAGAGGGACTGTATCAATATGGGGTGCGGGTTTTAAATCTGGACGGAAAAACCACAAAAGAGGATATGGAAGAAAAGCTGTTGCAGGCAGGCTATCGGACAGAAGAAACCCTGTTAATAGCGGCAGAGGATGCAACACTGCAAAACGGAAGGGAGATCGGGCTTGCCACGATCGCATTTGTAAATCAGAAGAAAAATGGGCAGACTTATTTTGCAGCAGATATTGTGGCAGAAGGCTTTGAAGAGGTGGACTTTTATTTTTTAGAAAGAATCTACCAGAGAAAACATGGGATTCCGTGGCGTGTGATCGAGACGGAACGAACTTATCTCAGGGAGATGACGGTAGAAGATGTCGAGGCCCTCTATGAAATCTATGCACAGGAGGGAATGACGGATTTTATTGAACCGCTCTGTGAGAAACGGGAGGATGAGATCGCCTATACGAAAGCCTACATTGAAAATATGTATGTCTATTACGGCTATGGAATGTGGCTAGTCTGCGATCGGGAGAACGGAGAGATCATCGGCAGGGCAGGCTTAAATACACAGGAGATTGAGGATGAGATCGTATTGGAAATGGGGTATCTGATACGGCAGGAATATCAAAGACAGGGCTATGCCTATGAAGTCTGTACGGCAATTATGGATTATGCAAAAGAGGCAAGTGGTTTTTCGGAATTGAGCTGTTTAGTAGAGGAAGAAAATCATCCGTCCTTAGGGTTGTTGCAAAAATTGGGATTTTCTTTTCAAAAAGAGGTGGATATCCTCGGAAAACGGATGAAAAGGTATGTTTATGCACTATAGACATTGCTTTTTTATCGTTTTTTTATTATAATTTATTCTATGTTTAGATATGCTGGCGGCGGTTTACAAAAGTATAAATTTAGGAAAAGTTGGTGAGAGAATGGTTGATATTTCTACAGAGAAGTTAGAAGAATTAGAAAATGAAGTGACTTCCCAGAATACAAAGCTTAAAAAAATGGAAGAATTTGTCAGTCCCGATAAGCTCTATCAGGAATTGATCCAGAGTGTGCGTAAATATCATCCATCTGCGGATATTTCCCTGATCGAGAAAGCATATCGGGTAGCAAGAGAGTCACATGAGGGACAGGTGCGTAAATCGGGTGAACCATATATCATCCATCCTTTGTGTGTGGCAATTATTCTTGCCGACTTAGAATTAGATAAAGAGACGATTGTTGCGGGACTGTTGCATGATGTTGTGGAAGATACGGTCATGACGGAAGAGGAGATTGCAAAAGAGTTCAACCCGGATGTGGCATTGTTAGTCGATGGTGTTACGAAGTTGGCACAGTTGTCCTATGATGCAGATAAGGTGGAAAAACAGGCGGAGAATCTGCGAAAGATGTTTTTAGCAATGGCAAACGATATCCGTGTCATTCTGATCAAATTAGCAGACCGTCTGCACAATATGCGTACCTTAAAATATATGACACCGGAGAAGCAGAAGGAAAAGGCAAGAGAGACCATGGATATCTATGCTCCGATTGCCCAGCGACTCGGTATTTCTAAAATTAAGATCGAATTAGAGGATTTATCCTTAAAATATTTAGAACCGGAAGCATATTATGATTTAGTAGAGAAGATCGCACTGAAAAAGAGTGCAAGAGATGACTATATCCAGAAATTAGTAGAAGAAGTCCGCAGCCATATCACCAACGCGGGCATTGAAGCAGAGATTGATGGAAGGGCAAAGCATTTCTTTAGTATTTATAAGAAGATGGTCAATCAGGATAAGACATTAGATCAGATTTATGACCTCTTTGCCATCCGAATTATTGTAAAAGATGTCAAGGACTGCTACGCGGCATTAGGAGTCATCCACGAGATGTACAAACCGATACCGGGACGATTTAAGGACTATATTGCGATGCCAAAGCCGAATATGTACCAGTCATTGCATACAACACTGATCGGACCGGACGGACAGCCGTTTGAGATCCAGATCAGAACCTATGAGATGCATCGGACAGCCGAATACGGTATTGCCGCACACTGGAAGTACAAAGAGGCTTCAAACGGTGGCAATGTAGAGAATCAGGAAGAAGAGAAGTTAAGCTGGCTGCGTCAGATTTTAGAGTGGCAAAAGGACATGTCCGATAACCGGGAATTTATGAGTCTGTTAAAAAGTGATCTGGACCTTTTTTCAGATACGGTATTCTGTTTTACGCCTTCCGGAGATGTCAAAAATCTTCCAACCGGCTCTACGCCGATTGATTTTGCCTATGCGATCCATTCTGCCGTAGGGAATAAAATGATCGGTGCAAAAGTCAATGGCAAACTGGTAACGATTGACTATGTTATTCAGAACGGTGACCGGATTGAGATTATTACTTCCCAGAACTCGCACGGACCAAGCCGTGACTGGCTGAATATTGTAAAGAGTACACAGGCGAAAAATAAGATCAACCAGTGGTTTCGAAGTCAGTTCAAGGAAGAGAATATCGCAAAGGGTAAGGAACTGATCTCGCAGTATTGTAAGATGAAGAGTATCGAACTCTCAGATATCAATAAGCCGGAATATCAGAATAAGATTTTAAGAAAATATGGATTCCACGACTGGGATTCTGCACTGGCAACCGTGGGACACGGAGGACTCAAGGAGAGTCAGGTTGTCAATCGGATGTTAGAAGAATACAAAAAGGACCATGTCGTACCGATAACAGACTCGGATGTTTTAGAGAATATCCAGGATGCGAATATCTCTAAGACGATCCCGCAGAAGTCAAAGAGCGGAATTGTCGTAAAAGGACTGTATGATGTCGCAGTACATTTTTCAAAATGCTGCAGCCCGGTACCGGGAGATGAGATTGTCGGTTTTGTGACGAGAGGAAGAGGCGTATCCATACACAGAACGGATTGTATCAATATTATTAATCTGTCGGACATGGATCGTGCCAGACTGATCGATGCAGAATGGCAGCAGGGAGCAAGTGAGGGCAGCAACGGACTCTATCTTGCAGAGATCAAGATTTTTGGAAACAACCGTACCGGATTGTTAGTAGATATTACAAAGATTTTTACGGAGCGTGGAATTGATATCAATGCGATCAACTCCAAAACGAGTAAGCAGGGAGTAGCAACAATTTCCGTTTCCTTTAATACAAAGGGCAAAATGGAGTTGCAAAGTCTGGTGGATAAGATCCGTCAGGTGGAGAGCGTGATCGATATTGAAAGAACAACCGGTTAGAAAAGAAGTGACAGGTGAGGTAAGGAATGGCAGATTTAAAGGTAAGACATTTAGTAGTCGGCGCGGTGGCAACGAATTGCTATATTGCAGAAAATAAAAAGACAAAAGAAGCACTGATCATTGATCCGGGTGACAATGCAGCGCGGATCGAACAGATCATCAAAGAGGATGGCGTTGTTCCGGTAGCTGTGCTTTTGACACATGGACATTTTGACCATGCAATGGCAGCGCAGGAAGTTGCAGAGCAGTATGGGATAAAAATCTATGCTCATGAGACGGAAAAGGAGACCTTAGAGACACCGCAGATTAATCTATCCGGAATGATCGGCAGAACGCTGACTTTTCATGCGGATTGTTATGTAAAGGACGGCGAAATTTTAAATCTTGCGGGATTTGAGATCCGGGTGCTGCATACACCGGGACATACCCAGGGTGGTGTCTGCTATTATATCGAAGAGGAAAAAGCATTGTTTTCCGGAGATACACTGTTTTGCCAGTCTGTTGGCAGAACGGATTTTCCGACAGGAAAGTCCTCGACACTGATCCACTCCATTCAGGATAAACTGATGCCGTTACCGGATGATACCATGGTCTATACCGGTCATGAAGACATGACAACGATTGGAATGGAACGAAAATACAATCCGTTTTTATAGAGAGCGTAATGGTGAAAAAATATGATTACAGTTAGTTTAAATGAGGCAGATTTTGAGTATGACATCCATTCATTAGTGAAGGCTTTTTATCCGAAAGAGGATGTCAAAGTATTTGCCGACAGTGAAAAAATTGCAGAGTTAGAAGAAAAAGAAACTCCATTGTTCCACATGGAGGTTCTTTTTTCGAGAGCAGAAAATGTGATTTCTGCCAGTGTCTTAAATGCAGAAGCGAAGGCAGGAGAACCAGCCCTTGCTTCGATGCAGATACAGGTGGATTTTTCTGACAGGAAAGAGACGAAAAACCGCTTGAAACGTGGTATTTATCAGATGTTTTCTGAGTATACGGGACAGACACTTCCGTGGGGAACACTGACCGGAATTCGTCCGACGAAGATCCCGATGAGTATGTTAGAAGAGGGAAAGAGCGAGGATGAGATCCGCACTTTTATGGCAGATACTTATTTTTGCAGCCCGGAGAAAACAGAGCTTAGTATTGACATTGCAAAACGTGAGTTAGGGCTTTTGAACAAGTTAGATTATGAGAAAGGCTATAGTCTGTATATTGGGATTCCTTTCTGTCCAAGTACCTGTCTGTACTGCTCCTTTACTTCTTACCCGTTGTCTGCATGGGAAAAGCGTGTGGATGAATATTTAGATGCCTTAGAAAAAGAGATTGACTACACAGCCGAGCAGTATCGGGAGCGGCATCTGAATACGATCTATATTGGAGGCGGTACCCCGACGACTCTGGCACCTTATCAACTGGACAGACTGATCAGAAAAATTAAATCCAGTTTTGATTTATCTCATCTTTTGGAGTTTACAGTTGAAGCCGGAAGACCGGACAGTATTACAAAAGAAAAATTAGAGGTTTTACGTTCCCATGGAATTTCGAGGATTTCGATCAATCCGCAGACCATGAAGCAGGAAACGTTAGAGATTATCGGACGGCATCATACGGTAGAGCAGACCGTTCAGAGCTTTTTAACCGCAAGAGAGTTAGGATTTGACAATATCAATATGGATCTGATCGTAGGACTTCCAAATGAAAATTTAGAGGATGTCCGTCATACGATGGAGCAGTTAGAGCAACTAGAGCCGGATAACGTCACAGTACATTCTCTTGCCATTAAACGTGCGGCAAGACTCAATATGTTTAAAGAAGATTATACAAATCTTAAAATGGAGAATACCTGGGAACATATTGAAGTGACGGCAGATTATTGTAAGCGGATGGGCTTGCAGCCTTATTATCTCTACCGCCAGAAAAATATGGCAGGCAATTTTGAGAACGTGGGGTATGCGAAAGAAGGAAAGGCAGGCATCTATAATATCCTAATCATGGAAGAAAAACAGACCATCGTGGCGTGTGGAGCGGGAGCTTCCACGAAACGTGTCTGGAATACGCCAAATCCGGATGGCACGCATCGGATCGAACGGTGTGAGAATGTCAAGGATGTCGCTCTTTATATCGAAAGAATTGATGAGATGATCGAGCGGAAAAAGAGGCTTTTTGCAGAGGAATAAGAGGAAACAACATGAATCTGATCAATATAGAGAATCTGACAAAGGTTTACACGGAAAGAAAATTATTTGATAATACATCGTTTTCATTACAGGATGGAGAAAAAGTAGGGATCATTGGTATCAATGGAACCGGAAAGACAACGCTTCTGCGGATGATCATGGGAGAAGAAGAGACCGATGAGGGCACTATCACGACTGCGAATCATGTAGTAATGCGTTATCTGCCGCAGCATCCGGAATTGGAGCCGGAAAAAAGCAGTCTGGAGTGTGTGCTGGAAGGAAATGTGACGGAAGAAAATCGTTGGTCTGTAGAAAGTGATGCCAAGGCCATGATGACCCGGCTTGGCATTAAAGATTTTATGCAGCCTGCAGGACAATTATCCGGTGGACAGAGAAAACGTCTCGCATTGATATCGGTACTTCTTTCTCCGGCAGACATTCTTTTGTTGGATGAGCCTACGAACCATTTAGATAATGATATGGCAGACTGGCTGGAGGATTATCTGAAAAAATGGAGGGGAGCTCTTGTCATGGTCACACATGACAGGTACTTTTTAGACAGTGTGTGTAACCGGATCGTGGAGATCGATAAGGGCAAAATCTATAGTTATCAGACGAATTATTCGGGATATCTGGAACTGAAAACCCAGCGACAGGAAATGGAAGCAGCCAGTGAACGGAAACGTCAGTCGATCCTGCGTGTGGAACTGGAATGGATACGCAGGGGAGCAAGGGCACGTTCTACAAAGCAGAAGGCACATATCCAGCGTTATGAGGAGTTAAGAGATCGTCAGGCTCCTGTGCAGGATTCTCAGGTAGAATTAAGTTCTATTTCCACAAGAATGGGAAAAACGACCGTGGAATTAGAAAATATCTGCAAGGCTTATGGAGAAAGAAAACTGATCGATGATTTTTCTTATATTTTCTTAAAAGGGGACCGGGTTGGATTTATCGGACCAAATGGTTGTGGAAAATCGACGTTAATGAAAATTATCGCTGGTATTATCCCACAGGACTCTGGGCAGGTTATTATCGGACAGACCGTGAAAATGGGATATTATGCGCAGGAAATAGCTTCAGAAAAAAGCGAGGATGCACAGGAAATCGATCTGTCCTATATGGATCCGGCTCAGCGGGTGATCGATTATGTAAAAGATACGGCAGAATATATTCGGACTGTGGATGGAGTCATATCCGCAACAGTCTTATTGGAGCGTTTTTTATTTCCACCGGAAAAACAGTACAGTCCGATCGGAAAGCTGTCCGGTGGAGAAAAGAAAAGATTAAATCTGCTTCGGGTACTGGCGACATCCCCGAATTTTATTTTGTTGGATGAGCCTACCAACAATCTTGATATCGCTACGCTGACCATCTTAGAAGATTATCTGGATCGTTATGAGGGCATTGTTGTTACGGTATCGCATGACCGTTATTTTCTTGATAGGACCATGAAGCGTATTTTTGCCTTTGAAGGAGACGGAAAATTAAGACAATACGAAGGCGGCTATACCGATTATTCTCTGAAAAAATCAGCAGAGAAAGAAGCGGAGGAAGCAGAACAGGAAAAGAAAACCGGTAATGGAGTAAAAACGGACGCACCGGTCACCAAAAAGGGACAACGTACCCGTGGCCCACAGAAGTTGAAGTTTACCTATCAGGAGCAACGGGATTATGAAACGATTGAAAGTGAGATTGCCGCATTGGAGGAAAAGATAGAGATGCTGGATCAGGAGATGGCAGCAGCTTCCACAGATTTTGTGAAACTCAATCAACTGGTAACAGAAAAAGAGGAGACAGAAAAGCTGTTGGAAGAAAAGATGGACAGATGGATGTATTTAGAAGATCTGGCGGCAAAGATTGCGGAGCAGTAGAGAAAAATAATCTTAATAAAATCTTATAGAAACAGCAAAGAATAAAGAAGCCGCATTTGTTATACTTAATCAAAAATAAGATAACAGAAAAGTGAGGAATTTACATGTGAAAAGAAAGTCAAACCACTTCACACAGCTTCTTTTTTTGTGATAGCGGTAGTGGTAAGTGTTCTGTTTGTCGGATTGCTGGCAGTGCTCCTGTTGACCAATCAGTAATAGGAGGATCTTATTTTAGAATTCACAATATAAATCTGTCGTAAAAATTTCTGTAAAGCCGAATGAACAGGGTACAACAGAACAGGTTGGTTATAAACCGATAGATATTAAATTGTAAGTTGGAGAGGTTCGAAGTTGCTCATTGCGCGAAATACATAATTATGCTATAATTATGTCATAGAAAGGAGTGAGTCAATATGCCTCTTATCATGCCTATTAAGGAATTGCGGAATACAACTGAAATTTCTAACATTGCACATAAGCAGCAGGAACCTATCTTTATTACGAAAAACGGGTATAGTGATCTGGTAATAATGAGCAGTGAATTATATGACAAATTTGCACGAATTAACCGCATTGACCAGGCTATTTATGAATCTGAACAGGAAGTCTTGAATGGGGCAGAAGCAACAGATGCCAATATAGTATTTGAAGAACTGGAGAAAAAGCATTTTGGATAAATACCAGGTAAAGATAAATCCTAGGGCGATACGCGAATTAAACAGTATTTACGAATATATTGCAAATGAAAAGTCAGATATTGAGAATGGAAAAAAGCAGTTAGAAAGAATTAAAAAAGCTATTTTGAAGTTAGCAACTTTTCCATATTCTCATCAGGAACGTACGGAAGGCAGATATGCGAAAGATGGTTATAGGCAGTTGTTGATCGATAATTATATTGTTATTTTTCGTATTGATGAAGTCAACAAAATTGTTTACGTTATAACGGTACAATATCAGGGACAAAACTTATGAACCAGGCACCAAATGATGTAAGATAGATCATTTGGTGCTTTTATATGTTTTCAAAAAACATTTGACAAGTTACCGAACGGTTACCAACAGGGTAATTAACAGACAAACCAAGAAGGAGAGTAACATGGAAACCATTCTGATCATTGACGATGATGTTGCGATCGGCAATCTCGAACAGGAAGTGTTAGAATGGGAGGGCTATCTGGTGCAGCGTGCCTATTCCGGGACGGAAGCACTGCTGCTTTTAAAAGAAAAGAAACCGGATCTGATATTGTTAGATTTAATGTTACCCGGAATGTTCGGTGAGGATATTTTACCTCAGATACAGGGGATTCCCGTGATCGTTGTCAGTGCCAAAACGGCGGTAGAAGATAAAGTGGAGTTGTTGCTCGGCGGTGCAGTTGATTATCTGACCAAGCCATTTGATACCAAGGAGCTGCTTGCGAGGATTGCAGTCCGTTTAAGAGAAAAATCCTCGCCCCGGTTATCTCCCGTTTACACCTATGAGGAACTGACGATAGACACGGCATCACATTCTGTTTGCGTTGCCGGAAAACAGGTCAATGTAACAAGAACCGAATATGCCATTTTAAAACTTCTGATGCAAAATCCCAAACAGGTAAGTGCAAAATCAGTTCTCTTAGACCGCATCAGCATGGATACCCCGGACTGTACGGAAAATTCCCTAAAGACACATATCAGTCATTTGCGGAGTAAATTGAGAGAGGTATCAGGCAAAGATTATGTGGAATCTGTCTGGGGGATCGGTTTTCGGTTAAAAGGAACATCTTAACCATTTCTCAACGATTTTCTTAACCATTTTCTTAACCTCTGCCGGGTAAAATGCCCTTATCAGGCAAACACCGTCCATTTATATGGACATGACTGCGGCAGATAATATCAGGCAGCAGTTGTTTTTTCTCCTATGGCATATCCGGGATATGACTGGATGGCGCAGGCGGTCAGTGATCTGAGTGCGGCAAATGCACCATCACTTTCTCTGTGGAATCAGTTGAGCAGCCTGTATGATGTATGCACATCGTCTCTACAGTGTTGGTGGTAGTTTTGTCTATCGTGTCATTAGTCATAATTATCATTGCGGCGATCAAAGATAAGAGCTGCAGATCCTATGGTATCTGTGCAGGGATTGCATTAGGAATGATGTTGGTAGGAGCATTGGGGATGAACATGGTTCCAAAAGCATATTTTGGAGTCGTGGAACGGTTTAGTGTCTTTGCTGCCACAGGCTTTAATGCAGTGCTTGGCATACATCTTTATCTGATGGATTCTAAACGGTAAAGAAGATTTTGGATACCAAGATATAAAGTAACGTAACCAAAGTTAACATGAATCTGAATAAAATGATAAGTTTGTATGGTGTAAAAAGAGATAAAACGGAGCTATAATAGACTCATCAGAAAAGAGATGGTCTATGGTGTTAGCAGAAAATCTGGTTATACTGCGGAACGTAAAAGGCATGACACAGGAACAGGTCGCAGAGGTCATAGGGATTTCCAGACAGTCTTACGCAAAATGGGAACAGGGAGAGACAATGCCTGATATTGAAAAATGCGACAGGCTTGCCGCTTTTTATGGAATTAAGATAGATGCACTGCTCCATTATGAGGAGAAAGTCGGAAAGACGAAGGTTGCACCGCCACCGGAAGGAAAATTCCTATGGGGAACGGTCAAGGTCGGAAACCGTGGGCAGATCGTGATCCCGAAAGAGGCAAGAGATACGTTTGCATTAAAAGAAGGAGACCGGCTGGTAGTCCTCGGGGATGAGAAACAGGGAATTGCATTGATCAAGGCAGAAAAATTTGAAGAGCAGTTGAGAACAAGTATAGAACTTAGCAGAAGAGAAATGGAGGAATAGGGTATGAAGTGTCCAAAATGTGGAAAAGAAATGAGAACAGGTTATTTATTTACAAGCAAAGACGGAGCATTCAGTTTTGCGAATGAAGTGCCGGGAGTATTTGAAAACGCGAAAAAATCAGAGGGATTCGTAGAGATCACACCTTTAAAGGCGAGTCACAGAACTAATATAGCAGCAAATTGCTGTGACGAATGCAGAATGGTTGCATTTGAATATTAGTCTGTAAAAAGTAAAGGGGGCAGAATGGTGAAACATTTAGTAATATATGTACATGGAAAAGGCGGTAACGCCAACGAGGCAGAACACTACAAGCCCTTTTTTGCAGAAAGTGATGTGATCGGTTTTGACTATCAGGCGCAAAATCCGTGGGAGGCACAAAAGGAATTTTCCTCTTTTTTTGAAGTGCATAGTCAGGTGTATGATTCGGTTACTCTGATCGCAAACAGTATAGGAGCATTTTTTTCAATGAGTGCTCTCACTAAAAAACAGGTTGCTCAGGCAATCCTCATTTCCCCGGTCGTAAACATGGAAAAATTAATTGTGGATATGATGATGTGGGCAAACGTAACAGAAGAAGAACTGCGCATCAAAAAGGAAATTCCTACGGAATTTGGAGAAACACTTTCCTGGGAATACCTATGTTATGTACGCGAGCATCCGATTGTCTGGAATGTGCCAACCTGTATTTTATATGGAGAAAAAGATAATCTGACATCCATAGAAACAATATCCGAATTTGCAGAGCGTATCGGTGCATCGCTTACGGTCATGAAAGATGGAGAGCATTGGTTTCATACAGAAGAGCAGATGGAGTTTTTAGACGACTGGCTCAGGAATATAAGAGAAATTAAATCAGGATTAAATATATTGTGATTCGGAAGAGAATATGAGAATAAAATTTCAGCGGGAGTGCATTTGAACGATGCACTCCCGCTTTTTACGTTAAATATTTATTATTTTGTTTCTTGCTTCTGTTTTTTAAAGAACAGTAACATCCATATGCCTGCACAGACGATCAGAATACCGATCCATACGATAGGATGGCTATTGTCCCCGGTTTTCGGAGAGGATGGGTCAGTAGGATTTGTAGGATCTGACGGAGTAGCAGATTCATTTTTCGTGATGGTGAATGTGTCCTCTCCATCCGTGCTGCCATCCGTGTACTGAACAAGGAGTGTGTAATTTCCTGCAGGCAGTGTCTGCAAATATTCGGCTTTTAAGGTGATGATGGTACTACCAGCCTCAATTTCGTAGTATTTTTTATCCACGACCGTACCGTTGATGACGATGCCGGCAAATTTCTTATGGTAGCCATTGACCTTGAAGGTCAAGCCGTTATCCTTGTTGTTTTCCTTCCAGGTGCTGCCGTCGCCTGAAGTGATATCATAGGCGGTTAAGGCCTTCAACATAGTATCCAGGATAGCCTTGGTGTGTTCACCTGCCATGTTCTTTTCGCCAGCAGACAGAGCATCATAAGCTTTCTTTGCAGATTCGTAGGCATCGATGGCAGCCTTGTTATCAGGCTGAGTCTTGTCAGCGGCAGGCATGGCCTCCGCTTTTTTCACGGCTTTTTCCGTGTTTTCGATGCTTTTGAGAGCAGATTTTATTGCATTTATGTTGGCAATAAGCTGTTTTTTCTGATTAGCTGTGTAATTACTGCCATGAGAGTTTAAAAACTTTTCCATGTCCTTGAGTGCCGTTGCCAAATCGCTCTTCTTACTGGTAGACAGGTTAGAAATAACAGGAATGACCGTGCCATCGGACAATTTGGTATTACAGCCCTTGCAGTAGCTGTTGCCGGTATGGCCTGCTTTGTCGGTGGTAGGTTCTACCATGTCCCGAATTTCCGTGCCGCCCACATGATGCTTGGCATCCAGTGTACCATAGAGCTTAGAACAGGTGGTACAAACGGCTCTGTCCTTACAGGTAGCCGTGCCACCGGTGTGTTGAGTCTTTTTTCCGGCAGCTTTGCAGCGGGAGCACTTCTTCCAATGCCTGTGGGCATCACTCTGCCATGTGTTACTGGTGAAATCATGACCGAGGGCAGCGATTTCTTTGTAGGTGGTGTAATCGCAACGAGAACAAGTGTCGTAAGCGTTCCAGCCTTTTTCCGTACAGGTCGCAGCTTTGGCTTTATGAGAAACCTTGTCATGACCGAGAGCAGCGATCTCTTTGTAGGTCGTATAATTGCAGTTGGTGCAAGTAAAATAAGTGTTCCAACCGATTTCCGTGCAGGTCGCAGCCTTTGCATCGTATTTGGCAAAATTATGACCAAGTGCATCTAATGTTTCTACTTTTGTTGCAGAGCATACGGTACAGGTATAGGTTTTCTGCCCTGCTGTTGTGCAGGTGGGCTGTGTAGTCACTTTGCCGCTATTCCACTCATGAGGGGATTCCGTGTCGGTGACATCACAGCGGGAGCATTTTTTCCAATGATGGTCAGCATCAGTTTGCCATGTGCCGCCGGTAAAATCGTGACCAGGGGGGGTATTGCCATACGGCAGACTGCAGCCTTCGCATATGGCTTTTTCTGTACAGGTGGCAGTGCCACCGGAGTGGTTGACTATATTGTCCTTTCCATTACAGATAGAACATGAATGCCAATGGCTGGTAGAGTCCGTCTGCCAGGTTGTTCCCCAGTTGTGTTCGCATGCAACGAGAAGGTTGTTGCTTCCACTAAGAACGGCACTGATCGAGGTGTCGTTGTTTTCATACTGAAATTTGTCCGGGGTGGCATATGCCGCACGACCGGAAGCAATTTGAACGTAATTAGAACTATTTGGCTCCACTTCCGTTGTGACACCGATCGGGGCAGTGTTTGTCAGTTCACCCATAATTTTAATGATCTGTCCGTTAGGCAAATAGATATTGTTTGCTTTGCCACTCTTTTTGTTCCCGGTGACGTTGATATTACCGGAAATATTGAATTTTTTGCTTTCACCGTTAAAATATAAACCGCCGCCGTTAACTGTCGCGGTGTTGTCTGTGACGTTGCCGCCCGTAATGGTGAGTAGTCCGCGTTCATTGATGTAAACACCACCGCCATTGCCGGTTGCGGTATTGTTTGTGATGCTGCCGCCATTGATTTGGAGTGCACCTTGGCCTTTGTTCCAATTTGAGGTGTTTTTGCCGCTTTCCACATAAACGCCGCCACCATCTGTTGCAGTGTTCCCGGTAATGGTTGCTGAGCCGGAGATTGTTAAAGTATCACAGGTCCGATAATCGCCTATGTGATATACACCGCCACCGTAGGTTGCGGTGTTGCCTGTGATATTGCCGCCGTTGATAGTGATATCTTCGTCGTATGTGTAAATACCGCCACCTTGCTCAGATTTATTGCCTGTAATGGTAATACCGTCGGATATGGTAAGGGTCATATTCGTGAATACACCACCGCCACGCTTATCTGCTGTGTTGTTGCTGATCGTGCCGCCGTATAGCTTTAGATAAGTGCCCGCCGATATCACGCCGCCACCGGTGTCGGAACATGCATTGCCACTGATCTCACCGCCGTACATCGTGAAAGTGCCGCCGGTATGCATATTTACACCGCCGCCCTCATTGTTTGACCCTTTAATGACGTGGTTATTGGTGATCTTACCGCCGTACATCGTGAAGTCGCTTTGTTGCGATTCCACGCCGGCACCGTCGCCGGCGGCAGCACTATGAGCAGAAATGTCTATACGGTTCCCGCTAATCTCACCGCCGTACATAATAAAATCGCCCGTTGAACTGCTGTCCCCGAGTCTCACACCCCTTCCGTACACGTCGGCCGAGTGAGTGATCGTGCCGCTGCCTTTACAGTCACACAATACGAGTTGTGCGTCACCATAAACGCGGATGACCGCATCAAAAGCATCTGTCGAATCAGTGGTTCTCGTGATGCTGTATCCGTTCAGACAGAGATAGAGCGTTTTTCCATCTTTGACAGCGAATTGTTCGCTTCGTTCCGCATTGCCGCTCAGATAGACGTAGGCGGTGTTGTCGTCACCATAGTCAATATCCGATGTTCCGTCCCACGCCGTCCATACGACATCTGCACATTCTCCCGTATGGTCACCGATGTCTGTGTGCGTTGTACCACAGATCGGGTGTGTATGTGTGCCGTCATCTGCCAATGCAGTTACATTTGTCATGCACAGCGTGGCACATAGGAGCAGTACTGCTCCGAATACTCCTTTCCGAACTTTCATGGTTCATTCCCTCCTTTTCATATGTGCCTCAATATTCTTTGTTCACCTATGGACTTGACATCAAGGCAGACTTTCTTAATAATGGTATTATACATTGTTCATCTATGAACGAAGCAAGGGGGTGGAACGAAAAATATGGAAAAGGATACAAAAAAGTTATTTCAGATCACGGAAGCAGCCCATGCCTGCGGTCTTTCCCGTAGTACATTGATGCGCATGGAGAAAAAAGGGTTGCTTACGCCTGCCTATATTGCAGCGGAGAGTGGGCGAAGGTACTACGACAACCATGATGTGGCACGCATTTTGCAGATTGAAAAATTCAAGAGTATGGGGCTGACTACAGAGCAGATCGCAGACTACTTTGCTCAGGGTGGTGAAATATCGACGCTGCTGGCGACGTTAGAGAGCCGTCTGCAGGAGATCCAACGCAGCGTAGAAGAGTTGCGACTGCGGACGATGGAGGCGCCGGGTATCTCCGTGCAGATCATGCGGCAGCCTGCTGTGACTTGCCGGATGCGGGAGTGTATGGGGCGTACGGTTGCAGATAAGTACGCGGATATGTACGATTTTTACAGCGAATGTGTCCGACAGGGCTGTGTTCTCTCCGAAGAGCCATTGTTTACGATTTCGGATCGACAGGACTATTTAGAGGGTTATATCAGCAGTGAGCCATATCCTTATACTGTCTGTGTTCCCGTGCAACCGGAAAAAGCACCTGCGGATGCGCTGGTATTACCGGAATGTCGTGTGTTATCGGTGCTGTACTGCGGTGATTATTCCGGTGTGGATGAGGCGTGGCTGACACTGGGGCGGGAGGTGAAGGCGCGCGGCCTGACACTTGCAGGTAATCCGCGTGTCCTTGGTATCGTTGCTCCATATACAGGTCGTGAAATCGAAAGCCGGCGGTATTGCTCAAGATTTGTCCTGCCGGTGATGGAGTGAGGGGGAGTTGCGTCCTTTCACAGTTGTGTGTTCTTTTTTGTTACATAGTCAGAAATATTTTTCTGATTTTATAGAAAAGTATGGTTTTGAAGATATGTATTCCGGTGGATTTTATCCCTTTGAGAGTCTTGAAGAACATTGGGCTTACTGGTCGAGATATATTTTAATCAACCGCTATATGGACTGCGACAATGGAACCTATCAAAAACTGTTTGAACTTGTAAAAGATAAAGATTATTTTGTGCTGACGACAAATGTGGATCACCAGTTCCAGAAAGCCGGGTTTGACAAACAGAGGTTATTTTATACACAGGGAGATTACGGACTGTTTCAGTGCAGCGAACTCTGTCATCGTACCACTTATGATAATGAAGAGGTCGTGCGTGAGATGGTCAAACAGCAGAAAGATATGAAGATACCAACTGCGTTAATACCGCATTGTCCTGTCTGTGGAAAGCCAATGAACATGAATTTAAGGGCGGATGATACGTTTGTTCAGGATGATGGCTGGTATCGTGCGGCCGAAAGATATTCTGAGTTTCTCCGCAGGCATAAAGAGACAAAAATGTTGTTATTAGAGCTTGGCGTTGGAATGAACACTCCCGGTATCATCAAATATCCGTTTTGGCAGATGGCGGCTCAGAATCCAAATGCTGATTATGTGAGTATCAATGCCGGGGAAGCCTATGCACCGGAAGAAATCAGGGAGAGGGCTATTTGTGTGAATGGGGATATTGGGGAGGTTATTTGCCGATGTCATTGACTCTGTTGTATGGGATGGATATAATATGATTAGAATATTACTATCACTATAAAAGCAGGGAGGTATAGCTATGAATATTCGTCCATCCGCAGCAATTCGTCAGAATTATAATGAAATTGCTGATATGTGCAGAAAGACCGGAGAGCCAGTGTTCCTTACTAAAAATGGTGAGGGAGATTTGGTTGTTATGGATATTGGAACATATAATCGTAGAGAAAAAATGCTAAAACTTCGTGAGGAACTGCTTGCCGTTGAGGAAGATAGAATGCGTGGAAGTAAGGGATACTCGGTTGAAGAAGTTACTGCAATGATGCGAAATGCGATCAGGGAGGCAGAAGGACATGGAACAGCAGAGTAAGTATCGTGTGATCGTATCCGAACGGGCAACGCAGATGCTCGTTTCACATGTTGCATTTTTAGCACAGACCAGCCCGGAAGCAGCCGAACGTCTGACGGTAGAATTTGAAAAGACAGCTCATTCGTTAGAAGTGATGCCCCAGAAATGTCCGTGGCTTACAGGGGAATATATTCCCAGAAAGGCTTACCGTTTCATATTGTTCGAAAAACGCTATATGTTAATTTTCCAGATAGTAGATAATACCGTTTACGCCGATTATGTGGTAGATTGCAGACAGGATTACAATTGGCTCATTCAATAACAACAGAATACCCATAACCCTAAAAACGCCACCCCTCTCCGGTGACGTTTTTCCTATCTATAAAAAATCCCCCTTGACAAGTGACCGACTGGTAACTTTAATAAAAGTAACCAATCGGTTACTATTTATTTCAAGGAGAATGCAAATGGAAACAAGAGAAAAAAACACCAAAGAAAGAATTTTAGAAGAAGCATTAAAACTTTTCTCGCAAAGCGGCTATATGGGAACTTCCATGAACGATATCGCAGCCGAATTAGGCGTTACAAAAGCCGCGTTGTATAAGCATTACAAAAGCAAGCAGGAGATATTAGAAAGTATTGTAGAACGAATGAATCAGATGGATGCAGAAAGAGCAAAAAAATATGAGATGCCGGAAGGAAATATGGCAGAAGTGATAGCAGGATATAAGGACACTGCACTGGATAAGATCAAGCAGTATACAAAGGTACAGTTTTTACATTGGACAGAGGAAGAATTTCCATGTCATTTCCGGAAAATGCTGACCCTAGAGCAGTACCGCGATCCGGAGATGGCAGGACTTTACCAGAAGTATCTTGCAAAAGGTCCGGTGGCTTATATCGAAAAAATATTTGCCGGACTTACCAAAAACGATCAGGATGCAAGACAGTTAGCATTAGAATTCTATGGACCGATATTCCTGCTCTACAGTCTTTATGATGGAACGGACGAAAAACAGGATGTAACAAAAATGGTAGAGCAGCATGTAGAGCGGTTTTCTAAAAGATTAGAGGATACAGAAGAAAGCAGTAAAAAAGATTGATAAACAGAGGAGGAAATAAAAATGAAAGCAATTATTTATACATCAAATGCAGGAAGCACGGCACAATATGCACAATTATTAGCAGATGAACTTCATCTCCCGGCATATAGTGCAAAAGAAGCAAAGAAAAAAGTACCAGCCCATTCAGAGATCATTTATCTTGGCTGGATCATGGCAGGCGGGATCAAAGGCTATAAAGATATGGTAAAAAAATATAATGTCCGTGCAGTCTGTGCAGTCGGTATGAGCCGGACAGGGACACAGACAGAAGAAGTCCGTACAAAGAATTCCATACCAAAGAACATCCCATTGTTTACATTACAGGGAAACTTTGATCTGGAAAAATTGCATGGTGTATACAAGATGACGATGAACATGATGGTAAAAACAGCCGGAAAATCCTTAGCAGAGAAAACGGATCGCACACCGGAAGAAGATGATCTGTTAGAAATGATGACAAACGGTAAAGGACGGGTTTGTTTAGAAAATTTAAAAGCAATCATCGAATGGTACCATAACGAGCGGTAAGAAGGAGAAAATTAAATTGAAACTTTATTTTGGCAATACAACAGTTACCGTAACGACCATAATGATCGTGGCATTAATAGGATTTATCGGATACTCCATATGGAACCGGACGATTATTGACAGTTGGGGACGCAGAAGCCTGTTTGTACTGGTGTATGGACTGGTCGTATGCTGCTTTGCAGCAGCCATTATCATTCTTGCAGCCATAGCAACACCGATCGCAAGATCACAGCATATGCGTGAGATCTGGTTCTATGTCATGTCAGGGGGGTGTTCTTAAAAGTTGCAGTGATGGAGATTTCGAGAATCTTCCCGGACGTTTTTGTTGTATCTTGACGCATCGTACCGCGAAAAGTATAATAAGGCGTAGATGTAAAAAATGCCTATGGGCAAATGAACGTCCGGAAAAAGAAGATGGAGGAATGAAAGATCATGGCATTAAAGAAGAAACCGGTTACAGGAATGAAAGATATATTGCCACAGGAGATGCAGATTCGGGATTATGTCATCAGTGTGATCAAAGAGACTTATGGAAGATTTGGTTTTACTTCGATAGAGACTCCTTGTTTAGAAGATATTGGAAATCTGAGCAGCAAGCAGGGCGGTGAGAATGAAAAGCTCATCTTTAAGGTATTAAAACGTGGAGAAAAGCTGAATTTAGAGACGGCAAAAACCGATATGGATGTGGTAGACATGGGACTGCGCTACGATCTGACGGTTCCGCTGGTACGTTATTATTCGAACAATGCCAACGATCTTCCGGCTCCATTTAAAGCATTGCAGATGGGAAATGTATGGAGAGCAGACCGTCCACAGCGTGGACGCTATCGCCAGTTTATGCAGTGTGATATAGATATCTTAGGAGAACCGAGCAACTTAGCGGAGATTGAATTGATCTTAGCAACGACGACAACACTTGGAAAATTAGGATTTAAGAATTTCCAGATCCGTATCAATGAGAGAAGAATCTTAAAGGCAATGGCAGCATACAGCGGATTTGCCGAAGAAGATTATGATACGGTATTTATCATATTAGATAAGATGGACAAGATTGGCTTAGACGGTGTAGCAGAGGAATTAGAAAAAGAAGGCTATGCCAAAGATTCTATTGAAAAATACTTAGACTTGTTCAAAGGCATTGAAAGTGCCGAAAACGGAATTGCCTATTTAGCAGATACCTTAAAAGAGGTCTTAGACGAGGAAGTTTCTAAGAGCCTGAATGAGATCATCACCAGTGTAGAAGCTACCAAAGAAGCAGATTTTGAAATGGTATTCGACCCGACGCTGGTACGCGGAATGTCCTACTATACAGGTACCATTTTTGAAATAGCCATCCCGGAATTCGGCGGAAGCTGCGGTGGCGGCGGACGTTATGACAAGATGGTTGGAAGATTTACCGGAAAAGATGTTCCGGCATGTGGATTTTCCATTGGATTTGAAAGAATCGTACTGTTACTGTTAGAGAACGGCTTTGAGATTCCGACACAGCCAAAGAAAAAAGCATACTTAATCGAAAAAGGCTACACTGCTGAAAAACTCTGTGAAGTCATGAAGCAGGCACAGGAAGAGCGAAAAGCCGGACAGCAGGTATTAGTCAGCCGTATGAATAAAAATAAGAAGTTCCAGAAAGAGCAGCTTGCAAAAGAAGGCTATGAAGAAATTGTGGAATTTTTTAACAGATAAAAAATGGAGGAAGATAGAAAATGGCAGAATCAATGAAAGGTCTGCACAGGACACACAGATGTACCGAGGTTTCTAATCAGAACATCGGCGAAACTGTCACTGTGATGGGCTGGGTACAGAAAAGAAGAAATTTAGGAAGTCTGATCTTTATTGACTTAAGAGACCGTAGCGGACTCTTACAGGTGGTTTTTGATGAACCACAGGTAGGAAGTGAAGGTTTTGAAAAAGCAGGAAATTTAAGAAGCGAGTTTGTCGTAGCCGTAACCGGTGTGGTACAGAAACGTTCCGCAGCAGTCAATGAGAGTTTAAAAACCGGAGATATTGAGGTCATTGCAAATGATATCCGTATTCTTTCCGAGGCAGAGACACCACCATTCCCAATTGAGGAGAATTGCCAGACGAAGGAAGAACTGCGTTTGAAATATCGTTATCTGGACTTAAGAAGACCGGATTTACAGAGAAATATCATGATGAAGAGCAAGGTGTCCATGCTGCTTCGTAACTTTATGGAAAAAGAAGGATTTTTAGAGATTGAGACACCGATCTTAATGAAATCCACACCGGAAGGTGCAAGAGATTATTTAGTGCCAAGCCGTGTGCATCCGGGTTCTTTTTATGCATTACCGCAGTCACCGCAGCTTTATAAACAGCTTTTGATGTGTTCCGGATATGACCGTTATTTCCAGATCGCAAGATGTTTCCGTGACGAGGACTTAAGAGCAGACAGACAGCCGGAGTTTACACAGGCAGATATGGAGCTGTCCTTTGTTGATGTAGATGATGTCATCGATGTAAATGAAAGACTTTTAGCTTATGTATTTAAAGAGGCGATCGGAGTAGACGTACCACTTCCGATTCCGAGAATGACCTGGCAGGAAGCAATGGACCGTTTCGGTTCAGATAAGCCGGATACCCGTTTTGGCATGGAGTTAGTAGATGTATCAGAGACCGTAGCCGGATGTGGTTTTGGCGTATTTACGGGAGCATTGGAAAATGGCGGCTCTGTCCGTGGTATCAATGCCAAAGGTCAGGGTGCAATGCCAAGAAAGAAGATCGATAAATTAGTAAGTTTTGCAAAGGATTACGGCGCAAAAGGACTTGCTTATTTAGCAGTAAATGAGGACGGCACCTACAAATCCTCTTTTGCAAAATTTATGACCGAAGAAGAATTAGCGGCATTAGTAGAAAAGATGGGCGGAGAGCCGGGAGATTTACTTCTCTTTGCAGCCGATAAAAATAAAGTGGTATGGGATGTGTTAGGAGCACTTCGTTTAGAGCTTGCACGCCAGTTAGAATTGTTAGATAAGAACCGGTACAACTTCTTATGGGTAACAGAATTCCCATTGTTAGAGTGGTCTGACGAAGAGAACCGTTTTATGGCAATGCACCATCCGTTTACCATGCCAATGGAAGAGGACTGGGATAAGATCGATTCCGATCCGGGAGCAGTCCGTGCGAAAGCATACGATATTGTCTTAAATGGTACAGAGCTTGGAGGAGGTTCTGTCCGTATCCATCAGGACGATATCCAGGAAAAAATGTTAGAGGTACTCGGATTTACCAAAGAGCAGGCTCATGAGCAGTTTGGATTCTTATTAGATGCATTCAAGTATGGAGTACCGCCACACGCAGGACTTGCCTATGGTTTAGACCGTATGGTTATGCTGATGATGCAGTGTGATTCTATCCGTGATGTCATCGCATTCCCGAAAGTAAAGGATGCATCCTGCCTGATGTCACATGCACCAAGCCCGGTAGATGAAAAGCAGTTAGAGGAGCTTGGAATTGAAGTAAGCGAGCAGGAAGAAACCGAAGCAGAATAATGATTTATTAAAAAAGCGGAACGTTCACCTTTTTAAGAAGAGTGAGCGTTCCACTTTTTTTACTATACAGAAAACCGAAAATATTTCACGGCATTGTTATAGCAGATGTCAGTCACTATTTTAGAAAGCATTTCCCGGTCATTTGGATATTTGCCTTCCTCGACCCATTCCCCGATCAGTTCACAGAGGATCCTGCGGAAATATTCGTGTCTGGTATAAGACAGAAAACTTCTCGAATCCGTCAACATCCCGATAAAGTTCGACAATACTCCGTTAGCTGCTAAAGAGCTCAGATGATCCCGCATACCGTCGTAGTGGTCATTGAACCACCAGGCACTTCCGTGCTGGATCTTTCCAATCGCAGAATCATCCTGAAAACAGCCAATGATCGTATCGAGAATGGAATTGTCATTGGGATTCAGGGAATAGAGAATCGTCTTTGGAAGCTCATTTGTCAGTGAGAGTTCATTTAAAAAATCAGCCAGTTCATTTAAAGGAGCCGAATAGCCGATACTGTCAAAACCGGTGTCAGGACCTAAACGTTTGAACTGCCTTTGGTTATTATTGCGTTTGACACCATAGTGAAGCTGCATTGCCCAGCCTAATTTGTGGTACTGTTTTCCTAAAAAAGTAAGCAGGGCAGTTTCAAACTGCATACGTTCTTCGAAAGAAACCGGACGTTCATCGAGAACCTTAGAAAAAATAGCCTCTGCATCTTCTTCGGAGCAGGGTTTCCACGGAATATGGGAAAAACTGTGGTCAGAAATGCAGCAGCCATGCTCCTGAAAGAAGCCCATACGGCGTTTCAGTGCCAAACAGAGTGTCTGGAATGAAGAAATCTTTAAATGAGTCACTTCTCCTAAGGAAAGAAGATAGTCACAAAAGGCAGGACTGTCAATGGCAAAAGCACGGTCAGGCCTCCAGGTTGGGAGTACCATAACATCAAAGCTGTTATCCTGTGAGATTTCCTCATGCCATTTCAGACTGTCAATCGGGTCATCTGTGGTACATATTAAATGTACATTAGATTTTTTGATCAATTCTCTGGCACACATATCAGGATTGTCTAAGCGTTCGTTACATAATTCCCAGACCTCCGGTGCAGTCTTTTCACTTAAGATCCCATTATATCCAAAATAGCGTTGCAGTTCTAAATGACTCCAATGGTAGAGTGGATTTCCGATACATTTTTCTAAGGTCTTAGCCCACATAAAGAATTTCTCGCGGTCTTCCGCATCGCCGGTAATGTATTCTTCATCAATCCCATTTGCCCGCATCAGTCTCCATTTATAGTGGTCGCCTTCTAACCAGACTCTGGTAATGTTTTCAAACCGTCGGTTCTTTGCGATTTCACGCGGATTCAGATGGCAGTGATAGTCTATGATCGGCATGTTTTTTGCATAATTATGATAGAGCAGCTCTGCCGTCTGATTTGAAAGTAAAAAGTTTTCGTTCATAAATGATTTCATTTTTTCCTCCTTGCATAAAGCGCAGAAATATTGGTCATGCTGATAAAAGTATTTCTTTCATAAGCAAAAAATATACAAAAGGAATTGGAGGAATCATATATGAGTGAGAAAAATGAGGCACGCCCCTTTGGTGCGAGGGATAAATGGGGGTATTTGTTTGGAGATTTTGGAAATGATTTTACCTTTATCTTTGCAAGCTCTTATCTGATGGTTTTCTATACAAAGGTTTGGGGGATTTCTGCAAAGACCGTTGGAATTCTCTTTTTAGTATCCCGCTGTGTGGATGCGTTTACTGACATTGGAATGGGAAGGATCGTGGATTCCATAGAAACGGCAAAAGACGGGCGGTTCCGCTGCTGGCTGCGCCGGATGTGCGGTCCGGTGGCATTGACAAGTTTTCTGATGTATCAGTCAGGGTTAGCAGGGGCAACTATGACCGTCAAACTGATCTATATGTTTGTAACCTATATTTTATGGGGTTCAATATTTTATACGTCAATTAATATTCCCTACGGTTCTATGGCATCGGCGATTTCCGAGGAGCCAAAAGATCGTGCGGCACTTTCTGTCTATCGTTCATTAGGAGCTATTTTTGCAGCAACCTTTATCAGTGTCGTAACACCGCTGATCATCTACTATACCGATGTCAATGGAAATCAGGTGGTCAGTGGAAGGAACTTTACGATCTTAGCAGGCGTTTTTTCCATAGCAGCCATTATCTGTTATCTGCTCTGCTATGCAATGACGACAGAGCGTGTACAGATAGAGAAGAAAGAACGTGGGGAAAACACCGGTCTTGGTGCAGCACTGAAAGGGATTTTTACAAGCAGGGCATTGATATCTGTTATTTTAGCAGCCATTCTGCTCTTATTAGCAACACTGATGAGTCAGGGGATCAACACCTATCTGTTTGCCGATTATTTTAAAGATACCAAGGCACTGGCACTGTTCAGCCTTTTGAACCTGCCATCTGGGATCATCGTGGCAGTTGTTTCCGGAAAAATTTCCACGCACTACGGAAAAAAAGAGTCTGCCGCGATCGGATGCTTCTGGGCAGGGATCATCTATCTGATCATTTACTTTTTACACACGAAAAGCCTTGCGGTGTTCATCACACTTTCTTTCTTTGCAATGTTAGGAATGAACTATTTCAATATGCTGATCTGGGCACTGATTACAGATGTGATCGATGACAAAGAGGTGCGGACACATTCCCGCGATGATGGAACCGTATACGGATTCTATTCTTTTGCAAGAAAAGTCGGACAGGCATTGGCAGGAGGAGTCAGTGGTTTTGCACTTTCCGCTATCGGATATGATTCCCTTGCAGCGGCGCAAACCGCGGAGGTACAGGGCGGAATCTACGGGATCGCAACGTTATTTCCAGGAATTGTCTATATCCTCGTAGGACTGGTTATGATATTCTTATATCCGTTATCGAAAAAAATTGTAATCCAGAATACAGAAGAATTGAAACGTCGCAGAGAGGAGACTTAAAACATGAAATTATCATTCAGATGGTATGGAGCGGATGACAAAGTAACATTGGAAAATATCCGTCAGATACCGAAAATGGAAGCCATTGTAACAGCAGTCTATGATGTACCGGTTGGAGAGGTATGGAGTGAAAAATCAATTGCAGATTTAAAAAAACAGGTGGAAGAAAACGGACTGAAATTTGAAGTGATCGAGAGTATTCCGGTGCATGAGGATATCAAGCTCGGAAAACCGGACAGAGACCGCTATATTGAGAATTATTGCGAAAATATCAAGAAGGTGGCAAAAGCAGGCGTGAAATGTATCTGCTATAACTTTATGCCGGTATTTGACTGGACGAGAACCCAGTTAGACCACAGATTGCCGGATGGCTCCACTACCTTAGTTTATTATCAGGAACAGGTCGATAAAGTAGATCCGCTGAAAACAGACAGCGATCTGACCCTGCCGGGCTGGGATGCTTCATACAGCAGGGAAGAATTAAAAGGGATTGTAGCAGAGTATCAGAAATTAAGTGAAGAGGATCTGTGGAACAATCTGGAATATTTTCTGAAAAAAATCATTCCGGTAGCGGCAGAGTATGATGTCAACATGGCAATTCATGAGGATGATCCATGCTGGAGTATTTTTGGACTGCCGCGCATTATTACCGATGAAAAAAATCTTGACCGCTTCTTAAAATTAGTGGATGACAGACACAATGGGATCACACTCTGTACGGGTTCTCTTGGATGCTCCGGACACAACGATGTAGCAAAGATGGCAGCAAAATATGCGGCAATGGGAAGAATCCACTTTGTGCATATGAGAAATGTCAAGATATTGGATAATGGATTTGAAGAAAGTGCACATCCGTCCTCCTGTGGAACACTGGATATGTATGCGATCGCAAAAGCATTGTATGACAATGGCTTTGACGGCTATATCCGCCCTGATCATGGAAGAATGATATGGGGCGAGACCGGAAGAGCAGGATATGGACTGTATGACAGGGCGCTGGGGGCAGCATATCTGAATGGGTTGTGGGAGGCAATTGAGAAAGAGAGTGTGAAGTAGGAGAGAGTGTGGAGCGGGTGAGGGGGTGTTGGCTGGGTGTTCTACACACCTCCTTTTGTTCCATGTCTGGGATTTGGATGTTCTAAATACCCTGTGGGACGTTGCCGGATGGGGACGAAACCGGAGCAAATTCGCCATCCATGGCTCAGTTGCTCCTTTTGCGGGCATCCGTGCCCGCAAATTTCTGATATTGACAGGCTATTAAGAACATCCAAAATCCAGCCATAGTCACAAAGAGGAGGTGTGTAGAACACAGCAACATAACCGTCCCCTCAACGAACACCCCAACCACACGTTTCTCCTTCTCAATTGAGAAGGAGAAACGAAACACTTTTTAGTTGTGCTGAATTGGTATGTTGTGCTGTCACGCATGGGGTAGCGGTTGTGACTCTGTCCGGGATTTAGAAGTTCCTGCCACTCCGGATTATAACAGAAATTTTCGGACAGGGATGTCCGAAAAAGGCACAACCGCCATGGATGGCGGATTTGTGCCGCTTTCGTACGATTCCGGTATAGCGAATCCGGAGTGCATGGAACTTCTTATCCCGGATAGCGGAATCAACAGATGCCCATGTATGACAGCAAACAGAAAAAATTAGAACAACATCAAAACAACATGAAAAAAACAATCATCATAAGCAATCATAAGGAAGGAGAACACACATGAAACTACCACTTAATACAGACCTGACCGGAAAAACGGTCGTCATCACAGGAGCAGGAGGAGTCCTTGGTGGCATGTTCGCAAAAGCATTAGCACAGGCTGGCGGAAAAGTTGCACTCTTAGACCTGAATCAGGAGGCAGCCGAGAAAGCAGCAAAGGAGATCAGCGAAGAGGGTTATATCGCAAAAGGCTATGCGGCAAATGTACTGCAAAAAGAAAGTCTTGCAGCAGCACATGAACAGATCAAAAAAGACTTTGGCTTCTGCGATATTCTGATCAATGGTGCGGGTGGAAATAATCCGAAGGCAACCACCGATCAGGAATACTATGTGCCGGGAGAATTAAAAGAGGGAGAAAAATCATTCTTTGACTTAGAGCAGAGCGGAGTGGAATTTGTGTTCAATCTGAACTTTATCGGAACACTGTTGCCAACACAGGAATTTGCACAGGATATGTTAGAGAAAGAGGGATGTAATATCATCAATATTTCTTCCATGAACGCTTATACACCGTTAACAAAGATTCCTGCATACAGTGGAGCAAAAGCAGCTGTATCAAACTTTACGGAGTGGTTAGCAGTGCATTTTTCAAAAAGTGGCATCCGTGTCAATGGAATAGCACCGGGATTTTTTGCAACAAAACAGAATCGAGAGCTTTTATTTGAAAAAGATGGCACACCGACACCACGAACAGGAAAAATCTTAGCAGCGACACCGTTAGGACGTTTTGGAGAATCCGAAGAATTGATCGGAACACTGCTGTTTTTACTGAATAACGAAGCCTCCGGCTTTATTACCGGTGTCGTGATCCCGGTAGACGGAGGATTTCAGGCATATTCAGGAGTATAAATGGAGGGCATATGGTAAAAGTAGATTTAACAAAAAAACCTTATTTTTTAGAAAAAGAAGATATACAGTGGGTAGAAGATACCATTGCAGAAATGACAACGGAAGAAAAGATCGGACAGCTTTTTGTAAATATGGGTTCCGAGCGAAGCGAGGGGTACCTGAAAGATGTTTTAGAAAAATATCACATCGGTGCGGTGCGTTACAATCCGGGAACCTCTAAAGAAGTGCATGAACAGAACCGTATTTTGCAGGAAAATGCAAAGATACCGCTTTTGATCGCAGCCAACACCGAAGCGGGTGGAAACGGAGCCTGCACCGATGGAACAGAGATTGGCGTAGAGGTTAAGATCGGAGCCACCAAGGACCCGAAATATGCCCATGAGATGGGAAGAGTGTCCGGAATTGAAGCGGCGGCACTTGGATGCAACTGGTCTTTTGCACCGATCACCGATATCAACCGCAATTGGAGAAATCCGATCATTTCCTCGAGAAGTTTTGGCTCTGACCCGGATATGGTATTAGAAATGTCCAAAGCCTATATGAAAGGTTTTATGGAAAGTAACATGGTCTGTGCCATGAAACATTTTCCGGGCGATGGAATCGACGAAAGGGATCAGCACTTAAGCAATTCGGTCAACACTTATTCCACGGAAGAATGGGATGCAACCTTTGGAAAAGTATACAGTGGAATGATCGATGCCGGGGTTCATACCGTTATGGCAGGTCATATCATGCTTCCTTCCTATCAAAAATATTTTAATCATCAGATGGAATTAGAAGACACACTTCCGGCGACACTGTCGAAAGAACTGATTGACGGACTTTTAAAAGAAAAATTAGGCTTTAACGGAATGGTCGTGACCGATGCGTCCCATATGGTAGGTATGACATCCGTCATGAAGCGAAGCAAAATGCTTCCGACAGCGATCGCGGCGGGTTGTGATATGTTCTTATTCTTCAATGATCCGGAGGAAGATTTTTCTTATATGATGGAAGGCTATCGTAGTGGGATCATTACAGAAGAACGTTTAGAGGATGCCCTTCGCAGAATCCTTGGCATCAAGGCATATTTAGGACTGCATAAGAAAAATAAAAAAGAAATCGTTCCGCCAAAAGAAGGTTTAAATGTCATCGGAAGTCCGGAATTTAAAGAGATTGCGGCAGAAGTATCGGACAAAGCCATTACACTGGTAAAAAATACGGGAATTTCACCGTTGCCACTATCCGTAAAAGAGCATAAGAGAATTTTGATCGTGCCACAGGAGACAGCGAACCCGTTTGCGTTTATGATGGGTGGAAAGAATAAGAAAAAACCGGTTGAATATTTAAAAGAGAAGTTAGAGGCAGAAGGATTTGAAGTCACAATCTATGAATCCATGATGGATAAGATATTAAAAGCCCCGGAGGAAGAAGCCGGAAAAATGATGTTAAATATGTATGCCGGAAAAGCTCCGATTTCCTCAATCACAGATAATTATGATCTGATCATCCAGCTTGCCGAGATCACCAACCTCTTTGGAGTGACACAACGTATCAACTGGAAAATGAGTAAGGGAACGCCGGATATTCCGTGGTATGTGCATGAAGTGCCAACGATTTTTATTTCGTTAGCAAGTCCGTTCCACTTAGCAGATGTTCCGCAGGTAAAAACGTATATCAACTGCTATGACAAGAATGAACACACGTTAGATGCACTGGTGGAAAAACTTTTAGGACGTTCGGAATTTACGGGAACAGATCCGGTAGATTCTTTCTGCGGTATGATGGATACCAGAATATAGTGGGAGAACAATATGAAAAAAGAGCATGACTATTTAATCTGTATTGACAGTGACGGCTGTGCCATGGACACCATGAACAGCAAACATTTTTATTGCTTCGGACCGGAATGGGTAAAGCAGTACGGCTTAGAAGACATCCAAGAAGAGGCATTAAAATACTGGAATCAGATCAATCTCTATTCAAAAACCCGTGGCATCAATCGCTTCAAAGGACTTGCCATGGGATTAGAATGGGCAAAAGAAAAAGGTTATGAGACAGAGGGACAGGAGGAGTTCGTGGCTTGGACAAAAGAGGCACCGGAGCTTTCAAATCCTGCCCTTCTGGCTCAATGCCAGAAAAAGAAGAATCCCTGTATGGAACAGGCACTTTTGTGGAGTATTCATGTCAATCTTGCCGTCAAAGAGCCGGGAATGGAACAGGGAGCATTTTACGGAGTCAGAGAAGCATTAGAAAAAATGAGCCCAAAAGCGGATTTAGCAGTGGTATCTTCGGCAAATGCACAGGCGGTGGAAGAAGAGTGGTCAAAGTATGAGTTAAAGCCATACTGCAAAGCACTGCTCAGTCAGGAAGCGGGCAATAAGGCAGAGTGTATCCAAAAACTCTCGGCTCTCGGCTATCCGCCGGAGCAGATCCTGATGGTAGGAGATGCCATGGGAGATTATGAAGCCGCGAAGAAAAACGGTGTCTGGTTCTATCCGATCGTAGTCAATAATGAAAAAGAAAGCTGGCAGCAGCTGCAGGAGGAGGCATATCCGAAGCTTCTGCATGGAACTTTTGATAGGGAGTACCAGAAAGAATTGTTAGACAAGTTTGAGAGAGGCCTGCAAGAAACTTTATAGTATTTAGAACGTATTGTAGGTGCCCTGCACAAATCGAATATTCCGGGTTTCCTTGTGCAGACCATTCCAATGAACCTCCTAAAACAGAAATCGTGTTCGCCAGTGGGCTTCACGATTTCTTGAGTTTCATTTCCATTGCACAAAAAGAAACCTTCCATATCCGATTTGTGCAGGCACTACGTTACGAGATGGAAAGGTTTGTGTTGTATGGGTGGCACGTTACATAGAGATTCATTTATAGGATTAGAGTGTCAAAAAGCGGTTCACAACTTAGTGGCTGGCAACTTGCACAAAACCGGGACTGCTTTTGTGACTTTGGGAGAAAATTAGTAAATCTTAGTCTGCCTGTTCTTATATAGTGTTTTGCTGCCATGGACGGCAGCAAAAGTCTTAACACCCCATGGACGGGGTGTTTAAGACGTACACGTCACCTTATCGTAGCTAATTCAGGCAGACTTAGATTTTCTTATTTTCGTACAACGGAACAAAATAGACCCGGCTTTGTGCAAGTTTGCCGATCCAAAAACTTGAAACTGCCTTTTAATACCTTAATTTTTACAGGAAGTCTGCTTACAGGAAAATATGCCTAACGTTTTTCTAGCAAATGGATGGAGAAGTCCTCCGGTGCATCTGAAAAGTCGATCGCATCCATATTTCCGGCAGAATCATATTTTGCATTGTCATACCGGAATGTGGCTCCGTTTTTTTCTAAATGATAGATGGTACGTTTCAAATAGCGGCAGGAGATAGTAAGTTCTTTAGTGCTGCCGGATGAGAGATTTATAAGTCCATGCAGGGCATCGGAAAGGTTGTTGCCTGTGTGTGGGAAAGGCAGTGTGAGCTCATCAATTTTTAAATCCAGCATCGTGCGTACCGTCTGTCTGGTCAATCGGGTGATTTCTTCAAAATTGCCGGTGGCAAGCAGTTCCGGTTTTACCATCCAGGTTCCGCCGCAGGCAAGGATCTTTGGATAGTCTAAGAATTCAGTCAGGTTTTGCGGAGTTACTCCACCGGTTGGCATAAAACGCATAGTATGGTAAGGAGCTGCAAGAGCTTTGATCATGGACAGTCCACCGGAAGGAACGGCAGGAAAGAATTTTACGGCATCTAAGCCCATTTCGATTGCCTGTTCCATATCACTTGGACTTGAGATTCCGGGTGTGATCGGAATATTTTTTTCGATACAGTGGGAAACAACTTTGGGATTAAAGCCGGGGCTTACAATGAATTTTGCTCCGGCGGCAATGGCACGGTCAGCCTGTTCCGTCGTTAATACGGTACCGGCACCGAGCAGCATATCCGGGAACTGTTCTGCCATAATGCGGATGGACTCTTCCGCGGCAGGTGTACGGAATGTAACTTCTGCACACGGAAGGCCGCCTTTGGTCAATGCGTCTGCTAATGGGGCAGCATCGTCTTTGTGATCTATGGCAACCACCGGTACGACACCGATATTTGAGATTTCTTCTAAGATTTGGTTCATAATAATACCTCCTGTTGGAATTCCTATAAGGTATTAATGTCCGACAGGAGGTAAAAATATACGAATATCCATGATTAAGATAAAGTCTGGAATACATCACTCGTTCGCATTTTTAAAGAGCCTTTTACAATGTATTCGTTCTGCGGAGCATCCGGATTGCTCATCAGATAGAAAAGCTGCTGTAATGCTAAATCTACCGTGCGGTGGATCGGTCTGCAGATCGTATCAAGACTTTTAAAAAGCACTGTGCTGCGGTTTTCCGTAGAAAATCCGGTCAGGGAAAGCGGTGCATCATGCAATTTGTTATATTCATAAATATAAGGGGCAAGACGTTCCGTTACTTCGATAGAAGCAGCTAAAAGTCCGGTGCAGCCTTTTCCGGTGATGTGCGAAGTCAGATTCTCGATATAGTCGCGGTCTGTTGTATTACATTCAAAAATCCAGTCCTCGTGAAATCCTTCCGGTGTTGTCTCCATAGCGGCACGATATGCCTGAATGATCTCACGGCTTGTAGAAAATTTAATATTCCGGCAGATTAAAGCGGTCTTTGGGTATCCTGAATTTACCAAAGAAAGGACAGCCTGAAATGTTGCAGAGTAATCACTCTCTATGATCGAGGTATGTTCGCAGTCCGCAGGTGCGCGGTGGATAAAGACAACAGGTATATTTGGTGCAATGGCATCTGCAAGTTCCCTGTATTCGCTGGAATCGGAAAGAATGATGATGCCTTCTGTAGTCCGTCCGAAAAATTCAAGATAAAATCTTTCTTTTTCTAAATCGTGGTTTGTGAGTCCGATCACCAGTTTGTAATCTTTCTGGTAGAGTTCCTGTTGAAAAAGATCCATAAATGCAGTTGTAAAACTACTCGAAGCATTTGCTAAAATGAGTCCGATTGTACGTCCGGTTCTGTTTTCCATCGGTATACCACCACCTTTTCTGTCATTTTGTACATTATAACATGAATTATAAGAAAAATAAACGAAAAACACACAAAAGTGTTTACAACCAAGACAAACTTCGTTATGATAAGGATATTCTTATCAAACATCCCGTCCGTCACCAATGATAGGAGGTCATTGGTTGGAGGTTGTATTCTGGAGTCCCGCAAGAGGGGGACAGACTACAAGAAATATGAAAATCTTAGCAAATATCTACAGAATCCATTACGGTATGCAGGTACGGACCTTTGAAAATTACGAAGCATATGGAAAGTATCATTTTATGGAAAATATGCAAAAACAAAATAGGCAAAAAAAGAAAGGTCATGTCTTTGTGGATTGCAAAAACGACCGGAACCGGCAGGTATGGAGACTTTTTCAAAGAGCCGATACCGTTGTCATAAATTTTCCACAGGAGTATCCGGTACTTCTGAACTATTTTCAAAATCATCCCCGCATATCGGGAAATATCTTTTATCTTATCAGCAACAGTCCGTCTGATCCCATGGATAATGAAAAAATATACCGCAGAGTGTTTCGTTTAGAAGCGGAAGAAACAGGGGTTATCCCTTATGACGTGAGATTTGAGCATTACTATGCAAAAAATCAGGGGTTTGCCTGTCAAAAATCCGTTATAAAGGGAGAACCCTGTGGAGTAGGGGAAGAGTTTGCAGCTAAAACTTTTGAAATTGCTGTGAAACTTTTAAAAATGAATTGCGTTTTTGAGGGAGATACGTTATATTATTGCTAAAGTAAAGGAGAGTGATTTTTTGGATTCGAGTGAGGCGATACGGCTCATAATTCTGGTGGTATTGATCATGCTTTCTGCATTTTTCTCATCGGCAGAGACAGCACTGACCACCGTCAACAAAATACGAATGAGAAAACTGAGCGATGAGGGCAATGAAAGGGCAAAGACGGTATTAAAGATTACGGAGAACTCAGGAAAGATGCTGAGTGCGATTCTGATCGGAAACAACGTAGTAAACCTTTCCGCTTCTTCTATTGCAACTACACTGGCAATTGATATGTTAGGCAGTAAGGGAGCAGGAATTGCAACCGGAATTGTAACACTGCTGATCCTGGTATTTGGTGAGATTTCACCGAAAACAATCGCAACGATCCATGCAGTGCCGATTTCAATGGCATATGCCAATGTCATCTATTGGCTGATGAAACTGCTTACACCGGTTATTTTTGCCGTAAACCAGATTGCAATGTTCTTCTTAAAGATTTTGCGTGTAGATCCGAATACGGATCAGAATAAGCTGACAGAAGAAGAATTGCGTACCATCGTGGATGTTTCCCATGAGACAGGTGTCATCGAAACAGAAGAAAAAGACATGATCAATAATTTGTTTGATTTTGGTGATGCGGAGGCAAAAGAGGTTATGGTACCGCGTATCGATATGACTTTTGCAGACATCAACAATACCTATGAGGAGCTGATCGAACTGTTCCGAAAGGATAAGTTTACAAGACTTCCGGTTTATGAGGACAGTACCGATAATGTCATCGGTATTATCAATATGAAGGATCTGCTGCTCTATGATGACAAGGAGACATTCCATATCAGGGATATTTTAAGAGAGCCGTATTATACTTATGAGCATAAAAATACCGCAGAGCTGTTTATGGATATGAGAAGCTCATCGATCAGTATTGCGATCGTATTAGATGAATACGGGGCAACCGCAGGACTTATCACACTAGAGGATTTATTAGAAGAGATTGTCGGAGAGATCCGTGATGAATATGATATAGATGAGGTAGACTCGATCGTATGGCTTGGTGACCGCGAGTATGAGGTGCTTGGTTCACAGAATTTAGAAGATTTATGCGAGGAATTAGGACTGAAGTTTGAATCGGAAGATTATGATTCCATTGGCGGATATGTGGTCGGCTTACTGGATCATTTTCCAAAGCCGGGTGAGAGCATCACAACGGAGGATGGAGTCAAACTGATCGTCGAGGCAATGGATAAAAACCGTGTGGAAAAGATACGCTTGATCCTCCCGGAACCGGAGAAAGAAAAAGATTTGTAAAAATGTTGCAAAGAAAGAGTAAAAGTTTTCAAAAAGATTTGACGTAGGCAAAAAGGTTTGCTATTGTCAAGACGGATATGAAACCCGTTTGCAATAAGACAACGAGACTTTTGTTGTGCAGAGCAGCAGGAGTCTCGTTTTTTAAATCAGAAAAAGAATGAAAAGAGAGGGAATGAATGAAGCCGGAAACGAAGAAAATAGTAACAGCGTTAGGTCTGATAAGTTTTACCGTAGTCATGTTAGGGATCGCTTTGAATTTTGGAAGCGTATGCCGTTGGATCACGAGGCTGATCGATGTCTTTATGCCGTTTATCATCGGCATTGTATTTGCATTGTTTTTAAGCGTGCCAATGAACTTCATGGAACGGAAGGTATTAGCAGGAAAACAATTTGATAAAATGAGAAGGACACTGGCTATTTTGATCACACTGGTGCTGGTATTCGGCATTATCGGAGCAGTAGGAGCATTGATCGTTCCGCAGCTTACAAAGACTGTCAGCAGCATTGTACAGGCAGTTCCGGGAGCTATGCAGAATCTCGATAACTATCAGCAGGAGTTATCCGGTAGATTCCCACAGTTTGCAGATACGATCACGAAGGTCAATCTGAGTAGTGAAAGAGTGATCAATGAAGTGATCGGTTTTTTGAATAACTGGATGAATAATCCGGACAGCTCGGCAATGGCAAAGCTTAGCGGCACGTTAGGAAATATGCTGAACCTGTTTATTGGTCTGATCTTTGCGATCTATGTATTGGCACAGAAGGAAAAATTAAAACGCCAGACGAAAAATCTGTTACAGGCATATCTTAAACAGCCGGTTTCGGAAACCGTCTGGAAAGTAGGAAAGCTGACAAGCATCACCTTTCAGAAATTTATTTCAGGCCAGTGTTTAGAAGCCTGCATTTTGGGAACGATGTTTTTTATCACGATGTCAATTTTTCAAATACCGTATGCACTTTTGATCAGTGTTTTGATCGCAGTCACATCCCTGATCCCGATCTGGGGAGCATTTATCGGATGTATCATCGGCTGTTGCCTGATCGCGGTAGTGGACCCGATGCGTGCGTTGGGATTTTTGATCATGTTTTTAATCATACAGCAAATAGAAGGCAATCTGATCTATCCTCATGTAGTGGGAGGTTCCATAGGACTTCCGTCGATCTGGGTATTGGCAGCAGTGACCGTGGGCGGTAAGCTGTACGGCATTGTGGGTATGATATTTTTTATACCGATCTGCTCTGTATTGTATACACTTCTAAAAGAGAATGTCAGATACCGTTTAAGAAAAAAGAAAAATTTAGCAGTTGTTAAGGAGGAAGAAATCAATGCGTAAGACAAAAATCATCTGTACATTAGGACCGGCAACAGACCGTGGAGATGTGTTAGAACAATTAATTAAAGAAGGAATGAATGTTGCAAGATTTAATTTTTCACATGGAGACCATGAGGAGCAGCGGGGAAGGATTGAAAAACTCCGCAGTCTCAGAGAAAAATGTGGTCAGCCGGTAGCAGCACTGTTAGATACCAAAGGACCGGAGATACGTTTGAGAGATTTTGAAGATAAAAAAGTAATGTTAGAAAAAGGACAGACTTTTATTTTAACCGGAGAAGAAGTATTAGGAAACAAAGAACGTGCATCCATTACTTATGAGAATCTGTGGCAGGATGTAACCGTTGGAACAAAGATTTTGATTGATGACGGACTGATCGGGATGCAGGTAGATAAGATTGAAAATAAGGAGATTTACTGTACGGTTTTAAATGACGGTGCGGTATCAAACCACAAGGGGATCAATGTGCCGGGCATCCATTTAGCAATGGAATATCTGAGCGAGAAAGACAGACAGGATATCCTGTTTGGAATCCGGGAGGATATGGACTTTGTGGCAGCATCCTTTGTGCGTTCCGCAGATGATGTATTAGAGATCCGCAGACTTTTAGATGAGAATGGCGGATGGAACATCAATATTATTGCAAAGATCGAAAACGGAGAAGGGGTGGAAAATATCGATTCCATTATCGAAGTTTCCGATGGCATTATGATCGCCCGCGGTGATATGGGTGTGGAGATCCCTTGTGAAGAAGTTCCGGTAATCCAGAAGATGATCATAAAGAAAGTTTATAAGGCAGGAAAACAGGTTATCACGGCAACACAGATGTTAGATTCCATGATGAAAAATCCAAGACCGACAAGAGCAGAGACCACAGATGTTGCGAATGCCATCTATGACGGAACCAGTGCAATCATGCTTTCGGGAGAGACCGCGGCAGGAGATTATCCGGTGGAGGCACTGCGGATGATGGTTCGTATCGCTGATCGTACCGAGCAGGATATCGACTATAAAAAGCGATTTTTCCGCTATGAAAAAGAGGAACAGCCGGATGTTACCGATGCAATCTGTCATGCAACCTGTACCACAGCACATGACCTGAATGCAAAAGCAGTCATTACCGTTACGAAATCAGGAAGATCGGCAAGAGCAATTTCAAGATATCGTCCGGCATGTCCGATCATCGGCTGTACCATGGAAGAAAAGGTCAGCAGACAGATCAATCTTTCCTGGGGCGTTTATCCGATCGTAATTAAGGAAGAGAAAAATGTATTTGATCTGTTCGCACATTCTATCGTAGGTGCAAAAGAACATGGATATTTAGAGTCAGGAGATACGGTAGTCATTACCTCCGGTGTACCGATCGGAAAATCCGGAACAACGAATATGATGAAAGTAGATACCGTATACTAAGGGAGAGAGGAGCATGCAGATGGCAGTCAGTTATCCAAAAGAACTTTCAAAGTGCAGTAATGAGGAAATCTATCTTGCACTCTTAGAACATGTAAAAAAACTTGCAGCGCAAAAAGCAGGGAAAGATACAGCAGAGAAAGAGAAGAAGAAATTATATTATATTTCTGCAGAGTTTCTGATTGGAAAACTCTTATCTAACAATCTGATCAATTTAGGGATTTATGAAGAAGTCCGAAAGGAATTAGAGGATGCGGGAAAATCCCTGTCCGAGATTGAAGAATTAGAACCGGAACCATCACTTGGCAATGGCGGTCTGGGAAGACTGGCAGCCTGCTTTTTAGATTCGATTGCAACGCTGGGATTGAATGGCGACGGTGTAGGTCTGAACTATCATTACGGACTGTTTCGTCAGGTCTTTGAAAACAATGCACAGAAGGAACTTCCAAATCCATGGATAGAAAAGGAAAGCTGGCTGACAAAGACGGATAAGACGTATACGATCCCGTTTGGCGGTTTTTCGGTGCAGTCACGGATGTATGATATTGACGTGACCGGTTATGAGAACCGTACCAATAAACTGCATCTGTTTGACATTGAATCTGTAGATGAGGACATTGTAAAAGAAGGGATTTCTTTTGATAAGACAGACATTAAAAAGAATCTGACGCTCTTTTTATACCCGGATGACAGTGATGATGACGGACGTATCCTGCGTGTGTATCAGCAGTATTTTATGGTGAGCAATGCGGCAAGACTGATCTTAGACGAGGCAAAAGAGCGTGGCTCGGATCTCTATGATCTGGCGGATTATGCCGTGATCCAGATCAACGACACACATCCGACCATGGTAATCCCGGAGCTGGTACGGCTTTTGATGGAAGAAGGTCTTTTGATAGATGAGGCAATTGACATTGTCCGAAAGACCTGCGCATATACGAATCATACGATTTTAGCAGAGGCATTGGAAAAGTGGCCGATCGGATATTTAGAGAGGGCAGTACCACAGCTGATGCCGATCATCCGTCAGTTGGATAACCGTATCCGTAAAGAAGTCCGTGATGAAAGTACCTATATTATTCAGGATGGACTGGTACACATGGCAAATCTGGATATCCATTATGGGTTCAGTGTCAATGGTGTGGCATACCTGCATACGGAAATTTTAAAGAACAGTGAGTTGAAAAACTTTTATCAGCTTTATCCGGAAAAATTCAATAATAAGACCAATGGAATCACGTTCCGCAGATGGCTGCTGCATGCCAATCCGAAGCTGACAGAACTGATTACGGAGCTTATCGGAGATGGCTTTAAAAAAGATGCAACAGAATTAGAAAAACTGGCACAGTTTGCAGAAGATGAGGCAGTCTTAAAGAGGATTTTAGAAGTAAAACAATCTGCAAAATGCGAGTTGAAAGATTACTTGAAGCGGACACAGGATATGGAGTTAGACGAACATTCTGTTTTTGATATTCAGATCAAACGTCTGCATGAATATAAGAGACAGCAGATGAACGCGCTCTATGTGATCCACAAATATTTTGACATCAAAGCGGGAAATCTTCCAAAGAGACCGATTACTGTAATCTTTGGGGCAAAAGCAGCACCGGCATATATCATCGCGAAAGATATTATTCATCTGATTTTATGTTTGCAGGAACTGATTGCAAATGATCCACAGGTGTCACCGTATCTGAAGGTAGTGATGGTAGAAAACTACAATGTGACGGCGGCAGAAAAGCTGATTCCGGCATGTGACATTGATGAACAGATCTCACTTGCTTCTAAAGAGGCATCGGGAACCGGAAACATGAAGTTTATGTTGAACGGAGCGGTTACCATCGGAACGATGGATGGAGCAAATGTAGAGATTGCACAGTTAGTCGGCGAGGACAATATCTATATTTTTGGAGAATCTTCTGAGACTGTGATGGAGCACTATGCAAAAGCAGATTATGTGTCAAAAGATTATTATGAAAACGATGAGGATATCAGACGGGCGGTGGACTTTATTGTCAGTGATGAATTAAAACGAATCGGCAATGAAGAATATTTAGAGCGTCTGCATCACGAACTGATCTCAAAAGACTGGTTTATGACACTGTTAGACTGGAGAGATTATATGCAGGCAAAAGAGCGGATGTTTGCTGATTACGAGGAGCGTTTGGAGTGGGCAAAGAAAATGCTTATCAACATCAGTCAGGCGGGATTTTTCTCTTCAGACAGAACGATTGCGCAGTACAATGAGGATATCTGGAAGCTGTAGAGGAAGTTCAGATTGCTCTTTTCATTTTGAGGTAAACTTGATATACTTGTATCAATGTCGTATTTAGATATTTCGAATAGAAAGAATAAGAAGTACGATGGAAAATAAGAGAGAATCTGGAGAAGCAGAATGAAATTTCAAAAATATATGGCAGTTGGCATCTTAGGTCTGACCATGGCATTGGGATTTAGCGGATGTCAGAGTGAGAACCAGAAGAATCAGGATGCCTATCGTAAGATTGGAATTAACAGTATGGCAGAGGGCGATTATGATAAGGCAGTCAAATCCTTTCAGAAAGCCTTAGATACGTCATTAGGAAAAATCGGTGCCGAGGAGATAGACATCTGTTATTATAAGGCAGCTGCCCAGTTTGCAAAAAAAGATTATGACGGTGCGATCGAAACTTATACGTCACTGATCGATTATGATAAGGAAAATGCGAATGCATACTATCTGCGTGGAAGTGTCTATTTAGATACAGATAAAAAAGACAAGGCATTCAAAGATTATAAGAATGCGGTCAAATATGCAGGAAGAGAGTATGAGATTTACGAGGGCATTTACGAGAATCTGACCAATAAAGGTGAAACAGAGGAAGCGAAGAACTATCTGAAAAAAGCACTGGACATCAAGCCAAAGGATGGTGCAGATTATGCGGAGCAGGGACATGTGTACTATCTCTTAGAAGATTATACACAGGCAAAGAGCAGTCTGGATCGGGCAATTGATAAGGATGATAAGACAGCACTGCTGTATTTAGCAGAGGTCTATAATGCAACGGATCAACAGGAACAGGGGCAGGCACTTTTAGAAAGCTATGTCAAAGAAAACGCAAAAGACAGTGAAGCGTTGAATACCTTAGGCATGATGCAGATGAAAGACGGTAATTACGAGGATGCTTTAAAATATTTTCAGATGGGCTTGAAAAATAAGGATGCCGTGAACAAACAGGAACTGATGAAAAATGAGATTGCCGCCTATGAGTACAGCGGTGATTTTGAGTCGGCAAAAAAGACGATGCAAGCCTATATCAAAGAATATAAAAGTGACGAAGAGGCAGTCCGGGAATACACATTTTTAAAGACCAGATAGGAGAAAAGCATGCCGCTTTATGAAGTAGAACAGGAGACAGAGCGTGTCATTTTAGTAGGTGTTTCACAGCAGGACGGCGACGATGCCGAGGATTCGGTAGCAGAGTTGGCAGAACTGGTGGAGACTGCCGGTGCAGTCGTTGTGGGAACACTGATCCAAAAGAGAGAGAATATCCATCCGGGGACCTATGTGGGGACCGGAAAGGTATTTGAATTAGAAGAACTGATAGAACAGACCGGTGCAACCGGAATTGTCTGTGACGATGAGTTGTCACCGGCGCAGTTGAAAAATTTAGAAGAAGCATTAAAGACAAAGGTCATGGACCGGACGCTGATCATTTTGGATATTTTTGCCACAAGAGCTTCTACCAGCGAAGGAAAGATACAGGTAGAGTTAGCACAGCTGAAATACCGTCTAAGCCGTTTAAGCGGATTGGGACGTTCTCTGTCACGATTGGGTGGCGGGATTGGTACGAGAGGTCCCGGTGAGAAAAAATTAGAGATGGACAGGCGGTTGATCAACAGCCGTGTGGCACAGCTGAACAGGGAATTAAAAGAGGTGCAAAGGCATCGTGAGGTCAACAGACAGCAGCGGAAGCGAAGCGGGATACCGGTGGTGGCAGTGGTCGGTTATACCAATGCAGGAAAATCCACACTGTTAAATCATTTAACGAATGCAGAAGTTTTAGAAGAGGATAAGCTGTTTGCGACCTTAGATCCGACAACGAGGATTTTAGAACTGACCAACAATCAGAAAGTGCTGATGACAGATACGGTAGGATTTATCCGCAAACTGCCGCATCACTTAATTGATGCTTTCCGGAGTACCTTAGAGGAGGCAAAGTATGCAGATATCATTTTGCATGTGGTAGATGCCTCAAATCCGCAGATGGATAAACAGATGTATATCGTATATGATACCCTGCGGAATTTAGAAGTAGAGGGCAAAAAGATCATTACGGCGTTTAATAAAACAGACCGTATCGGGCAGCCGGAACCGCTGCATGATTTTCGTGCGGAGCGGACTGTTCATATTTCCGCAAAATACGGAGACGGTTTAGAGGATTTAAAAAATATCTTAGAAGAAATTTTGCGCGAAGAAAAAGATTTTTTAGAGTGCACGATACCATATCGGGATGCCGGAGTCATCCAGAAGATCCGCGAAAAGGGCGAGCTTTTAAGCGAAGAATACCGGGAAGACGGCATTTTTGTGCGTGCCTGGGTACCAAAAGAGTTTCACTATATGTAGAAAGTTCAACAAAAAATGAACACTACATATAGTGCTTTTTTATATTGACTTCAAAAATGCGATTTGATAGAATAGACGTACACGATTTGAAAAGCGTATCTTGTGAACAGATATGGAGGGTGATGGAATAATGTTCAAAGTAGTGAAAAGAGATGGGGAGACCGATGACTTTAATCTGGCAAAAATTCGTGGAGCGATAGAGAAAGCGTTCAAAGCAACGGGCAAGGAATATACAGATGATATCATAGAGCTGTTAGGGCTTCGGGTCACTGCAGATTTTCAGTCTAAGATTAAAGACGGAGTTGTCCATGTAGAGGATATCCAAGACAGCGTTGAGACCGTGTTAGAGCAGGTGGGTTATACAGATGTTGCAAAAGCATACATTTTATACCGCAAGCAGCGTGAAAAAATGAGAAATATGAAGTCTACGATTTTAAATTATAAGGAAATCGTAGACAGCTATGTAAAGGTAGAGGACTGGCGTGTCAAAGAGAATTCTACTGTTACATATTCCGTAGGAGGCTTGATCTTAAGCAACTCCGGAGCGGTTACAGCCAATTACTGGCTTTCAGAGATTTATGATGAGGAGATCGCAAATGCACACCGCAACTGTGACATCCATATTCATGATCTGTCCATGCTGACCGGTTACTGTGCAGGCTGGTCTTTAAAACAGTTGATCCAGGAAGGTCTTGGTGGAATTCCGGGTAAGATCACTTCTTCTCCGGCAAAACATCTTTCCGTACTGTGTAACCAGATGGTGAACTTCCTTGGGATTATGCAGAATGAGTGGGCAGGAGCACAGGCATTTTCTTCCTTTGATACCTACCTTGCACCATTTGTCAAAGTGGACAACTTATCCTATGAGGAAGTAAAAAAATGCATTGAGTCATTCATCTATGGTGTAAATACACCAAGCCGCTGGGGAACACAGTCACCGTTTTCCAATATTACTTTAGACTGGACCGTTCCAAACGATTTAGCAGAACTTCCTGCGATCGTTGGTGGCAAAGAAATGGACTTTAAGTACAAAGACTGTAAAAAAGAAATGGATATGGTCAACAAGGCATTCATTGAAACCATGATCGAAGGAGATGCGAACGGAAGAGGATTCCAGTATCCGATACCGACCTACTCTATTACGAGTGATTTTGACTGGTCTGATACAGAGAACAACCGTCTTTTGTTTGAAATGACATCGAAGTACGGAACACCGTATTTTTCAAACTATATCAACAGTGATATGGAGCCGAGTGATGTGCGTTCCATGTGCTGTCGTCTGCGTCTGGATCTGCGTGAACTGCGGAAAAAATCGGGTGGTTTCTTCGGTTCCGGCGAGAGTACAGGTTCTGTAGGTGTAGTAACGATCAATCTGCCGAGAATTGCATATCTGTCTAAGAATGAAAAAGAATTCTATCACAGATTAGATCATATGATGGATATTTCGGCACGTTCTTTGAAGATTAAAAGAGGCGTTATTTCCAAGCTGTTAGATGAGGGACTTTATCCGTATACCAAGCGTTATCTTGGAACCTTTGATAACCACTTCTCAACCATTGGGCTGATCGGTATGAACGAAGTGGGACTGAATGCAAAATGGCTTGGTGAGGACTTAACACACGAGGAGACACAGGAGTTTGCCAAAGATGTTTTAAATCATATGCGTGAGCGTCTGAGTGACTATCAGGAGGCTTATGGTGATTTGTACAACTTAGAGGCAACACCGGCAGAATCCACAACATACCGTTTAGCAAAATATGATAAAAAGCAATATCCTGGCATTATTACGGCAGGACGTGAGGGCGAAACACCGTATTACACGAACAGCTCTCATCTTCCGGTAGGCTATACCTCAGATATTTTTGAGGCATTGGATATTCAGGATGAGCTTCAGACCTTATATACCTCAGGAACTGTATTCCATGCATTCCTTGGAGAAAAACTTCCGGATTGGAAAGCGGCAGCAACGCTGGTACGAAAGATCGCACAGAACTACAAACTGCCGTATTATACGATTTCTCCAACCTATTCGATCTGCAAAGAACATGGTTATATTGCAGGGGAACATTTTACCTGTCCTCACTGTGGAAAAGAAGCAGAGGTTTACAGCCGGATCACCGGTTATTACCGTCCGGTTCAGAACTGGAATGATGGAAAGACACAGGAATACAAAGATCGTAAATTGTATGAGATCAATCCTTCGAAATTAAGTGAAGTCAAGACAAATATTGTTACGATTTCAAAGGATGAGGTCAAAGTGGAGCCGACCGATAACATCCGCTATCTGTTTACAACCAAGACCTGTCCGAACTGTGCAGCAGCAAAAGAAATTCTGGGCGAAGAAAATTATGTGCTGATCGACGCAGAGGAAAATCAGGAACTGGTTGAAAAATATGGTGTTATGCAGGCACCAACGCTTGTCGTAGTAGAAAATAACAGGGCAAAAAAATACGTCAATGCGTCAAATATCAAAAAGTATGTAGAAACAAAATAATCTCCAATATGCAGAAAAAAGATTGAAATAGAACGGAATGCCGCAGCAAGCGATAGGTTGTTGCGGCATTTAAAATTGATGCAAAATGACGATAGCAGACAAAAAAGGAGTATGGTAGAATAGTACATCATTGATGATGAAAGAATAAAATGAGTAATGACGCTGGATGTAATGAATATTATCTGGAAAACTCGCACCAGTGGTGCGAGAAATGGAGAAGAGTATGGGAAACAATGAAATACAGGGTTATGAACCTTTTGTTGATGAATTAAAACAATTAATACATAAAAAGCAATATCATGTATTAAAGGTAATAAATGCAGAAACGATCAATCTTTACTGGGAGATTGGAGAAGAAATATACAGGCAACAGCAGGAAAAAGGCTGGGGAAAATCAATTGTTCAGATTTTATCTCAGGAATTACAGAAAGAATTCTCGGGAGCAAAGGGGTATTCTGCTGCAAATTTGTGGAGAATGCGTAATTTCTATTTGACATATCGTGATTCAGAAAAACTCGCACCACTGGTGCGGGAAATTAGTTGGAGTAATAATATCATCATTATGGAAAAATGTAAGGATGATTTAGAACGAGAGTTTTATATCCAGATGTCAAAACAATATGGTTGGACCAAACGTATTTTATCAAATTTTATTGAGGCAAAGACATATGAGAAATATTTGACTAATCAAACGAATTTTGATCTAACAGTGCCGGAAGAAAGAAGAGTACAGGCAAAACTGGCTGTAAAGGATGAATATACGTTTGACTTTGCGGAACTTTCTCCGGAGTATTCAGAACATGAATTAGAACTCCAGTTGGTAAATAATATTAGAGCCTTTTTAATTGAAATGGGTGGGGATTTTACATTTATAGGGAATCAATATCATTTGATGGCTGGTAGCAGGGATTTATATATAGATCTTTTGTTATTTCACAGACGGTTGAGAAGTCTGGTTGCTATAGAACTGAAAATAGGAGAGTTTGAAGCAGAATATGCGGGAAAAATGCAATTATATCTGACTGCATTGGATGAACAGGTAAAATTACCGGATGAAAATCCATCAATTGGTATGATTATCTGTAAAAGCAAGGATAAGACATATGTGGAATATGCACTGAAACAGACGAGTGCCCCAATCGGTGTGGCTACATATCAGTTAAGGAGTACGTTGCCGGATAATATGAAAGCAATGTTACCGGAGCCGGAAGAGATTGCAAAGAGGCTAAGGATATTCGAACAGTAAATATTCGTATCTATATATTTGGCGTGAAGGTAGAAAAATAATAGCTGACAGATACTCCATCAAATGCGAAAAAAACTATTGACAAAATACGCCAGAATCAGTATAATAGCATTTGTGTTTAACACTTATGCGCGAGTGGCTCAGTTGGTGGAGCACGACCTTGCCAAGGTCGGGGCCGCGGGTTCGAGTCCCGTCTCGCGCTCTTTTTTATTTTTAGTTAAACCCCTGCAGCATGAGACTTTGCAGGGGTTTTTCTTTGTGTAAAAGGAACTACATGATTGAGTGACCGAGAGTGACTGTCATCCGATAATGAGATTGTTTTAAGCAATTCTTGCATAAGACATCTCCCCATCCTATAAACTTTACTAAGAATAAGTTTCGTGGTTCGTATGAAAATAAAAAAAATCAGAAAAAAGAAAGCAGCATCCGTGATCGCGGCAGCACTGGTTCTCTTTTTAGCAGGAAACGGAGCAGCGTCTTTGACGCATCAGTGTCTGAGTAATTTTTCTCCTAAAAAAGAACAGGTGGAAAACTGGGGGCTTGGATTCGGGACGGAAGGTACGCAGCCAAGCGGAAATGCGACACCGGAGGAACTCAAAGAATACGATGCACATTATATCGGAGATGCCAAAAAGAAGGTGTTGTACCTGACGTTTGACTGCGGCTATGAGAATGGCAATACGGAAAATATCATGGCAGCATTGAAAAAGCACAATGCCCCGGCAACCTTTTTTGTGGTGGGAAATTTCTTAGAGACGAGTCCGGATCTGGTAAAAAAGATGGTAAAGGAAGGATATACGGTAGGAAACCATACCTATCATCATCCGGATATGTCCTCCATTTCGGATAAGGCATCTTTTCAGAAGGAATTAGAGGGAGTCTCAAAGTTATATAAGGAAATCACCGGAAAGGAAATGACGAAATACTACCGCCCGCCACAGGGAAAATACAGTACGGAAAACTTGAAGATGGCAAAAGAATTAGGTTATCAGACCTATTTCTGGAGCCTTGCCTACGTAGACTGGAATGTGGATGCACAGCCGACAAAGGAAGAAGCATTTAACAAACTGCTTCCAAGAGTCCATCCGGGTGCGATCGTACTGCTGCATAATACCTCTAAGACAAATGGAAAAATACTCGATGAACTGCTGACAAAGTGGGAAGAGATGGGATATACATTCAAACCGCTTTCGGAATTAAAATAAAGAGTCATATTTTAACAGGTGGAAGCATAATCTATAGTAATGAAAAAATGAGGAGGTTCCATTGAGTTCAAAAACAAAAATCGTAGTATTCCACATGAAAGAATTGATCTATACGGCAATATTTGTGGGATTGGCAATTCTTTTTATCATACTGATGGTATGTATGTTTGATAAAAAAGGAGATGACAAAAAGACAAAAGAAACCATGAAATATCAGGCAGGAGTCTATACCTCCTCAATCTTATTTAACGACAATGTGTTGGATGTTGAGGTGGCAGTAGATGAAAAAAAGATTAAATCCATTTCACTGGTAAATCTGGATGAATCGACGGCAACCATGTATCCCTTAGTAGAACCGGCGTTAGAGAGTCTGTCAGAGCAGATCTATAAAAAACAATCGCTGGAAAATATTACATATAGTGAAGAAAATCAATACACCAGCATGGTGCTGATCAATGCCATAGAGGACGCATTAGACAAAGCGGAAGTAAAAAAGTAGCGGAAGCAAAACAAAAGAAGTCAGCATATCAGTATCATAAAAATATGAATGACAATAAATGTAAAATAATCAGTGCAAAATAAAAAGAGCCCCACGGAGATTGTATAAAATAATCTCTGTGGGGCTTTTGTGCATTTGAAAACAACAGAAACTACTCTGCCTGCACTAGCGAATTCTGGTAATCTGCAAGTGCGGAAGCATCCACTTCAATCGTCTCAGCAGTCTTATTAGAAGCCTGTCTCTGATAAATGGAATAACCACCCCAGCCGATGATAGCGGCACACAGGGCAACTGCGCATACACGGATAGTAGCGAGCTTTGTTTTTTCTTTCTGCATATCTTTTTTCCGGCTTGCCTTAGCGGCTTTATTGCGATCTACTTTTTCCTGGCTCATAGTATAAAAAACTCCTTAATAGAAATATTTTTTTTGTATTATAGCACATTTTTATGCAAAAGAGCAAAAAAATAAAAAAGATAGCAAAAGTGCGGTTGCAAGCATAGGAAAAATGGGATAAAATCAATAGTGAATAAGTAGCAGAGGAGAACATTTATGAGCAGAGCAGACCGTATATTTATAGATATGTGTAAAGATATTTTGGAGAACGGTGTCAGTACAGAAGGCGAAAAAGTCCGCCCACACTGGGAGGATGGAAGCAGTGCCTACACCATCAAGAAATTCGGAGTCGTCAACAGGTATGATCTATCCGAGGAATTTCCGGCAATTACACTTAGAAGGACAGCCATTAAGAGCTGTACGGACGAGATGCTCTGGATCTGGCAGAAGAAGTCTAATAATATCAAAGATTTAAACAGTCATATCTGGGATGAATGGGCAGATGAGAATGGGTCTATCGGAAAAGCCTATGGCTATCAGTTAGGAGTCAAACATCAGTATAAAGAAGGCATGATGGATCAGGTAGACCGCGTCATTTACGACTTAAAAAACAATCCATTCAGCAGACGGATCATGACAAATATCTATGTACATCAGGATCTGCACGAGATGAACCTCTATCCATGTGCATACAGCATGACCTTTAATGTAACACAGAAAAAAGGGGAAGATCGTCTGACCTTAAATGCAATTTTAAATCAGCGTTCACAGGACATTTTAACGGCGAATAACTGGAATGTCTGCCAATATGCAGTGCTGGTTCATATGCTGGCACAGGTCTGTGACATGAATGTCGGGGAACTGGTACACGTCATAGCAGATGCGCATATTTATGACCGCCATATACCGTTAGTCGAGGATCTGATCCAAAGACCGGTTCATGATGCACCAAAATTTGCATTAAATCCTGAGATTAAAGACTTCTATGATTTTACACCGGAGGATGTGACTGTGACAGATTATGTGACAGGTCCTCAGATAAAAAATATTCCGGTAGCAGTATAATTGCCGCCAAAAAGGAGAAAACACCATGAATTTAATTGCAGCAGTAGATAAGAACTGGGCAATCGGACTTAAAAACAAATTGTTAGTAAGCATTCCGGCAGATATGAAGTTTTTCAGGGAAACGACCACAGGTAAGGTAGTCGTCATGGGAAGAAAGACCTTAGAGAGCTTTCCAAACCAGAGACCGTTAAAAAACAGGGTTAATATCGTACTGACAAAAGACGAGACATATCAGGTTAAGGATGCCGTGGTAGTCCATGATATGGAGCAGTTAAGAGAGGAACTTGCAAAATATCCGTCAGAGGATATTTATGTGATCGGTGGAGAGAGCATCTATCGCCAGCTTGTCGATGAGTGTGATGTTGCACATATCACAAAAATAGATTATGCATACGAGGCAGATGCATATTTCCCAAATCTGGATGAAAAAGAAGAATGGGAGATCACGGCAGACAGTGAGGAGCAGACTTATTTTGATTTAGAGTACCAGTTCCTGAAATATGAAAAGAGATCATGCTAGAGAATTTTATATATAGCGTTAATGTAACATTCCCGATTTTTTTGGTAATGGTGATCGGATGGTTCCTGCGGCAAAGGGGAATGTTTAATGATAATTTTATTAATATAGCAAATAAGTTTAACTTTACAGTAACACTGCCGTTTATGGTATTTCGTGATATTTCGGCAGTAGATATCCGCAAGGTGTTTGACGCAGAGTATGTGCTGTTTTGCGCGGTGGCAACGTCAATCTGCTTTTGGGGGATCTGGGCAGCAGCCAGATTTCTGATGAAAGATAAAAGCATGACGGGAGCGTTTGTACAGGCATCTTTCCGTAGCAGCGCGGCGGTCATGGGACTGGCTTTTATTTCAAATCTGTACGGGCCATCCGCGATGGGTCCATTGATGATCATTGGAGCAGTTCCGCTTTACAATATCTATTCCGTTCTGGTGCTGACCTTTGAAGCCGAGGGCGAAGAACAGGACCGGGATACGGGAAAATTAAAAGAAGCATGTGTAAACATCTTAAAAAATCCGATTATTTTATCTATTGCATTGGGATTAGCAGTATCCCTGCTGCGTCTGGATTTTCCGGTACTGATCGATAAGACGATCAATAATGTGGCATCAATGGCAACACCGCTGGCATTGATCACTTTAGGAGCAGGCTTTGAAGGAAAGAAGGCACTTGCAAAGATCAAACCGACATTAGTGGCAGCCTTTATCAAGTTAGTGGCGCAGGCAGCCGTGTTCATACCGGTAGCCATCCACTTTGGATTTACGGGAGAGAAACTGATCGCCATTATGGTCATGTTAGCGGCGCCGGCAACGCCAAGCTGTTATATCATGGCAAAGAGCATGAAAAATGATGATGTGCTGACCGCAAGTATCATCGTGGTCACAACCCTGCTTGCGGCATTTACGCTGACCGGGTGGATATTTATATTGAGAACAATGGGGTATATCTAACGAGTTGTGGAAGCAGGAGGAAGTATGGATATTACAGGAAGAAAATTATTTGTAAAAGCATTACAGGAAGAGGGCGTAGATACCATTTTCGGTTATCCGGGCGGAATGGTAACAGACCTCTTTGATGAATTATATAAACAGGATGCCATTGAAGTGGTGCTTCCAAGACATGAGCAGGGCTTACTTCATGAAGCGGAAGGATATGCCAAGGCAACCGGAAAAGTCGGTGTCTGTCTTGTAACAAGCGGACCGGGAGCAACGAATATTATTACCGGATTAGCAGATGCACATTATGACAATATACCGTTAGTCTGTTTTACCGGACAGGTTCCGTTAAATCTGATCGGAAACGACGCCTTTCAGGAAGTGGATATTGTCGGAATGACAAGAAGTGTCACAAAATACGGTGTGACGGTGCGTGACCGGAAAGATTTAGGCCGCATTATCAAAATGGCATTTCACATTGCAACGACAGGCAATCCGGGACCGGTACTGATCGATATCCCAAAAGATATACAGGTGGCATCCGGTCCGGCAGTCTATCCGGACAAAGTAGAGATCCGCGGATATAAGCCAAGTACCGGTGTACATATCGGTCAGTTGAAAAAAGGATACAAACTTTTAAAAGCTGCAAAAAAACCACTGTTTTTAATCGGAGGCGGTGTCAATGCGGCAAAAGCCAATAAAGAACTGTTAGAATTAGTAGAACGTACGAAGATTCCGGTAGTTACCACTGTAATGGGAAAAGGAGCGATCCCGACCGATCATCCGTATTATATCGGAAACAGCGGTATGCATGGACGATATGCAGCAAATCTTGCAGTCAGTGAGTGCGATGTACTTTTTTCCATCGGAACCCGTTTTAATGACAGGATCACCGGAGATCTGAACGAGTTTGCACCAAATGCAAAGATTGTACATGTCGATATTGATACGGCATCCATTTCGAGAAACGTCGTGGTAGATGTACCGATCGTAGCAGATGCAAAACTTGCGATCCAAAGACTCTTAGAGTGGGCAGAACCGCAAAAGACGGAGAAATGGAGAGCCTGCATTGCACAGTGGGAAGAAGAAAATCCGTTACAGATGCGAAGAGACCGTGGACTGACCCCGCAGATGATCATGGAAGGCATCAATCAGGAATTTGATGAGGGAATCATTGTTACGGATGTAGGACAGCATCAGATGTGGGCAACCCAGTATATTGATTTAAACGAGAAGAAGCGTTTTATTACCTCCGGCGGACTTGGTACGATGGGCTTTGGCTTTCCGGCAGCCATCGGAGCAAAGATCGGATGTCCGGATAAAGAGGTAATCTGTATTACCGGTGACGGTGGATTTCAGATGAATATTCAGGAATTTGCAACCGCAATGTGTCAGGAGACGAATATTATTGTCTGTGTATTGAATAATTATTATCTCGGGATGGTACGTCAGATACAACAGCTTTTTTATGGAAAACGCTATGAGGCGACCTGTCTGAAAAGAAGAAAGGCATGTCCTCCGCGCTGCAAAGGACCGGGAGAAGATTGTCCGCCATACGAACCGGATTTTGTAAAATTAGCAGAGAGCTACGGTGCATCCGGAAAGAGAATTGAAAAAGAAGAAGAGATTCTGCCGGCACTACAGTGGGCGAGAGAGCAGCAGACACCGGTGGTACTCGAATTTATGATAGCAACCGAAGAGATTGTGCTTCCAATGGTAAAAAGCGGCAATCCGATGAGTGAAATGATCTTGAAATAGGAGGAAAGAGATGGAACGAGACATGAAGAACCGCTGGATCGCATTATATGTGGAAAACCAGGTCGGTGTGTTAGCAAAAGTGTCCGGACTTTTCTCCGGAAAATCATATAATCTGCAAAGTCTGACGGTAGGTACGACAGAGGACGAGACGATTTCCCGTATGACCATCTGCGTAACCAGTGATGATATTACGTTTGAGCAGATCAAAAAACAGTTGAACCGTATGGTGGAGGTCATTAAAGTGATCGACCTTACGAATATCCCGATCCATATGAAGGAGATCCTGTTTGCAAAAGTAAAAAGATGCACGGCAGAGGAAAAAGCGGAGGTATTTCAGATCGCACAGGTATTTCAGGTACAGGTAGCAGATATCGGAAAGGACAGTGTCCTTTTAGAGTGTAAGCTGTCAGAAAGACGCAATAATGAACTGATCGCACTGTTAAAGTCTAAGTTCAAACAGATAGAAGTCGTACGGGGCGGTGCCGTTGCGATTGAATCCATAAGTACATCCTGCAGATAAAATAAGGAGAGGAAATGGTTGGATGAGAAAAAGTAATTTTGAAGCTGATACAAATATGACAGATATGGTCTGCGATTTTTTGATCGGGATTGCTGTGGTCATATTGAGTTATCTGTTTTTTGGCAGAAGTGGGGAGTTTTCCCGCTTTTTCTGTTATGGTTTTGCATTTTCCGTTATTTTTATCTTAGAAAAAAAGGACGCAGGCTTGTATGACAGGACAAGATTTTTCTATATAGACAGAACCATTAAAAAAGTGACGTTTTCGTGGATGGTTGCCGGGGGTATTTTGCTTCTTTGCATACTTCCGAGCGGAGAAATAAAGCAGGACAGAAAAGCCTTGATCTTCTGTGCGATACTGTTCTACATCCTGTTTGTGATGATCGCATTGGCAAGGAGGATGCAGAGTCAGAACCGTAACCAGACAAGAACGCTTTTAGTCGGAAACTGTGAGGAATATGAAAAATTTCGTCATTTTTTAAAAAAGACAAATCTGAATCTGAATATCGTCGGATATGTTGGCGATGGAGAAGAGCCGGAATATGTAGGCACCATGGAGAATTTAGAAGAACTGATCCGTGAGTATGCGGTGGAGCAGGTGTTTTTCATGCAGAATATCAAAAATCAGGATTACAGAGGACAGATCGCGCTCTGTTCCCGTATGGGTGTCAGTGCAAGTATCGTCATGGATCTGTACCAGTCAAATTATGGTGACAGCTATGTCAATGCACTCGGAACTTATCCGGTAATTACATACCATACCGTAACACTCAATGTATATAAACGCAGTATTAAGAGAAGTATGGATATCATCGGAAGTCTGGTGGGGATCATTTTAAGTTCTCCGATTATGTTAATTGCTGCGATCGCAATTAAGTTAGACTCTCCGGGGCCTGTTATTTTTAAGCAGACACGCGTGGGCAAGAACGGAAGACATTTTACAATCTATAAGTTCAGGACCATGTGTCAGGATGCAGAAAAGAAAAAGGCAGAACTGCAAAAAGAGAATGAAGTGAAGAGTGATCTGATGTTTAAGATGGAAAATGATCCGAGGATCACGAAAGTAGGAGCATTTTTAAGAAAGACCAGTATTGATGAACTGCCACAGTTTTTTAATATCCTTTTAGGAGATATGAGCCTGGTGGGAACACGTCCGCCGACATTAGACGAGGTGCAGAAATATCGTGCGGATCACTGGCGCAGGATCAGTATTAAACCGGGACTGACCGGAATGTGGCAGGTCAGTGGAAGAAGTCAGATCACATCATTTGATGAGATTGTAAAGCTGGATGTCAGCTATATTGATGAGTGGAGCTTAGGACTGGATATCAAGATTTTGATCAAGACAGTCTTTGTGGTACTGAAAAGAAAAGGTGCTTATTAAGAGCAGAAGGAGGCAATGATGGGGAAAAAAGCGGTAGAGCTGTATCGCTGTAAGAATCAGCATGTTACAGACGCATATGATAAGGCGGTATTTAATATTTGTCTGCAAAGAGAAAAAAATGGCTATAAATCTTTCCATTTATGCGGATGTGAGCCGGGAGTAGGTACGACCTCCGTGGTAATGGAGCTTGCGATCTCATTATCCTGTGCAGGCTGGAAAACCGTGATCTTAGACGGAGACTTACGAAAAGGAAATAATTACAAACGTCTGAATGCAGATAATAAAAAAGGATTGGCAGATTATGTCCGGGGAGATATTGGAAAAAAAGATATGATATATAAGACGAACTGGCCACTGTTAGACTATATCCCATGTGGAACTATCAACGGAGAGAATCCGCTGCATCTTTTATATGCATCTAAAATGGCAGAAGTCATGGAAATATTAGAAAAGAAATATGACTTTGTACTCATTGATGTACCGTCTGTCAACAGTTCCGTAGATGCAAATATTTTTGCCGTAAAGTCGGATGCAACGATCATGGTTACGGCAATGGACGGTTCTTCTAAAAAATGTTTAGAAGATGCCTATGAGGAACTGATCGCAAACAGTGCAAATGTTGTCGGAGTGATCGAAAATAAGATCAGTATGGAAGAATACAAACGTTATCTGAAGGATTATGACTATTTTGACAAGAAGAAGTTCGTAAAGAACCGAAAGGAGAAATATGAGGCAGATTAAGAAGATCATTGGAGGAATGTTGTGCTGTGTACTGATCACGGGATTGTTTTCTGTGCCGGTTGATGCAAGTAAGAAAAAAGCTGCAACAACAGATACGGAAACAACAGAAACGGATACGACAAAGCAGGATGACAAGGACAAGAAAGAGACAAGCACAACTACAACGCGTGTAACAAGCAGTGCAAAACCAAAAGACGGTGAGATTTCTAAGGTGATCGTTGAGTCCTATGAGATTGAGGGAGATACTTCACCGGGAGATGAGTTTACCATTAAGGTAACGATACAGAATACCAGCAGCCAGTTTGATGCAAAGGATATCGTTGGATTTATGTATTTCCCAAACGGTGGTCTTTATATCCAGAACGGTGAGGCAAATGAGAAGTTCTGTGCCGTTCTTGCACCGGGAGAAACCACGGTATTAGAGTACAAATTAGGCGTGGCAGAGACTTGTTTAGATGACACGGCGTTGATCGAATTAGATATTGACTATTTCAGTAATAATAATGCCAATGTAACGAATGCCAACTTCACACCGGCAATTGTACAGAGCGGTGATCTGTCTATAGATCTCTTGTCTGTAGCAAAAAGTGTGGAAAATGGTACGAAGCTGTTAGTCAGCACCCGGTATGAGAACAAAGGGGAAAAAGACATTAAAAAAGTCATCATGCATGTGACCGGAAGTGTCAAGGGCGGAAAAGCCGATATCAAGTTTGACGAAATTGATGCAGGCAAGGTTCAGACAAAAGAAGGGTTTGTGGAGTTAGAAGGCTCCGGTATGCAGCAGATCAAAGTTTATTTTACCTATGAAGATTCCAAGGGCAACCATTATAAGACGAAAGAGCAGACTTTTAAGGTGGAGATTACCCAGAAGGGTGTCAAAGAGAGCAAGTCAAGGATCAAGAAATTTATTGATGAGATTAGCAATCCATTCTGCTTAACGATGATAGCGGCAGCAGTGGTGTGTCTTGTGATCGTATTGTTATTTGTACTGGATAAGAGCCACAAATCAAAGCTCAGTAAGCGGAAAAAGAGAAGAAAGGAAGATCGTGATGAATAATAAGCGTTTGATAGAAATTGATGTACGCAGATGTTTCAAGGCATTAAAAACACATCTGTCCTGGATCTTTATGTCGGCAATCCTGTTTCTTGCAATCGGAATCGTATTTGCACTTGCCACCGAAGAAAAACAGGATATGTATAAGGCATCTTCGAGTGTGTACTGTATCACAGAGGGCGGGGATTATTCCGCAACTTATGACAGTACTAAGCTGATGATGACTTATGCAGAGATCGGAAAGAGCCAGACGGTCTTAGAGAGAGCCAATCAGATCATGGGTAACCGTTATGAGAGCACACAGGATATTTTAGATTTAGTGGATATTGATTATGACGAGAGTGCAGTGATTGAATCCGCATTGCTCCGTGTGAATGCTGTCGGACCGGATAAAGATGAAGTGGTAGAGGTTGCAAATGCCGTAGCAGAGGCTTTTGTGATCGAGATGTCAAACATTACGGAAAACGGAGATGCAAGAATTTTAGATAAAGCAAAATTTGCAGAAAAAGATGTGAATGCACAGAAGAATATCTTAAAAGTTGTCGGTATCTTTGCCATAGGAGGTGCCGTGCTCATGTGTATCTATCTGGTATTGAGAGAGATTTTCTCAAACAAGTTAGTAACGGTAAAAGACGGAACCCTCTATGGAAAGATCAATATCATTGGTGTCATACCGGATTTTAACAATACGGATGATTAAGGATTTAATTTAATGACAACTAATTCCGGTGGATTGTTAAAACGCGGAATGGAGGCATCTCCAAGTCCACGGCTTGAGATCAGGGTGGCATCACCGATGGTATATTCGCCTCCGGCATATTCCGGGAAGAATGTACCGTCATTTCCAAAAATTCCGCCCCAGATTGGGAGTCGGACAATGCCGCCATGTGCGTGGCCGGAGAGGATCAGATCATAGTGATATGGTGCAATCTCTTTAAAGTTATCACTTCCATGATAAAGAAGAATGTCAAAATCTTTGTCAGAAGCGATCGGAAGGGAGTCGGTCAAGTACTGTGAAAAGTATTGTCTGCCATACAGAGTAATGGACTGACCGCCCTTTTTTAATTTTACCGAATCATTATCCAAGTCAGTGACACCATATTTTTGAAAGAGAGCTAAAAGCTCCTGATACTGGGTTGCAGCAAGAGAGGTAAGCTCATGATTTCCGGTAACAAAATAAATCGGTGCAAGGTCTTTGATCCCTTTTAAAAGGTCTTCAACACTGCTGATGGAATCGTGGTCTTCATCTACGATATCACCGGTCAGTGCAATCATGTCCGGTTTGGCAGCTTTTATTTTTGAGATCAGTTCTGACTGGTTTTTGCCGAAATTTTTGCAGTGGAGGTCAGAAATCTGTACAATCGTATAATCGGAAAATGCCGATGGGATTTTCTTATTATGATAATTGTAAGTTGTGACAGTCAAAGGAGTCTGCAGACCGTGATAAATATAAACGGCAAGACACGCAAGCAGCACAAAAACAATGAGTGATATCATTCTGGATTTTACTTTCGATCTGGATTTTTTACTCATATGAAACCTCCTGAAAACTAGGTGTATCATATCATAGGTATGGTCAAAATACAAGGTGAGGGAAAACAATGAAAAAAAAGATATTATACATAGCAGAGGCCTTTGGCGGCGGTGTATTTACCTATTTTACGGAGCTGGCAAATGCAGTCGCCGAAGAATATGAAGTGCTGATCGCTTATGCGAAAAGAGCAGAGACACCGGAAAATTTTGAACGTTTTTTCCGCTCAGATATCCGTTTCGTGGAGATTTTGCATTTTCAAAGAAGCGTGAATCCCCTGCAAGATTTTAAAGCCATGCAGGAAATCCGTCATTTAGTGCGGGAATATGACCCGGATATCATCCATCTTCATTCCTCTAAGGCAGGTTTTTGCGGAAGAATGGCGATTAACTGTAAAAAACACAGAGTCTATTATACACCGCATGGATATGCTTTTTTAAAACAGGATGATTCTGCCCTCAAAAGAAAGATTTATTTTTTAGCAGAAAAGGTTCTCTCCATGAGCCATGCAAAGGTGATCGGTGTATCTAAAGGAGAATATGAGGAAGCATTAAAACTTACAAAAAATGCAATGTATATCAACAACGGAATTGATATTACAAAGATCCCAAAGAGCGGTAAAAAAGAATTTGACAGGGAACATCCGGTCATCTGTACTTTAGGAAGGATCAGCTTTCCAAAGAATCCATCGATGTTTAACCGGATCGCAGAGTCATTTCCTGAATGGAAATTTATCTGGATCGGGGATGGAGATCTGCGGAGTGAACTGACCGCATCGAATATTGAGATCACCGGCTGGATGGACAGAGAGGAAGCGACAGAACAGCTTGCAAGAGCAGATGTTTTTCTGATCCCATCCCTTTGGGAAGGACTTCCGGTGGCACTGTTAGAGGCAATGTATCAGGAAAAGCTCTGTATTGCCAGCCGTGTCATTGGAAACAGAGATGTGATGATCGATGGGAAAAATGGATTTTTAGCAGACCGTTATGAGGATTATGTACGGATATTAAAGGACGTTTCAAGCGGTAAGATTCCGGTGGAGGAGATACAAAAAAGAGCAAAGCAGGATGTGATAGAGTCCTATAGCACCACGAAGATGTGTGGAGAATATTTGCGTGTTTACAGAGAGGATACGAAATGAGTCAGAGTTTGATCAGTGTAATTGTTCCGGTTTATAACGTCAAAGAATATCTGAATACTTGTGTGGAGAGTATTTTAAACCAGACCCATGAAAATTTAGAGGTTATTTTAGTGGATGACGGGTCTACCGATGGCAGCGGAGAAATCTGCGATTCTTATGCAAAGACCGATACCAGGGTACAGGTGCTGCATACCAAAAACGGCGGACAGGCGGCGGCTAGAAACCGCGGGATCGAGGTCAGCAAAGGAGAATATCTGACGTTTATAGACAGCGATGATTCCATGGAGCCGGAATTGATAGAAACGCTGTATCTTGCACAGAAAAAGAGCGGTGCGAATCTGGTATCCTGCCGCTGGAGAAATGTCTATGAAGATGGCAGGATCGAGAGAAGCAGTGGTCAGACCAGTGGAAGTGTAAACGTCGGCAAAGAGGAAGCCTTAAGGCGGATGCTTTATCAGATCGATACCGATGTCTGTGTCTGGGCAAAGCTGTATCAGAGAGATTTATTTAAGAGTCTGCGTTTTGAAGAGGGAAAAATCTATGAGGACTTTGCCATTATGTTTCCGATATTAGAACAGACCCAAAAGGTTACTTTTTTAGGCTATGACGGTTATTGTTATTTACAGCGGAGTGCCGGAACCATGCGGCAGAGTTTTCACCGAAAAAAAATGGCACTGATCGACTACGCGGAAGTCATGTATCGGCACATCAGTACAGTTTATCCAAAGCTGGCAGAAGCGGCGGCATACCGTGCGGTAAGAGCGGATTTTAACATCTATTTACAGATTCCGAGAACGGCAGAATACAAAGAGGAACGAAAAAGAGTCGAAAACTGCATCAAAAAGTACCGCAAAACCGTGTTAAGAGACCAGTATGCAGGCTTTGGAACCAAGGCACCACTGCTTTGTACCTGGATCAGTTTCGGACTGGTTTACCGGTTAAAGGATATGAAAAAATTAGGAAAGAGGCAGGGACAGATATGAAAAAGAGAATTGCACATATTGCAGGCGGCTTAACAACCGGTGGTGTAGAAGCTGTGATCTATAACTATTTTTCTAAAATAGACCGTAAGGACTATGAGCTGTATTATATTACCTATGATACACCCGATCCGGCGGTAAAAAAGAAATTTGAGGATATCGGATTTCATGTCTATGAGGTAACGAAAAAGAAGGAAAACCTTAAAAAGAGCTGCAAAGAGGTTTATACGATCTTAAAAGAGAACCACATTAATATTGTACATTCCCATATGACCTTAATGTCGTTTGTGACCTCTTTTTTAGGCAAACTCTGTGGAATTAAGGTGCGGATCGCTCATTCCCATTTAGCGTTATACCCGACAGGGATCAAGAAGCCGGTCTATGCATTTTTTAAGTTCTGCACCAGAGTGACTTCTACCGATTATATGGCATGCGGAAAAAAAGCAGGAGAATATCTCTACGGTAAGGCAAATATGAAAAACGGCAGAGTACGGATCATGAATAATGCCATTGATACTGAAAAATATGCATACAACGAAGAGCTACGGAATAAGAAACGCGAGGAGCTTCAGATCGGTGACCGTTTTTGTATCGGACATGTCGGCAGATTTGCAGAGCAGAAAAATCATGCATATTTAATTGACATTTTTTATGAGGTTCATAAAAAGAAAGAGGATGCGGTTCTGCTTTTAGTCGGTGACGGGCCGTTACAGGAAGATGTAAAAGCCAGGGTACATCAGTATGGCTTAGACGATGCGGTTATTTTTGCAGGCTCAAGGGATGATGTGGGAGAACTGTATCAGGCAATGGATTTATTTGTACTTCCGTCTTTATTCGAAGGACTTGCACTGGTATTAGTTGAGACACAATGTGCCGGATTGAGGATTCTGGTATCGGATGCCGTAACAGATGAGATCAAGATGACAGACCGCATGGAATATCTTCCATTGCATGATAAAAAGGTATGGGTCAATAAGATCCTTTCTATGACAGAAGAGATCAAAGAAGAAAATCTTGCATTACGGAGCAGGGGAAGAGAAGAAGTAGCGAAAAGCGGTTATGATATTATGACCGAAGCAAAGAAGCTGGACCGGTTTTATGAAAAGAGACTGGAAGAACGGCGTTAGGAGAAGGATATGGCAGTTTACATCATTATGACAATTATATCGATGCTGTTTGCCGGCTATGCACAGAATGTTAAGGAAGTGGAAAGTCTGGATTCCACCTACCGGATCCTTGGTGTGATGGCATTTTTACCATTTGCTGTTGTGTCGGCACTCCGTTATCAGGTCGGAACAGACTGGCCGATCTATAATGATTATTTTCATTCAATCCCGGCAGGAGGCAAGAAATTTACGGAACCGTTGTTCAATCTGTTAAACCGTTTTCTGTATCATTTTACACAGAATTCATACATCTTGTTTGCCGTGGTAGCGGTACTTTTGCTGAGTTTTATGTTTTTGACCATTTTTCAGCAGTCAGAATATCTTCCGCTTAGTATTTTGATCTTTGTTGTCAGTGGAGATTTCTTTAACTCACAGAACCAGATCCGCCAGATGCTCGCCACGGCAATCCTGTTGTATGCTTTAAAATATGTCTATGACAGAAACTGGAAGCACTATTTTTTACTGTTACTCATTGCAGCGGGAATCCATATCAGCGCATTGCTGTTTGTACCGGTATATTTTATCTATGGAAAAAGGGTCAATATCAAAAAGCAGATCATTGCCTACCTGATCCTTGGCATATCGGTGCCGATTTTAGGAAAACTGGTACTGCGTCTGATCTCTAAGACAAAGTACGGATGGTATATCGGTTCTATGTATGATACGAATAACTTCTATCTGATCGGATTTGTGTTTACACTCTTTTTCTTAGCGATTTTTTATTACTATGTATATTGTAATCCGGAGCATGATGTAAAGTATGAGTTTTATGTAAATCTTTACTATTTAGCGGCGGTAACGGTCCTGTTTTCTTCCGTAGTGCCGCAGGCAGATCGTCTGATGAAGCTGTTTGCATCTATTACCTGTTTAGCAGTTCCAAAGCTGGTATTCAGGGAAGAGGACCGCAATAAAAGGATTCTTTTGTATATGTTAGTAGTAGGGGCGTTTACGGTGAAATTAGTTTATGATGTGTACAGAAACGGCTGGTATGATGCAGTACCGTATCAGACGATTTTTTCGACGCTGTAAGGAAATAGAATTATGAATCAGAAATTTCGCAATTTTTTAAAAAATTTCATGCATGCACTATCCGCGAATGTCATCCGTCTGATGATCTCCGTGGTGATGACACTGGTACTTCCAAGGATTTTAGGAGTAGAGGAATACAGCTACTGGCAGTTATATCTGTTTTATGTGACGTATACGGCATATTCATCGATTGGCTGGTGTGAGGGTACTTATCTGAAATATGGTGGAATGGAATATGCCAAGTTAGACCGCAGCCGTATGGCAGGACAGTTCTGGGCATTGGCAGTCTTTCAGTTGATCTTCTGTACAGTTTTTGGTACGGCAGCTCATTTTTTGATCGACAATCCATATAAAAGTACGATCCTGATGCTGGCACTGGTATCTTCGATGTTTGATATCCTGCGTTATCTGCTGCAGAATATCCTTCAGACAACCGGACGAATCAAGGATTTTGCAAGGATCATGACTTTAGAAAGAATGTTGTTCTTTGTATTATCCGTTGGAGCATTGTTGTTAGGTTTCCGTAATTTTTATGTTCTGATCTTTATGGAGATCACAGGCAGGATTCTGTCCATGTGCTACGCGATGTATGTGTGCAGGGAGATCGTCTTTGCAAAATTAGACAGTTTTCATGAGATTACAAAGGAATCAAAAGAGATTATCGGCATCGGCTATAAACTGTTAGCCGCTTCCTTTGCAAGTCAGCTTATCATAGGAATTGTCCGTTTTGCGATCGAGCAGAAGTGGGGAACGATCGTATTTGGAAAGGTTTCACTGACACTTAGCCTTTCGAACATGGTCATTACCTGTATCGGTGCGGTCAGTGTGGTACTGTTTCCGATGTTGAAAAAAATGAAGGAAGAGACCTTAGAGGAATTGTTTTTGACCATGCGAACGGTTCTGACCGTTCCGGTTTTAGCAGTGCTGATCTTTTACACACCGATGCGTTGGATCTTAGAGCTTTGGCTGCCACAATATCATGACAGCCTGCACTATCTCGCAGTGCTGTTCCCGATCTGTGTCTATGAGACACGTTCCGTTGCCCTGATCGACACCTATCTGAAGGCTTATCGGAAAGAAAAACTGATCCTTTTTAACAGTCTTGTGACGGTAGGTATCAGTGCATTGCTGTCCTGGATCACGGTATTTTTAATGGGAAGTCTGGATGCGGCAGTGATCAGCATTGTACTTTTGATGATGTTTAAAAATATTTTTTCCGAGAAAATGTTACTTCGAAGCAGCCTTCCTGTCAAAGTCTGGAAGGACAATATTTTAGAGGTTGCATTGACCGGGATTTTTATTCTGGTGAACTGGAAGATTGGTGGCATTACTGCAATGATGCTTTATACAGCGGCATATATCATCTATGTGTTACTGAAATCAAAAGATATTAAGCGGGAAATGAAAAATCTGAAAAAAATTGCAAGAGGATAACAGTTATGGCAAATGAGAAGAGAAATGCATCCATTGATATAACAAAATTTATACTGGCACTGATCGTTGTAATGCTGCACAGCGCAACGGAATGTCTTGGAACAGAGCATATGGCAGTCCGGGTGATCGAATACAGCGGACGTTTCGTTGTACAGTTCTTTCTGATGGTTTCCGGATATTATTTTACGAAAATGTTAGTGGAAAAGGGAACCGGTTTTTTGAGATTTTTCGTGCGGATGATGAAGATTTATCTGCTTTGGTCAGCCGTTTACATTTCTCTTAGTTTTGCAGTGAATGTTCTGTTAAATGGAGAGAATGCAGGCGAGGCAGTGCTTGGCTATGTAAAGAATTTTTTCTTTGTCGGAAGCTATTGGCATCTGTGGTATATGGTCGGATTGATCTATGCACTCTGTCTGACGGCACTATTTTATAAGATTGCAAAAGAGCGGGGCTTACAGATCTTACTGGGGATCAGTATCGTATTTTTTGTATTCGGAGCACTCTGCTATGCCTATACGCCGCTTATGGAGCGGATCACATGGCTTAGACCGTATCTGAATGCATCCTGGTTTTCCTCGTTTTCAGAGATTATGTGTCTGGGAATCCCATGTTTTATCTGGGGATATGCAGTGGTTTTATTCCAACAGAAAAATGCCATGAACCCGAAAAGGGATGGCAGATTACTGATCCTTTCGTTGATCTTATATACGGTAGAATTCTGGAGTATCGTAGGTCTGACCGGAAATACACATATACGGAGCTTACTCAGCACACATTTGGTTACATTTTTCCTGATGCTGGTATTATTAGAGCATCCGGCAAGTACATGGGAAAAACAGGGACTCTTGTGTAAGGACTATTCCACCTATCTGTATTTAGCCCATCCGCTTTTTATTGCGATCTTATCTGCCGGACAGGATATGATCGGCATTCAGCAGCCGGCAGCACTGTATGTTTTAGAAGTACTGGCGTTCACATTGTTCAGCAGAGTGGTGCTGCAGTGGTGCAGACAATTCAGGGTAAGGAGAAGGGGTACGAATGAAAAATAGAAATGTATCGGTAGATTTATTCCGCTTTTTGGCGGCACTTAGTATTATGTTTTTGCATACCTGCTGGGGACTGGATGACAGCCTCTTAGATGCCTATCCGATCATTGGGATTGTCATTGGACGATATCCGGTCATTTTATTCTTTACGATATCGGGATATTATTGTTTTTTGCAGATTTCAAAGGGACGCAATGCAGCAAAGACACAGATACGCAGTCTTTTGAAGGTTTACTGTGTCTGGACGGTGGTCTATTATCTGATGAGTTTTGTCTTGAATGTAGCAGCAGGACATGAGCCTGTTGGAAAATTCTTCGCGGAGAGAGTGCTGTACTTTTTTACCGAGGGCAGTTATCCGCACCTTTGGTATGTGGTTTCTTTGATCTATGTTATGATACTCATCTGTCTGGTATATGAATTATGCGGTGAGAAGGGAATCCGGATTTTGGCTGCGGTATCGATGATCCTGTTTATGATCGGTGTCCTTGGAACATCGTATCTGCCGCTTGGAGAACAGATTCCGGTGTTGGGAGATTTTTACGGATGGAAATATTATTTTGTATTCCGCAACATTTTCTGTTTAGGGCTGCCGGGAGTGATGTTCGGTTATTATATTGTAAGACTTTTGCCTGTAATAGAAAAAAGACCAAAGCTGGCAGAAACAGGATTTTTTATCACGTCCGTTTTAGGTATGATAGAAGGAATGCTTGTCATTCAAAAGGGATGGATCTCTGATTTTCCGAGTATGTTTTTGATGCCGTTTGTACTGATCTTTGGAATGTCCTGTCTGATCAGACATCCGTTAGGGCAGTTAGAAAGTCATGCGGTATTTTTAAAAAGGATGTCGTCGTATATTTATTTTGTACATCCGGCGGTGATCGCAGTGCTCGGATTTTTACTACAGGTGACAGGTGTGCACCTTTCTTATTGGATGGATTATATCATTGTTGCGGGGCTGGTGTTATGCTCCGGAATCATTTTGATGAAGATAAAAAGACCGTGGACAAAGCTGTTTATTTAGAAGAAAGTGGTGAGAAAGAAGATGAAAAAAGCGATCAGGATCTGGGGAGGTCTGCTGTGTGCCGTTGTTTTATTCGTGGCAACAGTCGGATGTACCAACGGCATGAAGGGAAAAAAGGAGTCCTATCTGTATCAGTTTGAAGGATATGACTATCAGTATGCCATTACGAAAGACCAGCAGGAGAAAGTGTTTCGGATGACGCCTGCAAAACGGACGGTCGAGGTATTAAATGGAGTCGGAAAATATACGATTTTAGGCGAAAAGGACAAACCGCTGTATACAACGGAAAAGATGAAGGATTATACGGTGGATGAATCGGGGAAAAATCCGGTTGTTACGGTGCATTATGCCTTATCGGACAATGCCGGGGATGTGACTGCGATCTATACGCTCTATAAAGAGTACATGGATGTTGAGATTTCTTTAGAAAACTACAGTGGAAAAGATGCTGCTTCGGCATACTATGTCAGGGAATTCACAAAGAAATATCAGAAGGTGGAAAAGCGGAGTGTCGGAACGTGGAAATTCCCGGAAAACGATGATTTTCCATATCAGACCTTTGACAGTCTTGCCTGGATCCACAGATTTAAAGATGGTGGAAGTATGTATACATTCTATGAAGGCGAGGAGGCACAGCCCAAGAATTATTTAGAGGCTTACCCGGAGCATGCAATCCCGCTTACGATGTCTGAGGATCAAAAACCACAGGAAAAGCTGCATTTCGCACTGGTATTTTCTTCTGAAAAGGACATAAAAGCAGCCGATAACCGTGCGTTGTTTGCAAAAAAGAATTTAGATACGGCACTTTCTTTTAATTGTACGACGAAAGGAACCGGCAGTGCTACGCTTTATACGCAAAAAGATCTGAGTTTTTTAATGGAAGTGGAAAATCTGACGGATCAGAAGAAAGACGCAGAAGTGTCCTGTCAGATTTACGGATATGACGGAAGTACCTGTTTAGAAAAGACGGAGAAGTTCTCTGTGAAAAAACAGGGAAATGCACAGAAGAAAATTTCTTTTAAAGCACCTTCCTATGGGATTTATTATGCGATCCTGACGATGCAGTCAGGAAAGGATACCTACAAAGAGGTGTATCCGTTTGCCGTTTTAAAAAAGCATACTTATCAATATACAAAGAGCAGTCCGTTCGGCATCAGCGGTGTTCATTTTGGACAGTATCAGCCGAATGAAGATACGATCTCTATTTTACAGGAACTAGGTGCAGCGAATGTGCGTGTCGGACTCGGCATTCCGGAATATGCGGAAAAGGATACAAAACTTTTAAAGAAAAATCTTGCCAGCCTGAAAAAGAGCGGTATCCGTATCAATGGTCAGTATCTGCTTTTAGACGACTGGTCGGAACCGCTCGACCCGAAGGTCTATGAACAGGCAATCCGAAGTGTGTTAGATGACGTTGGAGATTTACTCGATGGCTGTGAGGCGGGAAATGAGCCGAATCTCTATGCAACTTATTATGGTTATTCCAAAGAAGACTATATGGCATATTATTATGAGGTAAATTATACAGGAGCGTATCCGGCGATTAAGGATGCAGGACTAAAGTATTTAGGAGCCGGTGTTTACCAGGGTGAATCCATCTGGTTAGAAGGTCTCGATTACTATGGCATTATGGACAAACAGGATGTGTTAGTAACACATGGCTATGCATTTCCATATTCCCCGGATCTGACGAAAGACCCACAGGTAGAGCTGAGTTTTGAAAGCAGTCTGGTAAGAACTCGTCAGTTCTTAGATAAGACCGGAGACAAGACATGGTATTTAAATGAGTGTGGACTGCCAACGACTCCGGAGCAGACAGAGGGGATTTCCAGTGGTGTGGATCTGCGGACACAGGCAGACTACATGGCAAGAGAGCTGTTGTTAGCGTTATCCTATGGTGTCGATGAGATAGAGGTCTATTCAATGTTTGACCAGCAGAATCTCTATCATACCATTATGCCGGAAGAATATGAGAACAATTTCGGACTGTTTTATCAGCAGGATTACAGCGGAAGGATTTTTCCTAAGCCGTCTGCAGCAGCTTATGCAAATATTACAAGGCTCTTAGAGTCTGTGGAAAAATGCGAGGAGATCTCTGCCGGTTCCGATACCGTGCGGGCATTCCGGTGTGATCTGAAAAAAGAAAACGAAGAGCTGTTAGGCTTATGGAGCACGAAGGAGCGCTTAAGCAATGACAGTAATAAAAATATTGTAAGAACGCCGAATCTTCCGTGGGTCAATCAGTGGACGGAAAAGGAGACCGTAACGATCCCGGTAGAAGCGAAATCCGCCAAAGTCTGTGATCTGATGGGAAATTCCTATGAGGTTCCGGTTACGGATGGACAGATTGAGGTTGAGACAACGGGAGCACCGGTGTTTGTGAAGTTGGAGAAGTAGGGACTATAGGCGAACGCCAAAGAATAAAAGATTAACAAAGGAAAAAATCCCCCATAAGCAAATTTTGGTTATTTACCTTATCTGTTTATGGGGGATCCTATTGTAAGTCCACATCCTTGTGCGGCTTATTGTTTTAATATCATATCTGATATCATTTTTAATGCTATCTTATTGATCACACATCAAAAATGTTCTTTTTAGCGGGCAAGGATGTCTGTAATCTCACCAATATACATGGTGTGATAGTCATCCAGATTTGCCTTGGAGTACCATTTTTCATCAATGTCCATGTCGATAAACATATCTTTTGTGATCGGAACAGCCGCCATTTTTTTACAGATAAATGCAAGATTTCCTTCATCAACAAAAGGAACATCGTGGTGATAATTCAAATTTAAGCCGGAAGTCTTGAATTTGTCTTCCTGTCTGCCTGAAACAGCACCAAAGTATTTTAAATCGTTTTTGTACTTCTTATCGAAGAAAGTCATGGAAAATGTCTCTCCATTGTCGATGAATTCTTTGGTGTAGCGGGATTTACGGATAAAGATAAATGCAACGTTTTTGCCCCAGAGAAAACCGAGTCCGCCCCAGCTTGCTGTCAGTGCATTTGCTTTTTCTCTGTTTCCGGAAGTGATCAGCATCCATTCGGAGCCGATTTTTGTAAATGGGTCAATCTCGAACATATCGGAAGGATAAGTCTGAAATGTATGCATAAAGATACCTCTCTTTCAAAAAATATTCATTCGCGGTGCAATGTGTTGAGTAATGCACGGGCATTCGCCCTATCATCCAACAAAAATGTAACCGACTTTGTGCAAGCACAAGTCTGCTACATTTTTATTAGATGGCACTGCTCATTGCTTACGCTCATCACTTCGTGAGTGGACTCACTCAGTAATTTCGTCGCTCGTCAATCATGCGAGCATGTTGACTCGCTTGCACTCATTATATCATATGTATCAGGGGCATGTCAGTAAGAAAAGAAAAGTGAGATATAAATAAAAAGCATAAAAAGGGCATAAACTATAAATGAAAGTTATATTCTACATAAGCCATCGGAATAATCTTGACACCATTCAAAAAAAGTATAATAATTGACAACAGATATAGAATTAATACGTTAGGATGGAGGCTTATTTATGGAAATAAGAATGGAAAAATGTAAGGAATTAAAGCAGAAACCGGATCAGAAGCATTTAGGCTTCGGCAAATATATGACGGATTATATGTTTGTCATGGACTGGACAAAAGATGAGGGCTGGAAGGATGCAAGAATTGTACCATATGCACCGATCACTTTAGAACCGGCATGTGTAACACTTCATTATGCACAGGAAACTTTTGAAGGTATGAAAGCATACCGCACGGCAGAAGGAAAAATCCAGTTATTCCGCCCGGAGATGAATGCAAAGAGAATGATCAACTCCAATGCAAGACTTTGCATGCCGGAAGTGCCGGAAGATATGTTTGTAGAAGCAGTAAAAGCATTAGTAAAAGTAGAAGAGGACTGGGTACCGTCAGAGCCGGAAACTTCTTTATATATCAGACCATTTATGTTTGCAACAGAAAGTGCTCTTGGAGTGCATATGGCAACTGCATACAAATTCATGGTCATCTGCTGTCCGGTAGGAGCTTATTATGCAGAGGGTATCAACCCGGTTAAGATTTTAGTAGAGGATGAGCTGGTCCGTGCCGTAAAAGGTGGAACAGGATTTACAAAATGCGGTGGTAACTACGCTGGTTCTATTTTAGGACAGGTAAAAGCAGAAAAAATGGGATATTCCCAGGTGCTTTGGTTAGACGGCGAGCATCGTAAATATGTAGAGGAAGTCGGAACCATGAACATCATGTTTAAAATTGACGGCGAAATCTATACAGCACCAATCGAGGGAACTGTTCTTCCGGGTGTGACCAGAGATTCCATGATCCATATTTTAAGAGACTGGGGTTACAAAGTAAATGAGACAAGATTATCCATCGATGATCTAATGAAAGCCGGACATGACGGAAAATTAGAGGAAGTATTCGGAACCGGTACGGCAGCCGTAATTTCTCCTGTTGGTGAGTTACGTTATAAAGATGATGTGATTACCATCAATGACTTTAAGATCGGTGAATTAACCCAGAAATTATACGATACACTGACCGGAATCCAGTGGGGCAAACTGGAAGATAAGTACGGATGGACAGTAGAAGTAAAGTAGTATCCGTTTGACCATAAGTCAGTGACACATTTTTGATTTTTCCTGCATAAAATATTTTGAAGAAAAATATGAGGTTTTCTATGGCAGGAAGCAAAATCAGAGCCATGCAGACCGAAGGCGTGGACAGAGGAAAACTACAGGTAAATGTAACAGGAAGCAGGAGGCACAGACCGATTCCAAATGCCCGGATCCAGTTGTCCTATACAGCAGACCCGGAGACGGAGTTAGAGGAATTAGATACAAATGAGTCAGGGCAGACGGAACAGGTAACCCTCCCAACCCCTCCCTTAGAATATAGTATGCAGCCGGGAGAGCCGCAGCCATATGCAGAGTATACGATCCAGGTAACCGCAAGAGGATATCATCCGGTCAATGTTTCCGGTATCAATGTGTTTGCAGATGAGACAGCAATCCAGGAAGTTGAGTTAGAACCGACCGGAGAAATTGAGGAAGAACAGGAAAACATTGTGATTCCGGCAAATACACTGTTTGGAGATTATCCACCGAAAATTGCAGAAGCAGAAGTAAAACCGGTAGCAGAAACCGGAGAGATCGTACTTAATCGCGTAGTCATTCCGGAGTATGTGATCGTGCATGATGGAGCACCAACGGATTCTACAGCAAAGAATTATTATGTACGTTACAGAGATTATATTAAAAACGTTGCATCCAGTGAAGTTTATTCCACATGGCCGGACGCAACACTGCGGGCGAATATTTTAGCGATCATGTCCTTTACATTGAACCGTGTCTATACGGAATGGTATCGGAATAAAGGCTATGATTTTACCATTACATCGTCAACGGCATTTGACCATAAATGGGTATTTGGACGGAATATTTTTTCTAATATCTCAAGGATTGTCGATGAGATGTTTGTGAACTATCTGTCGAGACCAAATGTAAGACAGCCGATCTTAACGCAGTATTGTGACGGTGACAGGGTCTCTTGCCCGAACTGGATGACCTTTTGTCATTTGCGTACCAACTTTAAAAAGCCTGCTGTTTATGGGCAGTTTGCGAGATAAAAGAAGATATTCACGGAACCGGTAGCACGGTCAAATACGATTTTTTCAATAATGCTTCTGGCGGCTTTGTTCTTTTCTTCCATGCCAATATCAGGATTGGTTATAACCTCATATACATTTTTGATACGGTCCATCATAATAGGTTTTGCTTCCTCCGGGGAAAGAGCAGGTTCTTCGATATGCTCTATTTTTTTCAAAAGCATTTCTTTTTCAGTCTGAATAATAGATTTGTTCTCTTTGTATTCTTCTAATGTGTCAATTCCATCCCGATAGGCTCGTTTAATGCGTTCCTCTTTTTTCTCAATCTCATTTAATCTGGTCAAAAGCTGCTGCTTTTGAGAAGAGTCCAATGTAGTCGGATTTAAAACATCAAAATGGATTTTACCGCTGGTTATAGCATCTTCTAAAGAGTGCATGATAACCGGCTCTAATTTTATTGCAGAGATGGATTGATTCGTATTACAAATTCCTTTTTGATATCCATAACATTGAAAATTAACATACATCCGGTCTTTCTTTTTAGAAGCAGTTCGCTTTACAACAAGTGTACGTCCGCAGGAAGAGCACTTTAAAAGGCTGGACAGCCAGTGATGGCATACAGAAGTAGGCTTGCGGTAGGCAGGCTTATAGGTACTTTCTATTCTTTTTTGAGCTTTGTCAAATTGTTCTTTGGAAATAATAGGTTCATGTTTTCCATCTGCAATAATCCATTCAGACTTATCACGGAGTTTATGATCCTGATCATGTTGATTCCAAATAGTTTTTCCAATATAAGTAGGATTTTTTAAAATATAAGTAACGCTGCGTCTTTGAAACGGCTTTTTGTGCCCGGTCTGGTATCCATGCTCATTTAAATACCGGACGATTTCAAAAATCCCCATTTTTTTCTCGGTATATAAGTCAAAGATCAGTTGAATGAGTTCGGCTTCTTCCGGGACGATCACGGGAGTCTGACGATAGCCAGGAATGCGATAGCCTAGAGGCGGTCTTGCCTGATAGTTTCCACGCATTGCATTTTCTGCCATACCACGCGATACTTCGCCGGAAAGCCGGATAGAATAATACTCGTCCATCCATTCTATGATACGCTCGATCAAAGAACCAAAAGGGTCATCGCTTATCGGTTCTGATACAGAAATAACATCGACATTCTCACGTTTCAACATGGATTTGTATACAATAGATTCTTCCTGATTTCTGGCAAAACGGCTGTATTTCCAGACGAGGATAACATCAAAAGGATGTTCCTTGGATTTGGCTTCAGCGATCATATTATTAAACTGTGGACGCTGTCTTGCACTTCTGCCGCTGATCCCGCTATCGATATAAATGTGTTCTTTTAATACAATGATGTTATGAGCTTCTGCATATTCCATAAGCAGGCGTTTTTGAGCATCCGGTGAAAGCTCTTCCTGCAAGTGCGTGGATACGCGGATATATAAAGCTCCATTTTTTACTGGTTGGATATCTGCCATAATGTGCCTCCTCCTTATAATATATTACGAAAATACGCGGGTATTAAAAAAATAAAAAAGAAGTGATATTGAGACACAGATATGTTTTTGGTTGGATGTTTCTTCTTGTCATCATATCATTTCATTCTCTTAAAAATGAGTATAAAAATAGCAGCTAGCATGGAACTGGTGTTCCGCTTGCGTAGTTGCTTCAAGAATGATACAATGTGCTTGCTTAGGAATTTTGTATCATTCTTGAAGCAGGGGCGGTTTTTATATATAATAATTTTTCTCTTTGGCCAGCAATACTATTTTTTGATAATTGGCAGAATTTTTGCTTTTCATATTTCTGTATCCGCCATATGATTTCGGCGCAACGTCTGGAAGATGCTCACATATCCAATCATAATCTTCGCGGTCTTTTGCATCGGATTCTATTTTTTTCATATATTCTTCATACTGTTCTCGTTCTTGTGCTGTTCGATCGTCTACAAAGGGTCTGTTACTGTAGGCAACCACATTATTATGCTGAGAAAGTGTCGGTACAGATATTTCGTAAAGAAACGGAAAAAATGATAGGTAACAACTGCAAACTTTGGAGTTTATGTATTCAAGAAAAATTTTTGTGTCTGGAAATCCATTTTTACAATTTTTAGAATAGATTCTGTCATGGTATTTTGCACATTCTGAGCAAGGTCTATTAAGTCTAGGAACTTCAATGTAATCTGATAAATCAGATAATTCCAACTGTTTTTCTGTTATAGAACGATTTTGGTTTGATAAGGTAGATTGCACATTCTCGTGTATACCGCGGGCTTCATCAAAGCGTCCTGCCAATTTTAAATATTTCTCAAGACGTTCATAATCTTTTGGGGTATATGTCATAGGAGCAAATGGCATAATTTCGTTAGATTTCTTTAAACATGCTATTGCCAGATCCATTTGCCCAGCTTTTTTGAATTGAGTTGCTTTTCTTTGCAATACATATTCAATGCTTTCAGTAAAATCGCAATTATATTCAAATTGACTTGTAGGTACGGGAATGCTGTTTATGTCTTCGAGTGTTTCCATTTTGTAATTTGAAGCTTTCGGATTATATCGTTCTGTTTTTAACAAGCGCGAAAATAGTCCCATATATAACACCTTCTTTCGTTTGTAATAAGAATATTTTACCACACGTATAGTATATCCTGCAATCAATGATGAGCAGAAATTTCTATTATATCAGCAGAGCATGTCTTATCGAAGTCTCCGTTTTTGATATGCTCAAGTTCGTGCTTGTAAGTTTGCACATTTCGATCATAAGACAAGCTAATATAGCCAGTACATTATTGCAAAAACTAATGAATGAAGATAAAACAATTGTTACATGTAATGAGCAGTTGTTGGAAATAATTTCAGCAGTTGAAAAAATAAAGATGAAAGAATATAATAGACTGGCAAAAGCAAATGGTATAGCAGGATGTAATAATATAAAAGATTTTAGAACAAGAGAAGATTTTGCATCGGCTAAAAGTTTATGTAATACGGTCATCTCAGATGTCAAACATTTTGCGGATGTTCATCATTGTACATATTCAGTAGATCAGATATTGAGTAAAATTGATTTGGCAGATATTAATGATTGTATTTATTATGACTATTGCAAAGAGAAAGGCATTGAGTTTTATACATTCGATATGGACATTGAAAAATTAGGTATGTTAGGAAACGTGCATGTATTAAGATAATAAAAACTCTTGGTATTCAGTTTGCCAAGAGTTTTTTATGATATTAGTTTCTGGAACATACCACAGTTGCATCGGTGCAACAACTTCCAGTATTTACCACGATACTTTTGACTGTATTCATTGTAAAATATAGTTGAGGTGTTATATGAAGATACTGCTTGAAGAAGTTATGATAACAAGAGACATCACATATCAGGAGCTTGAGAATCGAAGCGGAATCAGCAAAGCGACACTACACAGGATGGCGTGCGGGCGTAATTACACACCGATTGAATATCTGGAGAAGATAGCACAGGCGCTAAATATGAGAATCTCTGACCTGTATGATTCAGACTGGAAGTAGTTTTTAAGCTAAAACCGTGAAGCAGTATTTTTTTAGATACAATTTTTCATATATGAAAAATCTTGTGGATATCTATGGAAAATCTCATCTTGATGTCTTATAATTACGTCAAGAAGGGAGGAACAGTTATGAGAGAGTACAAAGGAGCTCTTTGTGAGCTAATTAATAAAATTGATAAAAAATCAAGCCTTGAGCGGCTTTATAAACTGGCGTTGTTTTTATATTTGAAAGAGGAGAGCTGAATAGTTCTCCTCTTTTAATATTATAAGGCTTTTTTTATAATAATAGATTCCCCGTTAAATTCAAGGGAAAGGGATTTGTTGTCAGGAGAAATTCCAATCTGATCAGCCCATAGCTTAGGAATGGAAACCTTGCAATTATAAGCATTCTTACTTGAATTTCCGCCGCATTTTCCAATAATCATATTCGCTTTTCTTTTTTCAGTCATCCCAGTTAATATCCTTTGCATTAATATATTCACCGTTTTCTGCTTTTTCCAGTTTTGTACGCTCTGATGGTGTGAGCTTAGTATAATCCGGGTCCCATGCGAGAACAAGGCGTTTTACAAATTCAAGGGCAAAATTCTGCTCCTGTGCCGGAAGCATTTCTAACATAGATACTGTTTGTTCAATCGTCTTTGTCATTTTTTTTCCTCCTTTGGAGGGGATTATTTATATATATCCCCTCGACTTCCAATGTCCATGATGTAAAGTATTTCAAGTTCGTTATCAGAAAGATACTTATAAATGATACGGTATTTTCCAACCCTTAGTCGATAACGACCATCTTTATAACCACTCATCTTTTTTATATCTCCCTCAGCAGGCTTATGAGTGAGTTTTTCGATAGCATTCAAAATCAAGTTACGTTGCGGATTTTGTAATGCTTTTAAATATTTAACAGCTGATTTTTCATATTGTATTTCCAATTCCATTCCTCCTTCATCTGTATATAGTATATACCATTGGTAACCAATAGTCAAGAATTTTTTACATTTTTTCAAAAAAAGAAACCGCTGCATCACGGTTTCTCTTCACGAATTTTCTTAAATTTCTGTATTATCCGGTCTATTGCTTCTAAATCTTCAATGTCTAAGCTGGCTGCACCCTTCAAGATTGTCTTGTGCAATTCATTTTCGCCTGCCATGATCCTGTCGATCTGCTCCAGAAAAACTTCGTCTGAATCTTGAAACATTTCGCCTGATCCGGTGGTTAACCAAATATAATCGACATGGAACTCACGGCAGATTGATTTTATCATTTGATCTGTCACTCCGCGTTCATAATGTTCTATCTTGCTGATGGCAGTTTTTCCGACTCCAAGTCGTTCTCCAAATTTTTCAAGTGTCAATCCCAGTTCTTTTCGTAAAATTTTAACTCTGTCATTAATGTTTTCCATCTAAAGCCTCCTCTCTATTTGACCTCATATTATCACTTAAATTCTAAAAAATCAAGAAAAAAGTTGTCAAAGGGGATTTTTATATTGACAATAATGGCAAAGGGGATTATAATGTACCCATAGACAACAGATGAGCAACTATAACGAGGAGGTGTTTTTATGGAAGACAGAAAAAAAGAGTTGTTAAAAAAAATTGCAACCGAATTTCCTGCTTTGAAGGAAAGTGAAAAGTATTATATTGCCGGTTATATTTCTCACGCCGAGGATACCAGAGTGGAGAAGATGAAAGTGCAGACAGCGTAAGGAGGTGTGAACATGGAAGTAAGAGATTTTCTGGACAGCGAAATCAAACCGGATCTGGAAGTGGAATTAAAAGAATCACTGAAAAAGATCCAGCAGTCAGCACAGAGAACGCAGAAGAAAGGGGATCGATAATTTCCATGACAGAGCTCCTTTCATAATACTCGGACGCGGCAACGTCCTGTAAAGAAAGGATAGCACGGTAAGCACACAAGTACAAGCAGCAGAAGTATTAACTATGGACAATGCAGAAAAATAGCGAAAATGGGACAAGAAAATCACATACAGTGTAATGGAGGTGGTGTAAATGAAAATTATAAACGGATTCAAAGTAAATATGTATGTGAGGATTGGAGATCAACCACCTAAAAATTGGGAAGAGTTTACAAAAGAGGAACAGAGAGAAATTTCGCAAAAATTAAATGAACAGGCAGCAAGGTCATTTGCTATCAAAGTTAAGTAGACCGCTGAAGCGGTCAGAGGTGGACAAGCATGAGAAGAGTAGAAGACATTCTTTTTACATTTGGAATGACAGTCTTTATCATAGCCGCCTGTGGCTACGATGGACAACCTGTAATATGCGGGATTATATCCATGATAGGTCTGTCACTGGCATATTTTGAATATTGGAAAATCAAGGAAAGGGGGAATCGTAGATGAGTTGCATAGAAAAGAAAATAGCACCGCTAAATTCTTTGACGAGAACCGGTGCTATTACAACTAAAAATACATAAAGCATTTTTATGTATTTTAGCACAGGAAATCAGATTTGAAAAGGAGATTTTATGAGTTATTACAGGAAATGCGAGGACTGTGGATGCACACTGGATCCTGGAGAGGGACGTATCTGTGATGAGTGTGCTGAAAAAATGCGGCAGAAAACAGATCGCAGGGCGGTGCTACGCAAAATGATACTCTCGACAAATTATAAACAGATGGAAATGGAGGAATTTTTAAGATGATCACAACAAAGATTCAGATCCGGAATCTTTTCGGAATCAAAGAGTATACGCAGGATGGAGGTTCGGTAGAGCTTTCCGGGAAAAACGGAGTAGGAAAAACATCCGTGATCGATGCTATCCGTTTTGCGCTGACAAATAAATCAGAGAGAGAATATATTGTCCGCAAAGGCGAGACAGAGGGAGAGATCCTGATAGAGACAGATACCGGATTACGCATCAATCGAAAAGTCAGAACTGACAGGGTAGGTTATAAGAGCATAAAACAGAATGGTGTAGAGGTTGGCAGTCCGGAGGCATTTCTCCGTGATATTTTTACACCGCTACAGCTAAATCCGGTTGAATTTATGTCAATGGATAAAAAGAAACAGAATGCCATCATTCTTGATATGATTGAGTACTCATGGGATATGAACACGATCAAGGAATGGTTTGGAGAGATACCAAGCTGGGTGTCTTATGACCAGAACATCTTACAGGTGCTCAATGACATCCAGAGTGAAAAAGGAGAATATTTCATGCATCGGCAGGATGTCAACCGCGACATTCGTACTAAAAGAGCATTTATTGAGGAGATTGCAGCGGGAATACCGGAGGGATATAGTGCAGAGAAATGGGAAACGGCATCTACATCTGCTATATATCACCAGATTGAACAAATACGGAGCGATAATCAGAAGATTGAAAAAGCACATTTACTCAAGGATGCAAGGGACAGCAAAGTACGTTCTTTTGAAGCGGACAGGGAGATCAGCAAATCAGCACTTGATACGGAATTTGATAATCGTTCTCATCAGATAGATAAAGATATCTTAAAACTGGAAGAACAGATCAAAACATTGAAAACCGAACAGGAAAGTCTTGACGGAAAGAAAAAGGACAAGCTGGAAATAATAGAACAGACATATAAGGCAAATGTGGCGAAGTATGATGCCGAAGTTGCTGATTATGCACAGTATCTGGATATGGAGAAAAAGGATGTATCAGAACTGGTGCATGAAGCATTGTACATGGAAGACATGAAAGGCCACATCAATGAGTACAAACGGATGGTTGACCTTCAGAAAGAAGTGGAAGGACTTGCGGAAGAGAGCAGTGAGCTGACACGCAAGATTGAGAAAGCACGCACACTTCCGGGAGAAATCTTGCAGAACTGTACGATCCCGATCGATGGTCTTACGGTTGAGAATGGAATACCTCTCATCAACGGACTGCCGGTAAGCAATTTGTCCGAAGGAGAAAAGCTGGATCTTTGCATCAATGTTTCTATCCAGAAGCCGAACGGATTAGACATCATCCTGATCGATGGAGCTGAAAAGTTAGCATCCGGATTGCGAGAGAAACTGTATCAGAAATGTAAGGAGAAAGGGTTACAGATGATTGCAACCCGTACTACAGATAGTGACACAATGGAGATCATTGAATTTTAGGAGGATTATTTATGAACGAGGTAAGTGTATCGGACGGAAATGTAATGACCAGAAGTTCGCAGACGGAAATGATGATCAGCCGGCAGGCACAGGAAGTGCAGGCAGCTATGGTTATTGCAAAGAAATTTCCACGAGATGAGTATGAGGCAACAGAAAAGATCAAGAGAACGTGCCAGAGGTCAACCCTTGCAGAGCAGGCAATTTATTCTTATCCACGCGGTGGTCAGAATGTCAGCGGACCGTCTATCCGACTTGCGGAAGCATTAGCACAGAACTGGGGCAATATTGATTATGGGATCATTGAACTGGAACAGAAAGACGGAAAGTCGGAGATGATGGCATATGCATGGGATTTAGAATCAAATACCCGTGTGACAAAGATATTCGGTGTGGAGCATAAGCGTGATACAAAAAAAGGTTCCTATGTCCTTACAGACAGCAGGGATATTTACGAAGCCACAGCAAACTTTGGAGCACGCCGGATGAGAGCATGTATCCTTGGAGTGATTCCGGGAGACGTTGTAGATATGGCAGTCAATGAGTGCAGAGAAACACAGAAAAAAAGCTATGGAGAACTGCCAAGTCAGGAAAAAATAAAAAAGATTGAGAAGCTCTTTAAAAAAGACTTTGGGGTTACCAAGGAACAGATCGAGAAGTATGCAGGACGTAACATGGGTACTTTCGGTGCAGAGGAATGTACGGACTTGTGGGGCGTGTATACAGCATTGAAGAATGGACAGGCAAAGGTAGAGGATTATTTTCAGACAAAGGAAGAAGTGCCGGATCCATTTGCCAAGACAGGTGAGACGAAGGAATTATCCAAGAAAGAAGCAATAGAAAAAGAAGCCGAGGAGGAATTTGAGAATGCAGTTGACTAATGAAAATTATTATAGCAAAGAAGCCAATGAAGAGTATCTGTCCGTCAGCCAGTATAAAGATTTTATGGGAACATACGGCAAGCGTGGCTGCGAAGAATATGCCCTTGCCAAGATAGAAGGTACATGGGAAGAAAACATGGAGGATTCTGACGCGCTGATGGTCGGCTCCTATGTGGATGCACATTTTGAAGGGACCTTGGACTTATTCAAAGCAAAACATCCGTGTATGTTCAAAAAAGACGGAGGTCTGATGGCGAAATATCTGAAAGCTAATGAAATGATCCAGAGATGTGAACGGGATGAGGTATTTTCACATTATATGAGTGGAGAAAAGCAGGTCATTATGACAGCAGATATGTTCGGGGCAAAGTGGAAGATCAAGATAGACAGTTACCATCCAGGACAGTGCATTGTGGATTTAAAAACCTGTCAGTCTATCAACAAAGTATTTTTCCATCATGATATTGGATATATGAACTTTTTAGCAGAGTGGGGGTATTACATACAGGGTGCCGTTTATCAGAAAGCTGTGGAGATCAATACAGGTAAGAAACTTCCATTTTTCATAGCGGCAGTGTCTAAGGAGAAAGTACCGGATATTCAGGTGATCGCAGTGGAACAGAATCTGTTGGATGAAGCATTAGCAGAAGTGGAACACAATGTGCCAATGATCCTTGCATTAAAAAATAAAGCAGCAGATCCTACCCGATGTGAATGTTGTGATTATTGTAAACAGACAAGGGTTTTAAAGGCTCCGATATGGTCAAGTGATCTGATAGGAGATATTTAATGAAAGATTCGATTGTAATTAGTATGGATTATGCCGGATATGACATCATAGACGGAACACCAAACGTACAAAGACATCATATCTTTGGTGGGACTGCAAACCGCAGACTGTCGGATGAGGATGGTCTTTGGGTACCGTTATCGGATGAACATCATCAGGGAAAGATGAGTGTTCACATGAATAAGGAAATGCGGGTACTTATGCGGATCATCGGTCAGCTTGCATGGGAAAAGCATTATATCGCAGAAAACGAAAATGTAAGCGAGGATGATGCAAGGGAAGCATTCAGAAAAAGATATGGCATTAGTATGCTGTAGGTTGAAACACCTGTGCACTTGAGGGTGTGTACGAAAGAAACTGCTTATCGGTAATATATCACGCCAATAAAAGCCTCTGCCAAATGGCAGAGGGGAAAGGAGCGGTATGGAAAAATTAATGTTTACGATCCTTGGAAAGCCGATCACGAAAAAGAACAGCCAGAGGATCGTGGTCTGCAAGAACAGACCTATGATACTGCCATCTAAGGCATATTTGAAATATGAGAAAGACTGTAAAAAGTATATGCCGGATACAAAACAGATTGATTATCCCATAAATGTCAAGGCTGTCTATTACATGCCGACACGCCATCGGGTAGACCTTACGAATCTTCATGAGGCACTACATGACATTTTAGTTAAATATAACGTCATAGCAGACGATAACTGCAAGATTATTGTAAGCACGGATGGAAGTCGTGTACTGTATGACAGAGAAAACCCACGGACAGAGGTCACGATTACGAAAGCAGGTGGTGTTGTTGAAAATCATTGATTACATACCGGTCGGACATAAGAATGCAGTAACCAGAAAGCAGCTTGTTATTTTAACAGGACTTTCCGACCGGAAAATAAGAAATATGATCCAGGAAGAATGTAACCGGGAACATCCCATTTTGAATATGCAGGACGGAAAAGGATACTTTCAGCCGGCATATGATGAGATGCATTTGGTAAGACTTTACCGGGCACAGGAAAACCACAGAACCCTTACGAATCGTAAAAAGGTATCTGAGATAGATAAATACTTAAAATGCCAAAACAATGAACTGGAGCGTAATCAAATAAGCATCTCTGATGTGATAGGCGGTGGGAAATGAGAGAAAGTGTTGTTTTTTACCGCAGCTTTGCAGAAGCGATCAAGGCTCTTCCAAAGGAGGAGCAGTTAAAGGCACTGTGGGCAGTTATTAATTATGGGTTGGATGGTGTGATTCCAGAGGAACATGGAGTGCATACGGCGATCTTTTTAATGGCGAAGCCACAGATAGATGCTAATAACAAGAGATACCAAAACGGAACCAAAGGTGGAAGACCTGTAACCAAAGACAAACCAAACGATAACCAAGATGAAACCAAACCAAAAGCAAACGATAACCAAGAAATAACCAAAGAAGAACCAAACCAAAACCAAGATAAAACCAAAGCAGAACCTAAGGAAAAGGATAATGTAAAGGAAAAGGAAAAGGTAAAGGTAAAAGATAATGATAATAGTGTGGTGCGTTTCACGGCGCCCACAAAACAGGATGTGATGGACTATTGTCAGGAAAAAGGGTACACGGATGTTGATGTTGAGAGGTTTATGAATTACTACACCTCTAACGGGTGGATGGTAGGGAAAAACAAGATGAAAGACTGGAAAGTTGCAATGCGAAACTGGGCGCGGAAGGATATGGCCGCCAAACCCAATAATACCAACGGAAATAGGTTTTGCAATTTTGAACAGCGCAATTATGACTATGATGCCTTGGAAAAGAACCTCTTGCGGAAGGGAAGTGGTTAGATGAGTGGACGAAAGCGAGGATGTATGCTTGATAGTTACCGTGGCAGGGTAGAAGAACTGCTGGATGCAGGCTGTACTTTCGCCGACATTTCTGACCACATGGCAGAAGAGGAGCAGATCTATGTTGAGCCTACAACGGTCGCATATTTTGTACGCAGCCGTAAATTGTCCAGCAAGGTTACACAGGGATGCAGGAATAACAGGATTGATATACCGAAGTGCGCAGAGTGCGAGTACCGACATCTGGTCACGGACCAGTACAAAAAGCCGAGCATTTATATCTGCACCAAGATATGGGTCAGAATCAATAGTGGCTGCAAGTCCAGTCCGATGAGCTGCCCGAAACGGGATATTGAGAGGGATTGTGGACTATGAAGAAATTAAAAAACGAAATAATAATAACTGATTCAGGAAAGGAGTAATGACAGAAGCCTGGTAGACCAGGTTGAATAGGCGGGTGAGTAAGCCTTGGCGAAAAAGGAACAGAGTAGTTGCGATTAAACGTTGCAGGGTTCATAACTATTTGGCGAATGTAATTAATATCATGGGAAGCCTGATGTTCCTTATCCACGGATACAGAGCAATCTGTTAAGTGGTTGTCATGAAAAAATTAAAAGTATGTTGGGTATCAGCAGGTATCAGTAGTTTTATGGCTGGATATTTAGCCGGTGATGTAGACGAATGGATTTACATAGATATAGCTGACCAACATCCGGATAGTATTAGATTCATTAAGGATTGCGAGAATGCAATCGGTAAAGAAATACAGATATTGAAATCGAAAGAATATCGGTGCGTGGAAGATTGTGTAAGGACCTTTGGTGGTTTCAGAAATCCGGCGAATGGATTCGCACCTTGCACGAACTGGTTGAAAAAGAGGGTGAGAAAAGAGTGGGAGAAACAGCACAAGGATTGTGATCTGACATATGTTTGGGGTTTTGATCTTAAGGAGAGGAACCGAGCAGAGAGAACAGTAGAAGCCAATCTACAGGCAGCACATGAATTTCCACTCATGGACAAAGGATTAAGTAAAGAAGAGGTACATGGGTTGTTTGAACGGACTTTTGATTTTTCCCGGCCAAAGATGTACGAGCTGGGATATGCGAACAATAACTGTGTCGGCTGTGTAAAAGGCGGTATGGGTTATTGGAACCACATTCGAAAGGATTTCCCGGAAGTCTTTGAAAGCCGGGCGAAGTTGGAAAGAGAAGTCGGGCATTCCATGCTGAAAGACAAAAACGGTTCGGTATATCTGGATGAGTTGGATCCGAACAGGGGAGACATGAATACAGAGATATTCCCAGATTGTGGGATTATGTGCTATCTAGCACAACAATAGGGGGCGATAAAAATCAAGCAAATTGCAGGACAGATTAGTTTGTTTGAAGAAAAGCCTGTGAATGCAAAAAATGAATGTCTCGGAGAACCTTGTGCGTATTGCGATGTTGAGTGGTGCTCAATTGCGTGTTTTAAACGTAGAGGTTACGAATGGGATTCATTCCACAGGTTTATAAAGGGAAGTGATAACAAACCACTTAGAAGAAACATAGAAAAGAGAATTTGTAAAGAAACAAGATTTGATTGAAAGAAAGGAGCCGAACATGGAAAAATGAGTGATTTAGATAAATTTAATTATGAGCGTGAAGACCAGATCGATATATTTGATCTAATCAGAAAGCCAATAAGTATCACGAAACCTATTCGGTTGATCGAACTTTTTGCCGGGTATGGTTCACAGGCTATGGCTTTGCGGGATATAGGTGCTAAATTTGAGCATTATCGCGTAGTGGAGTTCGACAAGTATGCGATTGCCAGTTACAACGCGGTGCATGGTACTGAATTCCCAACAATGGACATTACCAAAGTACACGCAGGAGATTTGAATATCTGCGATACGGGAAAGTATTGCTATTTTATGACATATTCGTTTCCGTGCACCGATCTGTCAGTTGCCGGAAAACAGGCGGGAATGAAAAAGGGGAGCGGCACAAGGTCCGGTCTACTGTGGGAGGTAGAAAGAATCCTGCGTGAGATAAAGGAGAGTGGAGGAGAACTGCCGCAGATTCTCTTTATGGAAAATGTACCACAAGTACATGCGGATGCCAATAAAACGGACTTCCAGAACTGGATAGATTTTCTGACAGGTCTTGGATATGTGAGTTACTGGCAGGACCTGAACGCGAAGAACTACGGCGTTGCACAAAACAGGAACAGATGCTTTATGTTCTCGTTTCTTGGAGAGTTTAACTATAAATTTCCAAAACCAATACCGCTTGAAAAAAGACTCAAGGATTACCTGGAGGATAGTGTAGATGAAAAATATTATATTGACAATGAAAAAACTCAAAAGCTGATAAGGACACTCATTGACAATGGTACTTTGCAAAATACAATGCTAAGAACAGAACAGAACAGAACAGAACAGAACAGAACAGAACAGAACAGAACAGAACAGAACAGGTCTGCGTTGACGGAACGATTAAAGAACCGAAAAAACGAGAAGTTGCAAACTGCATCAAGGCAAGATATGACTGCGGAATCAGCAACCTCCGTTCAGATGGAAACGTGGTTATTGACAGATCGCGGAGAGAAAGCGGAAAAACGCATTGATGTTGCGAGAGCATTAAAAGCAAGAGATTACAAGGGATTAGATAATTACGGCAGCAATGGAGTAATCGAATGGAAATATTAGGAAGCATTTATACAGAAGTTTCAGAAAAGTTTCAAAATGGCATTCTCAAGGGAGGAATATCGAGGTGCATAAAAGCTGAAAAACATGATGTTGGAGTTGTTATGGCAGAAGTAAAGCAGATAGGAAATATTGCAGAAGAAAAAAATTTTAGCAATCCACAGATAGGCAGAATCTATGATGTAGGGGGGTGCAGTCCAACATTGAGTACAATGCAGGGAGGTGGCAGAGAGCCCAAAATAATAGTTGCCATGCGTGGCAGAAATCCTGATAACCCATCAGACAGAACAGCCGGAAGTCCAACGGAACAGCGGCTTGAACCAAATATGCAGGGAATCAGTAATTGCCTGACGAGTGTACAGAAAGACAATCTTGTTCTGATCAAGCAAGCCACAAAAGAAGGTTCAATCGAGTGTGAAATAGGCGGCTGCTTTGATGCAAGCTACCCTGAAAGCACAACAAGAAGAGGGAGAGTGCAGGATAAAGGAAACATCTGCCCAACCCTTACGGCACAGAATCAAGAGATTGTAAGGATCGAATCGAGATACCGTATAAGAAAATTTACACCTAGAGAGTGCGGACGGTTAATGGGAGTATCCGATGAAGATATCTTTAAGATGGAAAAAGTTAACAGCGACACTCAATTATATAAGCAGTTCGGTAACAGTATCGTCGTAAATGTGATGCGTGCAATGTTTAAAAACTTAAATATAGATCAATAGGGAGGAAGGACATGATCGTAAGATTCGTAGCAGGAGAAGAAACAGAAGAATTTGAATATCAAAATGATACGCCAGACGAAGATATTGATTACGACTATCAGCGATGGAACGCTAATCTCGGAAATGGATGGAGCAAAGAGGAGTAAAAGATAGAGCAGGAGCAGACCGGACAGCTCCGGTTTGCGTAGGAGGATTTTATGAAGAAATGTCCATACGAAGAAAATAAAAGATGCACCAAGGACTGTAAATACGCCATGACGTGCATCCAGAGAAAGTCGAAGAGGGAAAGGAGCAGATAGAATGATTGAATGCATGAGAACAGAAGCAACAAGAAAAACGGTCACGGAACAAAGGTGGATTCCGGTTAAATATCATGAATTGACAGAGGAAGAGCGGAAAGAGTGCTTATTCTCCGCAGACATTAAGTATATGCTTGACTGTGAGCTTCCTGATGATGAGCAGGAAATCATTGTGACCGACGGAAGGCATGTGTGGGTTGATACCTGCATCGTGAATGATGGGTATGCATTGGATAGCGGACACGATTGGATTGAGGACGTTGTAGCCTGGATGCCCCTGCCGGAACCGTACCGGGAAAGCGAGGAAGAACAATGAACAAAGATTTGAGTGATAAGGAAATAGAAAATTTTATTAATCTGACAAATAAGGTATTGAAAGAAATATGTCGTATATCTGATGCACACAATATAGACAGAGATAGCGCATTAAAATACTTTGCAGATATGCTTACAGCTTTTACAGAAGTTGCGACTATACAGAATTATGACAGCAAGCAGACCAACGCAGACCGGATCAGGAGCATGACGGACGAGGAACTGGCAACCAATATGATGTGTCCGAATGAAAATGGGTTAGCCGAAATTGACTGCGACAAAAATGATAATTGTAATTGTTACGAGTGCTTATTAAAGTGGCTTCGGGCAGAAAGTGAGGAATAGCATGGAGAGATTAACATATGTGGCAGAGAATGGAAAAGTTTTATTTCATCCAGCAGATTTACCGGATGATGAGGGAATTACCATTACCCAGCTTGCGAAAGATGGAAGATACAAAGCCCTGGAAGAGATTGCGGAAAGACTTGCAAATAGAGAGCAAGCCGAAGAGCAGGGATTACTTCTGCGGTTGCCGTGCAAGGTGGGAGATAAGGCTTACATTATTGTAGGAAAAGACATATCTAAACAGACGATCCAAAGAGTAACGATTGGTTCTGATAAAATATTAGAATTTTGCACAAAAAAAAGAGGGTTTGCGATATCTGATATTGGCAAAAAGGTATTCCTTACCAGAGAGGAAGCTGAAGCGAGATTGAAAGACATGGAGGATAGCGATGGAAGATAGGTATTTATGCAAAGCAAAGCGAACTGACAATGGGAAATGGATTATTGGCGGTTTGGTACGATATGGATTTGCCGGAAGAGAAAAATACTATATCGTTCCTAATTACGCATCAGATTTATATGCTCTGGAAATTGATCCATCCACAATTTGTTGGTACACCGGACTCAAGGACAAGAACGGAAGGCTGATTTGGGAGAATGATATTCTGATGTGCCACGGAAACGCGGAAGACCTTGTAAAAGCAGCTTTTGGAGAATTTAATATAATCAATGCAGAAACGCTGGAAGTTGTTGATCGTGTTATTGGATGGCATTACGAGGTTGTTCCAACAGATGCTCTAAGTAAATGCGAACCATTCTGTTTATCAATGCCACTTACGGAAGAATATGTGAAAGCGTGCGAATTTGAGGTTGTTGGTTCGGTGTTTGACAACCCGGGACTGTTTAAGTGAGTTATTTCCATTTTGGAAACAACTCAGATACTCGAATAAATTTAGGAGGTGCAGGGATGACAGAGAATGAAGAAAAAGCAGTAAAATTTATTGAGAATATCAAAAGCCACGCAACGGTAACTCTTGACCATATCGCCAAAGAAGAGCCAAATGTAAGCCCGCTTATTTATAAAGGTAGAGAGGAAAAGGCGGACACTATACTGAAAATGATAGAAGAGTTAAGGCAGTACCGAGCAATCGGCACACCGGAAGAATGCCGGGCGGCGATGGAGAAGCAGAAACCAAAGAAGCCGGTAATGGATGGATACTGCTGTTTTGAAAGCTATGAATGTCCTACTTGTCATCATGATATTAGTAACGAACAAAAGTATTGCGATAAATGCGGACAAAAGTTGGGAGATGATGAAGAATGAGCGAAAAATTAAAGCCGTGCCCGTTTTGCGGTGGAAAAGTGAAAGTTATTTTGACAGAAAATATTCAAGTCGATGGGATTTTTTATGTTGTCACAAGAGGAAATACAAAAAAGAATAATTGCCATTGCAGACTATTTTTTGAAAGTGAATTAATGCCAAGGAATGCTTCAAAATGGACAAGAAAAGCAGTATTTGATGCTTTGGTAGAAGCATGGAACAGGAGGGCGAACGATGGGAAGATTGATTGATGCGTTTAAAAGACAGGTTGCTGGAATGACTATCGCCAATAATTATTCTGCAAATAAGGCTAATGCATTGTGTGAGCTGATCGATGCACAGCCGACCGCTTTTAACTTGGACAAGGTTGTGAAGCAGTTTGAGGAACGAACAGCTTTCTTGAATGGCTGCACAAAGTATGATAACGAGACAGCAGAGCAGCAGAAAAAATCCTATGACACAATGATGATGTACGAGGTCAAGGATTTGGTAGATGATTTGTTGGAGATCGTAAAGGAAGGTGGAGTAGATGCGAAAACCGATTCCTAAATCAGTTAGAAAACTTGTGTACGAGAAATACAACGGTCACTGTGCCTACTGTGGCTGTGAAATACCAGAAAAAGGCTTTAACGTAGATCATCTGTATTGCCTTAGGAGATATGAATACACCGAAGAATTTACCGGAATTAACGTACACGACATAAGCAATCTGATGCCGTCCTGTGGTTCGTGCAATCGCTATAAATCAACAATGGATTTGGAAAATTTCCGCAAACAGTTGCAGAAAATACCGGACAGACTGAAAAGGGATGTGTGTACATACAACATAGCATTGAGATACGGCATGGTGCAGGAAAACAGAGAACCGATTAAGTTCTATTTTGAGAAAGTAGGTGAATCGGATGCCAATTAAACCAGAAAATCGGAAAAGATATCCGGCAAACTGGAAGGATATCCGAAAAGACATTCTCAAGCGAGCGGATAACAAATGTGAGTTTTGTGGAATCGAAAATTATGCTATCCGCGAAAATGGCTCAAAAGTTGTCCTGACAATAGCGCATTTAGACCATACACCGGAAAATTGCGATTACAGTAATCTTAGAGCGTTATGCCAGAAATGCCACAACAGATATGATGCAAAACACAGGGCAGAAACGAGAAGAAAGGCGGTGGAGTAGATGTCAACTAAACCGATTTTATTCAATACAGAAATGGTGCGGGCTAATCTGGACGGACGGAAGACCTGTACTCGGCGGCTGGTAAAACCACAACCAGATGAAAATCATACATACCCGCTCGGTTTTGTTACCGACAGCACAGAAAAGAAAGAGGTAGGATGCTTTGGATTTGGCATTGATGAGTACGGCGGTTCTATTAAGTATGTAAAGCCACCGTATCAGCCGGAGGATATCCTGTATGTCCGGGAAACATGGAACAAAGGATTAGAACGATATATGTATCGTGCAGATTACTCCGATACGGAGAAGTTTTACCAGGGCGGAAAAGAAATTGAGATGAAATGGCACCCGTCCATCCACATGCCGAAAGAAGCCGCACGTATCTGGCTAAAGGTAACGGATGTGAGGGTGGAGCGGTTGCAGGAGATTACGGAAGTACAGGCACAAGCGGAAGGCATAAGAGGATACTCTAAGGACGGAAATCTTTATAAGTATGCTGTAACGGATGATTGGTGGATTAATTATCACGGCAAGCATAAAGAGATAGCTACTGGTACTTGGTGGCAGGATATGCCTAGAACAGCAAGAGAAGCATTTTCGTATTTGTGGAACAGTACCATTAAAAAATCAGACCTTGACCTATACGGTTGGAACGCGAATCCGTGGGTGTGGACTATTGAATATGAACGGTGCGAAAAGCCGGAAGGAGTGTGAAAAGGATGGATAAAAAAGAATATGAAGATATAGAGAAGAGCGCAAATATTTTAGAACATGGTGCAAGCACTAGGTGTAATACAGAAATTCAAAAGGCACAGAATTTTTACAACGGTTATCAGCAGGGAATAGAGGATTTATTAAAGTGTATTAGGACGAGTCAAAGGAGGAATGAAGATGCCTAAAGCAGTATTAATTATGGATATGCCGGAGTGTTGTGCGGATTGCCAACTGGCAGATGATGACCCAAGCGGTCTGTATTGTGTGCCGGCAGATAAGTATTACGACGGAGAAGAAAGCACGGAAGATAGAGCGAGTTGGTGTCCGCTCCGGGAACTGCCGGAGAAAGCAAATCATCCTGCTTATTGTGATAATGGGAGATTTGATAAAGGCTGGAATGCCTGCTTGGACATGATACTGGAGAACGCCTTGTCGGATTCTGTCGATTAGCGGGTGGTATTGAACTTTGAAAATTGAATATTGGCGGTTTGAGTGATATAATTCTAAATATTATACAGAGGAGAAAACTATATGGAAAAGGTATTAAAATGGATAAATAAGCATAAGAGACTTTCTGTTTTGGTGATTGTGATTATTATATTTATGCCAATCATTGTTATTCATTTTCTGTTTAAAATAAGGACAGGATGTTATTTGATAACGGCAGAGTGGGCAGCCGGAGATGTGCTTGGATATTTTGGAGATGTGCTTTCATTTGTAGGTACAATTATTTTGGGTTATGTGGCTATTTGTCAAACGCAAAAAGCCAATAATATATCTGAAAAACTTATGGAAATGGATATAGTGAAAATGAAACCATGCTTTGATTTTAAAAATTCCCAAAGATTTTTTATGTCATTAATTGATGACGCAAATAAGGTGCAAGAGAACTATAAAAGTGATAAAGCAATATTTTTAGATGTATTGATTACGGCAAACCCAAGAACCGGTATGACAACAAATGTGTGTTCAATGGTTTTGGATGTTACAAATAGTGGACATAGCGATATAAGATTTGTTTTTGTTGAAAATATTGACTTCTATTTGCTCGTAATGGATAAAAGAAACAAAAACGAAAAAATACCAATGATAATTGGAAATTCTGATATTAAAATTGGTGAAACCAAAAAGTTAATTATTCAAATTCGTAGAGAATTTGTTGATGAAGATGATTTAAAAGATACGTTGTATAAAGACAATGTTGAAAATATAATGCCGCATCTAGAAATGCAACTGCATATTGTTACTACCGATGGAATTGATTATTATGAAAATATAGTTTGCGGAACAAACTGGGACCAAGAAATGAAAAACAAAACGAATTGTATAGAAAGAGAATTAAACATTATGAAGGTAGAAGTTACTTCAAAAAAATAAATATACTACCAACCGTCAATATTCGATGGTTGGTATTTTCTATGGTACTAGAGGAAGCACTCATGATGTAGTATAGGTGGAGTAATAAAGAATAAGGTGTATTGATTTAATATTTATTTTGTTATATAGTATATTCATAAAGTAGTGCCGCAGAGCCGAATATATGAGACTACAAATAGTTTCGTGTATTCGGCTCTTTTTGTTTTTTAAGGAAAGGAAGTGGGGCATTGGAAAATTACGAAAAGGCAGAGCAGGATTATATAGCAGGAATGAAATATAAAGATATAGCGGAGAAATACGGGACAACTATTAACACGGTCAAGAGCTGGAAGAAAAGGTATGCGTGGAGTAGAGAAAAGGGTGCACACAAAACTGAAAAGGTGTGCACACAAAAACAAAAGGGTGCACCTATAGATGATGGTACGAAAGACACATTGCAGAATGATGGACTTACACCAGAACAGCAGATGTTTTGTATATATTATAGCCGGACCTTCAATGCGGCACAGAGTTACCAGAAAGCATACGGATGCAGCTATGAAAATGCAATGGTCGAGGGAAGCAAGAGCCTAAGAAAACCCAAGGTTCGCAAGGAAATAGAACGTTTAAAAGAGATAAAACGTCAACAGATCATTGCAGGAGAAGAAGATATTGTTGAATTGCAGATGCGAATTGCTTTTGCGGATATCGGTAATTACATGTCATTTGGACAGAAAGAGATTACAGATTCAGAGACAGAAGATACCTATATGATCAGCACAGTTGATTTAAAAGAATCTCAAAATACAGACACACAGTTAATCCAAGAAGTTAAGAGGGGAAAAGAGGGGATATCAGTAAAGCTGGCAGATAAGCAGAAGGCAATTGATTGGCTGACAAAATATTTTCTTATGCATCCGGATGATAAATATAAAGCGGAATTTGATCGCAAGAAAGCGGAGCTTAAGGATAATAGTGGGGAAGAGATATTAAAAAATATGCAGACGATAGCAGATATCCTACAGAATCCTGTGCCAAATCGAACGATCGAAGAATTTGAAGAGGACCATGAAGATGAATAGACCAGCACCTTTAAGCCAAAGACAACATGAATATTTTATTGAGTGCTTCAAAGGCTGGTTTAATGTAGCAGAGGGGGGCAAACGTGGTGGAAAAAATGTGTTGCAAACGTTGATATTCTGCTCGATGTTAGAAGTTCATCCAAACAAGATTCATTTGGTTGCCGGTGTATCGAATGCAACGGCAAAATTAAATATATTAGATTGTGACGGATATGGTTTGCTGAATTACTTTGAAGGTAGATGCCGGGAGGGAAAATATAAGGATCGTGATTGTGTATATGTACAGACGAAAACGGGCGAAAAAGTTGTACTTGTATCCGGCGGCGGTAAGGATGGAGATGAAAAGCTGATAAAAGGTAACACTTATGGCATGGCATATGTTACCGAAGCAAATGAATGTCATCCTAAGTTTTTGAAGGAGGTATTTGACCGAACACTTTCAAGCTCCGACCGGAAAATCTTTCATGACTTGAATCCGAAAGAGGAAGAGCACTGGTATTATACGGATATCCTTAAGTTCCACGAGACACAGCAGGAAAAAAACTCTAATTATGGATATAATTACGGTCATTTTACGTTGTTGGATAATATGAGCCTGTCGTGTGAAAAGATACGCAAGGTATTAGGAACTTACGATAAAGGTTCCGTTTGGTATAAAAGGGATATTGCAGGAGAAAGAGCGGTAGCAGATGGAATTATCTTCCGGCGATTTGCAGAAAACAATGAACCATACCTGTATGATGAAACAGATCCATTAATGGAGCGAAATGCAAAAGGAAAATTAATTCATAAGCCATCGAAAGTAGTAGTGGGAATTGACTTCGGTGGTAATAAATCCATGACAACAATGGTGTGCACACTATATTTTAACAAGTATCATGATTTACGACCGGCAGAAGAGAAGGGATTGGAGTTGACTCCTGATATTGACGCTGATCGAATATGTCAGGAATTCATTATGTTCTATAACCTTTGTATTCAAAAATATGAAAAAGTTAATTGGGTATTTCCGGATTCTGCTAGTACAACAATGATTAACAGTTTGCGGAGTGCGGCGAGAAAGGCAAACCTTCCATATCGAAATATAGTCGGATGTCGTAAAAATGAGATATCGGAACGCTTGAGAACAATCGATATGTTGCTTACAACAGGTCGGTTAAAAGTTAATAGAACGTGTACAAAATTGCGAAAAGCTCTTGGGGGTTTGAAGTGGGACGAAAAGAAGCCAAACATTCCAGAGGATAAGAATATTGGAAATTGCAATGACTGGTACGATGCATTTTGCTACTCATGGATTGATTTTGTAGAATATATCGATTTAGACAGATAGAGGAGGAAAACAATGAGAGATTTTATAGCGACATATTTGGAAAATAAAGGATATGACGTAAATGATAAAGCACAGGGTATCATTAAAGAGTGTGATGATTGGTATGCTAATCGGGTAATTGAAGATTTTCATAAACGGACCACCGTTCATGGGACGCAGTTTGAATTTAACAGAATGGGGTTTGCAAAGCGATGTTGTGCTGATGATGCAAATTTGTGTGAAGTGGCAGAGGTTAATGGGGGAAAGGATGTAGATCAGCATAGTTTCTTGGAGAATATTTTACGAAAAAATCAGTTTCTTGCGATGTATCGTAAGCAGATTGAGAATGTATCAGCAAAGGGAACCGCTGCATGCTATGTAAGATTGGACAATGCGGATATTATGGCAGATAACACTGCAAGAGGTGGAGATATCCGCCTTAATTATGTCAATGCAGAAAATTTTGTACCACTTACGGTTGAAAATGATGAAGTCATAGAGGCGGCATTTGCGGGGACGAACTTGATCGGAGGTAAAGTGAGGACTACAGTGGTAGATTTTATTATGGATGCAAATGGTAATTATGTATCAGAGACAAATGTATTTGATGAGTATGGGACTAAATTACCGGAGTGTACTACTGTTGTGCAGCTGGGAAGTGTAAAACCATTTGCTGTCCTGCGTAATGCAGAAGTTAATAATATTGACAATATGCTGGGATATGGATATCCAAAGTTATATGGTGCAATTGCAATATTAAAGGCGGTAGATTTATGTTTCAATGTATTATTTGGCGATTTAGATAAAGCGGATAAACTGGTGTTAGTCAATGAAATCCTATGCAAATTTGATGAGAGTGGAAATCCAATTACACCAAATGATCAGATAAAGAAAACTTTTGTAATGCTTGGAAATGAAAAACTTCCGGATCAGAAAGACCTGGTACAAGAAATTAATCCGGAAATCAGAGTGGATTCTATCACAAAGGCTTTTGAGTTATGCTTATCATTATTGTCAACTATGTTCGGTTACGGGACAAAAAAATACAGCTTCGAGAATGGACAAATCAAGACCGCGACAGAGTATGCTGGGGAGCGACAAGATGCAATGCAGGAGCTTAATAAGCAGCGTGCAGAGGCAGAAAGCTATATTAGGGATATTTGTAAAGCGATACTATGGTTTTCTAATACATTTCAAGGTACAAATTGGAATGTGGATGAGGAAATCACAGTGAGTTTTGATGATTCGTATGTTACGGATCGGCAAAGCGAGATGGAAAGCAAACGGGCAGATGCATTATCTTTTAGAGAAATTCCTAAACTCACGATTTGGTATCTGATGGATCGATACAATTTATCGGAAGATGAGGCAGTCAAACTTTACAATGAAGGAAATTTGGAAGATACAGACGATGAGACAGAGGATTAGCCTATGCTGACAGAAAAGCAAATAGAAGTATTGGGAGATAAGTTAACACCGCTTTACCAGAAATTAGAACAGGAGATTATTGCAGATATTGCCCGGCGTGTAAAGAAGACGGGACGATATACAGAGACGGCAGAACTTATGGTTAAGTCACTTATGAATCAAGGTTTTTCACCGCAGAAGATTCAGAGTGAGGTTATGAAGTTAATACGGGCGGACAAAGACTATCAGATGTTTGTGGCTGAAAACACAAAAGAATATAAAGAATATATTGCAGCAGAAGTCAAAGGAATCGTAGAACAAGCTAAAGAGCAGGGAAATGAAGTGATAGCCAGTGCAGGCAATATGTCATTCAATAATGATTTGTCAATGTGGAGACAGGCAGGAAAAACTTTGACTGAGGGGGATGAACTTCATCAAATTGTAAATGCAATGGCATTACAGACAAATAAAGAATTGAGAAACCTTACAAAAACAATGGGATTCAAAAATACCGGCTTTTCAGAATTAAAAGATGTTTATCAAAATCAATTAGATTTGGGATTAATAAAACTGACCGGTGGAGCATATTCTTGGCAACAAGTAGTTAATGATTGTGTGCATAATTTAGCACAGAGCGGCTTAAGAACAATTGATTATAAGAGCGGCCGTAGTATGCAACTGGATACTGCCGTAAGAAATTGTATCAGAACAGCATCTGCACAATTATCTGGTAAGGTAACCATAATGAATATTGAAAAGACGGAGGGAGCATTAGTAGAGGTAAGTTCCCATTGGGGAGCACGTTCAGATGGTTCCTGTGGACAATCGGATCATGCATATTGGCAGGGAAAGGTGTATGCCCTAGATAATGGGAATCACGCAAAAGAAAGCAGACGTTTGGGGTATGCAATTCAGAATTTGGAAGATGTGACCGGATATCCCAATAATCCAGCTGGTTTGCTTGGATATAACTGCCACCATATGATGTATCCGTTTTTTGAAGGAATATCAGAACCAAATCAGTGGGAACCGGAGCCGGGACCTGTTACGGTAAATGGTAGAAAGTACGATTATTATCATGCAACGCAGAAGCAGCGACAAATGGAGCGTCAGATCAGAGCTACTAAGAGAGAAATCGAAGCACAAAAAGTGCTTGGTGGAGATACTAAGGAGTTGCAGAGCAGGCTTCGCAAGCAGACAGCAGACTATAAGCGGTTCAGTGCGGATGTGGATATCAGACCGAAGAATGAACGGCTTAGAGTTGTGCCGGGGAGCAGTGATTTAAATAAGACAAAAACAATGAAATGGATTTCGGATCAGTATCGTGGTTATACTGCATCTATTCCTAAAACATGGGAAAAGGAGTGATTTTGTGGTTGAATTTAAAGAAGCATGTGAGATTGCAACTAAATTTTTTTTAGAAAATGATTATGCAAGCATTGATGAAGCAAAGGATGCAAGCGATAAGTGGCTTTTTTCACCTAAATGTAAAAAAACATGCTATGGAGTGTCATATATATGTGTGCCCAAAAACGGAGATGAACCATATTTGTTCAATCCTACGGGGATGGATAATATACTTATGTGGGAGAATGCTAAAATTGTTTCAGTATAAGGGTTGAGTTGAAGCTAGAGGACATCAAGAGAATATTGTAACAGGCAATTATTAATTTGTTTTTATATAGTATATAGTGTATCATGAAATCATGAATAACAATATGAATTATGCATGGTACAAATGTCCGGGATGTGGAAAGAAAATGTTCAAAGTAAGACCTGACACAGTTTTAAGAAAATTCCCCGGATACTGTAAAAGATGTAAAAAAGAATATTTGATCACGCTAGAGCCTAGAGCCGAGTAGTAACATCTTGAGAGATCAAGTGATTACTACTCGGCTTTTTTGCTGTAAAACAGTTTAGGTGTAAAGATTCCCGTATCGCAGAAAGTGCGATTCAAAAATATTTTAGGAGGACAGAATGAAGAATATCTTTGAAATCATGAAAGAGTACGGTTTAGAAGTGCCGGAAGATAAAAGAAAGGAGTTTGAGAAATCTGTACTGGAAAACTATAAAACGGTCACAGATTATGAGAACCAGTCGGAGAAACTTGCTAAGGCAAATGAGACATTAAAAGCAAATGACGAAGCCATGAAAGATTTGCAGGGTAAATTAGACGAGTTTAAAGATGCTGATGTGTCCGGTTTGAATCAGAGGATCAAAGAGTTGGAGGATTCCAAAAAAGCAATTGAATCTGATTACGAAGAAAAACTGGCAAACCGTGATTTTAACGATGCTTTAAAAGAAAATATTATCGCAGCTAACGGCAAGAATGTGAAAGCGATTACTGCGTTATTGGATTTAGAAGCATTAAAGGAATCAAAGAATCAAAAAGAAGATATTGCTGAAGCGTTGAAGAAATTAGCGGAAGCAGAAGACAGCAAAATGCTTTTTGGAAAGCCAGAACCGGATGTTGTAAGAACAGGCAACTTGATCGGCGCAGTGCATGGAAACAATGTTGACGCTGAAGATGCAAAAATGAGAGCAGTTATGGGATTGCCACCGTTAGCAACTAACAAAGAACAGAAATAAGGAGGGAAAGGAATGCCAAATAACATTCAATTAGCTAAAAACTATATTAACAATCTTGATGAAGTTTACAGGCTTGCATCTGTAACATCAGATCTGACTTCTGATGCGACTATGTGTAAAGCGGGTGCAAATGCAAATGAGATCATTTATCCGCAGATTACCGTAACGGGTCTTGGCGATTATAACAGAAATAGCGGTTATACATCTGGTGCGGTAGATTTACAGTGGAAAACTGCTGCATTTAATTATGACAGAGGTACAAAGATTTCGGTAGATGTTATGGACAATGAGGAATCAAGAAATCTTGCTTTCGGAATGGCGGGAGCAGAACTGATGCGTCAGAAAGCAGCACCGGAAGCAGATGCATTTACATTTGCTAAGATTGCAGCCTTGGATGGAATCTCTACGGAGACAGGGGTCATTAGCGGAGCATCAGACTTTTTAGAAGCATTACTTACTGCATGGAGTGAGATGGATGAGGATGAAGTACCACAGGAAAACAGATTGTTATATGCGACACCGACGCTGTTAAACAGTGTTATTTCTCTTGACACCACAAAATCAAGAGAAATCCTTACAAAGTTTGCTGCAAAGAAGAGTGTTCCACAAGCGAGATTCTATACAGCAATTGATTTATTGGATGGTAGAACACCCGGAGAGGAACTTGGACATTACCAGAAAGCTACTGCGAAGTATGTGAAAACGGAAGATACATCTATTGTAAGTGGCAAGACCTATTACACAAAGAACGAAGAAGTGTATACCGTGGTTGAAAGTCCAGCAGTAGGAAGTATTGGTACATATTATGAGAAGGTATCTGCGGCAGGAGAGGATATCAACTTTATGATCATTCATAAACCGGCGATCATTAAATTTGATAAGCATGTAGCAAATGATATCATTCCAGCAGCAAGTAATCCGAATGCAGATTCAGATATTTTAAAATATCGTAAATATGGTCTGGTAGATGGTTACAAAAATAAACGTGCCGGAATTTATCTTCATAAAAAAGGCTAAGGAGGTTTGCGTATGAGAACGGTAGGTTTGGGATCAGATTTGAAAAGTAGAGATCAGTCCGTAGAATTGGAACATGAGAATGAGAAGTTGAAAGCGGAAGTTGCAAAGCTGACAGGAGAAAATAAAAAGTTGAAAGCGGAAGTTGCAAAGCTGACAGGAGAAAATAAAAAGTTAAAAGCGGAAGTTGCAAAGCTGAAAAAAGTTTAAAGAGGAGGGAGCAGTAATGTCTTATATTGATTGGGGGTATTACAGCTCCCATTTTCCAAAACTGACAGAGGAAGAGTTTGATGCAGCACTTGCTGGAGCGGAAGTGAAAGTGGAGATTTATACGCATTTCCGTTCACGGACAGCCACCGGCTACAAACTTGAACAGGTAAAAGCAGCGGTTGCAAATTTGATCAATACTATGGCAGATCAGAACAGCGTGGGAGCTGGATATGGTGTGACATCAACCAGTAATGATGGGTACTCGGAAAGCTATGCTAATGTAACGAAAGAGCAGGTGGAAGAGGAACTACGCAGCGTATGTTTCCAGTGGCTTTCAGGCACTGGACTGATGGGGTGCCTATGATGGGAATTTTCACTGATACGATCACAGTTTATAACCATCTGCCGGATGACCGATATCAGCGCACTGTGATTAAAGGTGTGATGGTTACTGGAAAGACGGTAAAAACCGTGACGGCGGATGGAAAAGTAAATCTTGCAACGACCGTGAATGTTACAATTCCAGAAGCAGCATTGTGCGACAGAAAATATCTTCAAAAGCACGACTTCCGCAGGCTAGCAGACACATCGGAATATTGGACACTGGATGAGGCTGGAAATTTGGACGTGATTGTGCAGGGCGAGGTTACGACCGAAATCACGGATGAGTACAGAATCAAGCATCTCCGCACTGATTATGACTGCGTGACAGTGGCGAGTGTATCCGACAACCGGAATAAGCCCCGATTGAAACATATAAAGGTGGTGTGTAAATAGTGAGCGAGGAACAGGTATTTGAATTTACGTTGAAAACCGTTCACATGAATAGTGCTGAAATTATAAGAAAACGGGGACTGGAAAGCGGCGGAAAGGTACAGCAGTTTATTGACAGTGAAGTGTTGAGAAGGTGTCAGGAGTATGTTCCTATGGATACAGGAGAGTTGATAAGAAGTGGAGTCATAAATACACAGATCGGTAGTGGTGAGGTTGTTTATGAGACACCGTATTCCAGACGATGGTATTACCGTGAGGCCATATTCCAAGGAGCACCTAAGCGTGGGACATATTGGTTTGAGCGGATGAAAAATGATGGTGGAAAAGATGCAATCCTAAGAGGAGTAAAAGGAATTGTAGGAGGAAGTTAGTTGACAGTAAGTAAATCAATTTCGGAATGGCTAAAAGGCTATGCTATGAAAGCGGTTAAAGTCAGTACGGATCAGGTAGGAGAAGGTGCTGATTCATTAGGGATTTTTAAAAGTCCTAATAGAGAGACAGAAGAATATAACGATAATTCGTATAAAATTAGTGAACATTATCAGCTGTTCGTAGTCCGAGAAGGTCAGGAACAAAGAGACAGAGAAGATAATGATGAGTGGTTAGAGAATTTTGCTTATTGGGTAGATGATTGTCAATATAATCAGGATTTCCCTAAATTAGATAATAACAGGGAATGTACGGATATTGAATTATCGGGAACACCATATATGTTTGAAGCCAAAGAGAATAATACAGCATTATATCAAATCTCATTAAAAATCACATACATCAGAACAAGGGAGGTAAATGGAGCATGGTAAAAAAACATCAGATTGCATTAATGCTAAATAAAGGAACATCTACAAGTCCGGTATGGACTCGCATTAAAAAATCTACGGAACTTACGATCTCTATGAATCCGGAGACGGAAGAAAATGATTATATTGCAGATGAGTCACCGACCACAGAACTTAAAAATTATAAGCCAAGTATCGATCAGGATTTAACGATGATGAAGGGTGAAGATGACTATGAGATGATGTTTCCATACTTTTATGAACAGAGAGTTGGAAGCGAGGCACATATCGAATGTATGGTGGTTTTTAAGCAGGAGCCGGAAACAGCAGGGGGATATAAAGCCTGGAAAACAGATGCTATTGTGTCTGTAAAAGACTTAAATGCCGTAGAGTCTAAATTGAATTTCCAAATCGCGTTTGGCGGTACCATTGAAAAAGGAACGGCAACGAATAGTGATGGTGCTATTACTTTTACACCAAAAGAATCTTAAAGCAGGAGGATAGGACATGGAATATACATTGATTTATAAAGAACGGGCGTATGATCTGCCGAAGTTTACGAAGAGAATCAGAAAAGAGATTGAGCAGATAAGTGGCAATAATATGAGCAGCGGATTAGACATTGATAAAAAGACAAAGGGTATGTACTTATTCATTAAGGATAAAATTGGAGAAGACGCATGTTTGGAGATCTTTGAGACCGCTGACTTAGAAGAGATAGATATTAATGAACTTTCATTAGTATATCTCGGAATTTGTGAAGGTTATGACAGACCAATGAATGAACATACCAAAAATACGAGTGCTTTTGACAGCATAAGTGATGATGATCGTAAGTTGATCTTAGAGGTTTTAAAGAATGCCGGAAATTTGCAGAATCTTACAAAGAATGCGGCTTTTAGACCGCCAGTAAGAAACTTATGATATGTTTTGCAGAGGCTTTGCCAAATACAGTAATAGTAAATGGTAAAGCCTATGCTATATATACAGATTTCCGAGTATGGATGCGTTTTTGTTTAGAGTTTGAAGCATTTAGAGATGGTGGATATGAGGGTGTAATGGATATTAGCTATTTATTTAAGAATCTATTACCTGAATTTGAGAAACCGGAAGATTATCAGACAATTATTGATTTTGCATATCCGCAAAATGTAGTTCCGCGAGGAATTCAAGATGCGGAAGAGCGAATTTTAGACTTTAGAATTGATTCAGATTATATTTACAGTGCATTTATGCAGGACTATAAGATTGATCTATGCGAGGCAAAGATGCATTGGCATAAGTTTAAAGCTCTTCTGAATGGAATCAGCGAAAATACGAGATTATGTCAGATTATGGGTTATCGTTCTTATACAGGAGAACAGGTAGAGAACCACGATAAGATTTATAAAAAGTTAAAAAATGCTTGGGAACTTCCAAAAAAACTTACTGAAGAAGAAAAACATCAAAATGAAGAGTTTGAGAGGTATTTTAGTTGAGCCAGAGCCATAGAGCTTGAGCCTTTGAAAAGAGGTGAGAGAGTATGGCAGATGGTAGGTTGATATTTGATACTGTATTAAACAGTGATGGTGTCGAAAAAGGGGTAAACAGCTTAAGCGGGGGACTGAAAAAAGCGGCTTCTGCTAGTCTGAAAGCATTTACAGCTGCAACCGCAGCGGCAGCTACAAGTGTGGTGGCGTTAGGAACAAATGCCGTAAAAAGTTACGCTGAATATGAGCAGTTAGTTGGTGGTGTTGAGACATTATTTAAAGATAGTCAGGGAATTGTAATGGACTATGCAAACAACGCTTATAAGACTGCCGGTTTATCAGCAAACGAGTATATGGATACGGTTACCAGCTTTTCCGCATCTCTTTTACAGAGCTTGGATGGAGATACTACAGCAGCAGCCGAAAAGGCTAATGTTGCGATAACAGATATGTCCGATAATGCCAATAAAATGGGCACGAATATGCAGGATATACAGAATGCATATCAGGGATTTGCCAAACAGAATTACACCATGTTGGATAATCTTAAACTCGGTTATGGTGGAACAAAAGAAGAGATGTCAAGGCTTCTGGAAGAAGCTTCTAAAATCTCCGGCATTAAGTATGATATATCGTCTTATGCGGATATTATAGATGCCATTCATGTAGTACAGGAAGAGATGGACATTACAGGCACAACAGCAAAAGAAGCAAGTACAACGATTGAAGGCTCTGTTAATATGACAAAGTCTGCATGGAGTAATCTGGTTACGGGAATTGCGGACGATAACCAAGATTTTAATGTTCTTGTAGATAATTTTGTGACCAGTGCATCAACGGCCGTTACCAATATTCTCCCGCGTATTGAAATTGCAATTAATGGTATAGGTACGCTCATTGAAACGTTGCTGCCGATAATTGTAAACAGAATTCCAGAGATTATTAATACAGTATTACCGAAATTAATAACTTCAGGAATGAATATGCTGCAGGCAATTGTTACCGGTCTTCAGCAAAATCTCCCCCAAATAGTAACAGGAGTAATGCTGATCATGAGTCAATTTGTTACAACCTTTATTCAAATGTTACCGCAGATTATCGAAATGGGTTTGCAACTCATTGTTCAGTTGGCATTAGGAATTGCACAGGCACTGCCAACGTTAGTACCAACTATCGTAGAAGTGATGCTTCAGATAGTAAACACATTGATAGATAACATTGATATGCTTGTAGATGCGGCAATTCAAATCATCATAGCATTGGCACAGGGGTTGATTGCATCATTACCTATACTAATAGAAAAGGCTCCGATTCTGATCTCAAAATTGTGTGAGGCAATTATCAACTGTGCTGGAACATTGGGGAAAGGTGCAGCGGAATTGATTTTAAAATTAGGAGCAGGGTTAATTCAGAATATTCCGGTGTTAGTAAAAAATGTACCCCAAATTGTTAATGCTGTACTAGATGCATTGAAACTTGGTTTTGAAGCGGTTGTGGAAATTGGAGGAAATCTTGTCATAGGATTATGGAATGGAATTAATGATAAAGTAGGCTGGATCGTAGACAAGGTAAAAGGGTTTGGTGGCGATGTGCTTGGTGCAATAAAAAAGGCGTTTGACATTAATTCACCGTCCAGAAAGTTCAGGTGGATTGGACAGATGTGTGTCGAAGGATTTGAACAGCCATTAGAGGAGTACAATCCGTATGATACGTTAGGAAATTCCATACAGGCTAATGAAAAAGTCATGCAGATGAATTTTGCCGGCAGCAGAAATATTACAACGGACAGATTCGATTATAAGAAATTAGGAAGAGCGACAGCGGATGCGATCGGAAAGTCGGGATTGAAGATAACCATTGATGATAGAGAACTTGGAAGAATTGTGAAGGGGTATAATTAATACATGAGAATTTATTATTTAAATAGTATTGGAAAAAGAATAGATTTAGACCGATATCCCTGTAAGATGTTAGCGGATATGGAATTATTCAATTATGAATGGGATTATAGTACGCAAAACATTAATCAAAATAAGGTTCGTAAATTTTACAAAAAGCTATCAGAAAAGGAATTCCAAATTGCAATAGTAGGAGGAAATTCTAAAGATCATGCGGCTGTCAAAGAGGAACTGCTAAAGACGTTTGATTATGATGTGGCAAGTCAAACGGCAGGAAGACTTTATATTGGAGAATATTTTATAGAGTGCTTCATAATCAAGAGTCAGAAGTCCGATTGGAATAGGAAGGTATCACATCTTGAGTGTAGTATCTTGTGCGAGAATCCAGTTTGGAGAAAGGAAGAGAAATATTCTTTTGGAGGGGCAACCAATCCAGCGTATAGTACAGACGGATTAGAGTATCCATATGATTTTACATATGATTTTGCAGGTCTTGGAGAAAGCTGTTTTATTAGTAATGAAGGTTATACCGGTGCTGATTTTGAATTTGTGATTTATGGGGCCTGTGAAAATCCTGTTATCAGTATTGGGTTTCAAACGTATGCTGTTTATACTACATTGGAAACAGGAGAGTATATCATTATTAATTCGGTTATGAAAAAGATTTATAAGGTGAAAAACAATGGGGAACGTGTAAATCTTTTTCATTTACGCGATAAAACATTTGACATTTTCAAAAAAATCCCACCTGGTATAAGTACAGCAGCATGGAGTGGAGCCTTTGGGTTTGATCTGACATTGTACATAGAGAGGAGTGAGCCACCTTGGATTTAATATATACTGATAAAAAAAGAAGAGATGTGGGTGTCATTACTTCTTATGAACTGGATATGGCTTTTGGCAAGGACGAAAATGACTTTTTGTTAAAAGTGGATTTAGAAGAACATTGCTGTGAGGCAGGGGCATTTGTTTACTTTCAGGATACGGAGTATGGCGGAATTATTGATAAAATATGCCCGAATACAAAAACATCTACAGTAGGTTATGAAGGAAGAACATGGCATGGAATCTTAAACAGCAAAGTTATAGTACCAGATGTTGGAGAGGATTATTTTACCGTGTCAGGAGAAGCTAATCAGATATTGCATGTACTTATTTCAAGAGTTGGTTTAGAGGATCTGTTTTCCGTTACAACAAGTGATTCCGGTGTAACTATAGACTATCAATTTGCGAGGTATGTCTTTCTATATGATTCCATTAGAGATATGCTTTATGAAAATTCAGCAAAACTCCAAATGAGTTATGATGGTTCCAAGGTTGTTTTATCAGTGGTTCCACTTGTGGATTATAGTGAGGACGAAGAATGGGATAAGACCCAAATGGATTTTAGTATTGAAAAAGATTATCATCCAATAAATCATTTGATATGTCTTGGTACAGGAAATTTAAGAAATCGTCATGTAATACATCTGTTCAGTGATGAAAACGGCGGAATACAACCATATGCTGTTGTTAAAAATCCGTATTGTAATGAGCATTACATATTAGACGAGAGTAAAAGACTCTTAACCGGATCTGATGAGAGGATATCCGTTTATGATTATAGTAACGCGCAGGACACGATTAATTATGTACTGATGACAAAAAGACCGGAGAACTGGGGGAGCACTTATACAAATTATTACTATCAGGAGGAGGGAGAATTTAAAAAGTTAGAAAAGAGTTGTGATAATTTTTATAGTGTTCTCACTGCACAACCTTCAGATTGGTCAAAAAATTTTTCTAAATATTATGTTTCAAATAGCGGAAAGTATTTAAATGTAGAAGGTATAGCTACAGTTAGTTATGAGAAGCAGACAAGGAAGCCTTCTGATTGGAATAAAAACTATAAAAATTATTATTACTATTGGTCTGATGGCGTAACTGCTGAGTACAAAAATGTGGAAGGAATTACGAAAGATAAATACGAGCATCAGACGATGAAACCGTCTGATTGGAAAACAAATTATCAAAATTATTATAGGAATGATCCGGCCTATGGCTTCGCATATGAGAAGGTAACTAGGCAAGCTGATGGAACTTATAGAAAAGAAAGGATAATAGAAAGGGAGAAAAGGGCAGAAGGAGTTGCCGGAACGGGTGCTTTCAGTAAAAAGAGTGATTTTGTTTATAAAGGAAGAGTGGTCATTAAAAACAATTATTTGAAAATAGCGGATGCGAAATGTCCCAAATGGAAACCGAGGAGATTTTATACAAAGCTGTCTGTAAATCGGAAGGAAGAGTGGAAAAAGAACTATTATTATACAAAAAAAGAAACGACTTCTGCACCGACATTTGAAAATAACAAGTATTATCAACTACTATCATCTGTCGAACTTATTCCAAGCTGGGTTTTAAATACTTACTATCAGAAATTTACAGATAGCTATGCGGATCTGGTTGCAAATGGAATAAAAAAATTCAAGGAACTTTCCGATAAAGATAAAATTTCTACGGCACTTTCATCGGATATTGAGTACGATATTGGAGATATTGTTGGAGCTGCTGAGAACATAACGAATATAAGTGTTTGGAAAGTAATTACAAAAAAGATTTTAAAAATTAAAGGAAATGAAGAAACAATAACATATGAGATAGGAGAGTGATTCTAATGGGCATGAAAATTGTTACGGGAAGAACAGGTGCGGCACACGTCACATCAGCAGATGATGGAGCGAGAAATGCGGGGATAATAGGCACAGGTAAGTACATATTTGATATCGGGAATAAATTTGCATATGAGATCATATCGAATAATCTTATTAGAGTTAAGGACGGATATGGTATTAATCAGGGCAGACAGTTTGGCATTGAACATGCTGACTATGAGGAATGTGAGATTGATAATGGTTTACAGGGAGTTAAGAGAACGGATCTTATTGTTGCTAAATATAAAAGAGATTCACTTACCGGCTTAGAATCTGTAACTATCGCAGTTATAAAGGGAACTAGCGGTGACAATTATACTGATCCGGAATATGTAGAAGGTAATATCCTTAATGGAGATGACGAGGATGATTTTTTACTCTACAGAGTAAAAATTAACGGTCTTGCTATTGAAAAAGTTGAGACAATGTTTAATACGCTTCTTGATGTGAAGAGCATTTATGATAAGCTGGTGGCTGTTAATAACTTAGCAGCGGCCGCTGTCCCTAATTCAAAGATTACACAGAGCAGTGCTGTTACGACTTCCGGATATGTATTGGATGCAAGGGAAAAAAATGCTAGTATCAGCGGGACACTTGCATATATGTTAAATAGTTTTTGTGGAAAATTAGATCTTATCTGGTATAACACCGGAAGTAATTTTACGACCGATGATGATGCTACTTCCTTGAAGGGATACATTATCACAGCTCCAGAAGAATACATGATGTTTTTAATTTATTCAACAGATGGAAACTGTTCTGTTTTAGGTAACTGGGATAATTGTGTTTCATATTTACATCAGTTTTTAAACGTTCATAGTGATAACGAATACGCCGCTGCGATTGCTTATCGAAAAGTAACTTTAGGAATCGCGCGCGTCAGCTCCGGGGGCTATTTTAAAAATATAGTCTTTGATAAAGCCTATTATAAGGGCGTGGCAGCGAATAGTCAGACAAAACCTTATAATGGCAGCTGCGTACCGCTTAGGATTTACGGCGTTAGAAAATAGGAGGTAGAAATCATGGAATTTGTTAAAGCAAACGGTGCAGAGAAAGAAGAATTAAGAGCAGCAATCACAGAGTAGAGCCTAAGCGCCTTGTATCAGAAGATACAGGGCGTTTTTGTATAAAAAGAAGAAAGGAAGTGTTAAAATGGCAAAATTATTTAACGGTATCAGCGTATGCGGCGGAGTCTTAGGAGGACTGCTGGCATATTTCCTTGGGGGTTGGGACGTGCTGTTAAAGACCATTGTGTTTTTAGCAGTGGCTGACTATGTGACCGGACTTATTAAAGCAGTTTATTTAAAACAGCTTAGTTCAGAGGTGGGTTACAAAGGACTTTTGAAAAAGATCCTGATGTTTATCATCATTGCGGTAGCATTTGAGATCCAGAAGTTTTTGAACCACGCAGTGGCACTTAGGGAGATCGTGATCACATTCTATGTGTGTAACGAAGCCATCAGCCTGTTAGAGAATGCAGCAGAGTTTATTCCGATTCCGGAAAAGTTGAAAGAGGTATTGATCCAGTTAAGAGACAAGGAGGAACAGTAATGAAGGTATCAGAAAAAGGATTGGCAATTATCAAAAAATATGAGGGATGTCGGTTAACGGCATATGTTTGCCCGGCAGGAAAGTTGACGATCGGGTATGGACACACGAAAGGCGTGAAGAAAGGACAGAAGATCACACAGGCACAGGCAGAAGCCTATCTGCGTGAAGATGTGGCAGGTGCCGAGAAAGCGGTCAATGCGATTGGAAAAGGCTTTAATCAGAATCAGTTCGATGCTCTGGTGTCCTTTACATATAACTGCGGAGCAGGCAACTTAAAAACACTCTGCAAGGGTAGAAGCACAGAGCAGATTGGAGATAAAATTGTTCTCTACAATAAAGCCAATGGAAAGAAATTGAATGGACTGGTGAGACGGAGGGAAGAAGAACAGAGATTATATAAGACTTCGTGTGGAGCCGCCCAGCCGGTTCAGACTGTAAAAACAAATACAGGGGTGCAGACTATCCGAAAGGGCAGCAAGGGTGAAGCGGTCAGAAAGCTGCAGCAGGCATTGCTTGATCAGAAATTTAAGTCCTGTGAGATCAACGGTAAGAAAAAATACTTAGCAGCAGACGGAGATTTTGGAGCAATCACCGAGAAAATCTTAAGGAGATGGCAGTCTTATAAAGGATTAAAAGTGGATGGAGTCTGCGGACCGAAAACATGGGCGAGCCTTGGGTATTAGTAAATACGCATGAACTTTTGAAAGCCGGAAGAAATTCCGGCTTTTTTTAATGAATAAACTATGATATGATAAATAACATAGTTGTGAAGCTATAAATAATAAAGATTAATCGAAAATTATTTGTTAGTACCTAAATGATAAAAGGATGACACAGTGGGGTTCAAAGTACCTGGGCGATCAGGGCTACAGTGCCATTGAAATCCTCCGTTACTTTTACGGCAACAGCATGTATATTAATACCGCAGAACAGGTATCAGGTGTACCGGCATCGTGGCCGCGGGTGGATCTGCAGGTTGGTTCCAGAGGCAATAATGTCCGCGTGATACAGGAGCAGTTAAATGCAATTGCAAGAAACTACCCGGCAATTCCGACCGTAACGGTAGATGGCATCTTCGGACCGGAAACAAGGGCGGCAGTACAGAAGTTCCAGTCGGTGTTCAACCTCCCGGCCAGCGGAGTGGTAGATTATCCGACCTGGTATAAAATTTCGGAAATATACGTTGCTGTTACGAGAATTGCAGAATTATATCAGTAGGGAAGCAGATTTTTATTTGAAATATAATTGAGATAACAAAATAGCACCAACTGTCAAATGATGGTTGGTGTATTGTTTTTTGTTTCGTAGAAATAACATAATAACCACCATGGAGGAACTATGCCAAACTATAAATTAACCATACAGTACGAAGGGACAAGATATAAAGGCTGGCAGGAGCAGAAGCATACGGAAGCGACCATTCAGGGAAAATTGCAGCGTGTCTTAGAGCGTATGACAGAAGAAGAGATAGATTTACAGGGCTCCGGCAGGACAGATGCCGGAGTGCATGCGAAAGGTCAGATCGCACATTTTCATACAAAGGCAGTGTGGGATGTGGAGCAGATCAAAAAATATATGAATGAATATCTGCCGGAAGATATTGCGATATTACAGGTAGAGCAGGTAGACGGGCGTTTTCATTCCAGATTAAATGCCAAGTCAAAGACCTATGAATACCGCATCTATAAAGGAAGCAAACCGGATGTCTTTGAACGCAGGTATGTCTGGCCAATGGAAGAAAAATTAGACGTGGCGAAAATGCGGGAGGCTGCGGGGCATCTGACAGGGACACATGATTTTATGGCATTTTGCGGAAACCGCAGGATGAAAAAAACAACTGTCCGAACGATTTATCAGATAGAAATCGAAGAGACAGAACATGAGATCCGAATGCGCTTTACGGGAAGCGGATTTTTGCAAAATATGGTCCGTATCCTGACCGGAACCTTAGTAGAAGTCGGACGTGGAGAAAGGACACCGGAGGATATGGAGCGGATCCTTGAGAGCAGAGACCGACAGCAGGCAGGATTTTTAATGCCGGCAAAAGGATTGACATTGATGGAAGTGAAGTACAAATGAGACAGGCAGAGAATTGGACGGTGTGGGCAAAAAAAGCCGATTTTCAGGAAATAGGAAAAAAATACGGTATCGATCAGGTGACAGCCCGGATCATGCGTAACCGGGATATCATTACCGATGAGGAGATCAATAGTTATCTGAACGGAACGATGGACATGCTGCCATCGCCCTATCTGTTAAAAGACGTAAAAAAAGCTGCAGGAATTCTTGCAGAAAAGATAAAGTCGGGAAAGAAAATCTGCATTATCGGTGATTACGACATTGACGGAGTGCAGTCCTCTTATATTCTGTGGGAGGGAATTGAGAATTTAGGTGGAAAAGTCTATGTTACGATTCCTGACCGTATCAAGGACGGTTACGGGGTTAATGAGCAGTTAGTAGAAGCTGCCATAGAAGAGGGAGCGGACACGATCCTGACCTGTGACAATGGGATTGCAGCGGCAGATGCACTAAAAAGAGCAAAAGAAAACGGATTGACCGTAATCGTAACCGATCACCATGAAATCCCGTTTTGCGAAGAAAACGGTGAACGAAAAGAGATTCTGCCGGATGCAGATGCGATCGTCAATCCAAAACAGAAAGATTGTGCCTATCCGTTCAAAGAAATCTGTGGAGCGGTTGTTGCATGGCATCTGATACGGGTACTCTATGATATGACAGGAAAGGGCATGAAGCAGGCAGATGTTTTTATCGAAAATGCGGCATTTGCAACGATAGGAGATGTCATGGAGCTTCAACATGAGAACCGGATCTTAGTAAAGGAAGGTTTAAAACGGCTGAATCAGACAAAGAGTATCGGCATGCGTTCTCTGATCGCATCCAATAAGCTGGATTTAGGAGGAATAAAGGCATACCATATCGGATTTGTACTTGGACCGTGTCTGAATGCGAGCGGTAGACTGGATACGGCAAAAAAAGCATTGCTTTTGTTAAAAACAAAAGATGAAGTTGATGCAGGAAAACTTGCAGAGGAGTTAGTAGAACTCAACACGAGCAGAAAAGCCCTGACGGAAAAAGGAATCGAGGATGCCATGCAGTGCATCGAAACACAGGGACTTTCAGAGGACAGGGTCTTAGTCATCTATCTGCCGGACTGTCACGAGAGTATTGCAGGAATTATTGCAGGACGCGTCCGGGAACGCTATCACAGACCGGTTTACGTTCTGACAAATGCCAAAGAGGGAGTCAAAGGCTCCGGGCGTTCCATAGAAGGATATTCCATGTATGAGGAACTCTGTAAATGTCAGGATCTGTTGGACAAGTTTGGCGGTCATCCGATGGCAGCCGGTTGCAGTATGCAGCGTGAAAACGTAGATATTTTCCGAAAGCGACTGAATGACCGTTGTACATTGACAAAAAAAGATCTACAGCCGAAAATACGCATTGATGTGCCGATGACGTTAGAATATCTGTCAGAGAAGCTGATCCATGAGTTTTCGGTTTTAGAACCCTTTGGCAAAGGGAACGAAAAGCCGGTATTTGCAGATAAAGAGCTGCGGGTGCGGGATATCAGAATTGTCGGAACGAACCGGAAATTTGTACGGATGAAGCTGGTCGATAAAACGAACCGGAGCTACCAGGCAATCTGTTTTGACGGAGATGCCTATGAGAATCAGAAATATTTAGAAGAACATAAGGAAAATCTTTCTATAGTGTATTATCCGCAGATCAATACATTTTTTGGCGAGGAACAGATAGAAGTTCTGATCACACACTTCCGTTAGAGGGGAGGAATGATAGAAGAATTCTAAAGATTTCCTTAAATTTGTCCGATATTTTTGACTTTATCAAGGTTCTATGTCAGAATGAATAAAGCAGATTTTACGAAAATGAAATGGAGGAAAAAAATGAAAAAGAATATAAAAAGAGTGATGGGTATTCTTTTAGCAGCAACTATGAGTATATCCCTTGTGATGCCTGCATTTGCATCCCAGACAAGTAATACGGATGAAGCGACTGAGGTGCAGGAACAGAATGAGCAGACAGATGCAAATGGAAGTGCAGATACTGCCAATGATACACAGACAACAGGCGGCAGTTCTGATCAGGGAACTGACGAGCAGAAGGAAAATACAGCAGACAGCACAGGAAGTTCAATGAATTCCGATACGTCAGATGTGAATGCTTCCGATACGGGAAGTTCTGACACAGACAAAAAGACTTCTGACAATGCAGCACAGGCACCGGTAGAAGGCACCGTAACACAGGATACGGAAACCAAAAAGGAACCGGTAAAGGGAGAAGTTCAGACAGAAGTTGCAGACGATAATGTCGTGGTAGGAAAACATGACAAACCCTATTTAGCACTTGGTGCAGACTTAACAGCAGAGCAGCAGGCAACCGTTCTTGGTCTGATGGGAATTGATCCGGCAAAACTTTCCGATTATGATGTGGTACAGGTAACCAATGCGATGGAGCATGAGTATTTAGACGCATATCTTCCATCCAGTACGATTGGAAGTCGAGCATTATCCTCCGTATTAATTATGGAAGGAAAAAAAGGAAGCGGAATCCAGATATCCATTAAGAATATTTCCTATTGTACAGTCGGAATGTATAAGAGTGCACTTGCAACAGCAGGACTTGAAGATGCAGAGATCATCGTAGCAGGGCCGTTCCCGATTTCCGGTACGGCAGCATTGATCGGTGCGTTAAAAGCATATTCAGAGATGACCGGAGATGAAGTGAAGGAAGACAGTCTCGATGCAGCAATGAACGAAATTGTTGTAACAGGTCAGTTAGCAGATGCGACCGGCGGAGATAAAGCGAAAGCAGAAGAGTTGATGGCATATCTGAAGCAGGAAGTCGTAAAGAATGATTTAAAAGATGATAAGAGTATCAACGAGGCGATTGAACAGGGATGTAAGGAGTTTGATGTCCAGCTGACGGATGACCAGAAAGCGAAATTATTAGATGTATTAAAGAAGATCAGTGACTTGGATTTAGACTGGAATACATTGAAAAATCAGGCATCGGATCTGTATGACAGATTAGATGAGTTAGGACTGTTGTCTAACAGCGGTATTGGAGCAAAATTAAAGAGCTTGTTCCAGTCCATTATAGATTTCTTTAAGAGTCTGTTTTAAGATGCGATAAAAAAGAGGATTGTTTAAATCCTCTTTTCAGACTGTAGACAAAGACCTCGGCATTCCGCCGAGGAATTTTCTTTGAAAGAGGCTAAAAGTCAGTATTTTCAAGACTTTTAAGCCTCTTTT